>Ga0136631_10000184_pt1 | contig 18716 bp, 16 predicted proteins | sample AntDrymUQ6012206_2_FD_104655 | JGI IMG/M metagenome (GOLD analysis project Ga0136631, IMG submission 104655) | Polar desert sand microbial communities from Dry Valleys, Antarctica - metaG UQ601 (22.06) | ecosystem: Environmental > Terrestrial > Soil > Desert | place: Antarctica: Dry Valley... | reverse complement strand
CAGCCTGTTCACGGACATCGCGTCGGAGATGGTCGTCACCGTGCTGCCGCTGTACCTCGTGTACGTCGGGCAGTTCTCGCCCGTCGCGTTCGGCTTCGTGGACGGCATCCAGCGCGGCGCGGCGGCGCTCGTCGGACTTGCCAGCGGGTTCATCGGCGACCGCTGGCACCGTCACAAGGAGGTCGCGGCGACCGGCTACGGCCTCTCGGCGATCGTCAAGCTCGGACTCGCGACGGCCGGCACGGCGCTGTCGGCGATCAGCGCGCTCGTCCTGATCGACCGCATCGGCAAGGGCATCCGCACCGCGCCGCGCGACGCGATGATCTCGCTCTCGACGCCGAAGGAGGAGCTCGGCGCAGCGTTCGGCGTGCACCGCGCGCTCGACACGACCGGGGCGATGCTCGGGCCGCTGCTGGCATTCGGAATCCTCGCGCTCGCGGCCAACGCCTACACGTCGGTGTTCGTCGTCTCCTTCTGCATCGCGCTCGTCGGCGTCGGCATCCTCGTCCTGCTCGTGCCGCAGCCCAAGCGCGAGGCCGCGGCGAAGACCGAAGTCGCCGCGGGAGAGATCGAGTCTAAGCCTCGACACAAGCGTGTGTCGCTGCGCGAAGCGGTCGTCGTCGTCGGCGTGCCGCGCTTCCGCGCGCTGCTGATCGCGGCCGGCGCGCTCGCGCTCGCGACCGCGAGTGACGCGTTCGTCTTCCTCGTCCTGCAGGACAAGCTCGATCTCAGCCTCGGGCTCTTTCCGCTGCTCTTCGTCGGCATGACCGCCGTCTACATGCTGCTCGCCATGCCCGTCGGCCGCATCGCGGACCGCGTCGGCCGCGGGCGCGTGCTGCTCGGCGGCTACGCCCTGCTGCTCGGCGTCTACGGCGCGCTGCTGGCGCCGATCGACGGCACGGTGCTCGTCGCGCTCGCGCTCGCGCTGATGGGCGCGTTCTACGCCGCGACGGACGGCGTGCTTGCGGCTTTCGCCAGCGCGATCGTGCCCGAAGGCGTGCGCGGCAGCGGGCTGGCGCTGCTCAACACGACGACCGGCGTATCGAAGTTGCTCTCCTCCGTCGCCTTCGGCGCCCTCTGGACGCTGACGGACACGCGCACGGCGATCGTCGTCTTCGGCGCCGCGCTGCTCGTCGCGATGGGATTGGCGGCGCTCGTGTTCGTGCGGACGCGTGAGGATGTGGTGCATGTCTAGTGGTCGCCGGATGCAGCTGTTCGGGATGCTCGTTGCTCTCTGCCTGGCCGCCGCCACCGTGGCCGTCGTCTCGGCGGTCCGCGGCGGCGGCGCGGCCACGTCCGGGGACGCCGGGAACGTGCTCGTCGCGGCGCGCAGCGACAAGCAGCCGCGACTGCTCTTTCGCAATCTGGATCGCGGCAAGCCCCAGACGTACGGCCAGATCGCCGTCGCACGGCTGGGGACAGGCGCGGCGCGCACACTCGCACCGCTGAAGTGCGATCGCGTGTACTTCGCCGCCGGCAGTGGGCTGTGCCTCTCGCGCGGAAGCGGATTCGCGTCCGGCTACCGTGCGCGCGTGTTCGGCGCCGACCTGCGCACGCGTGCCGAGATGAAGGTGGACGGCATCCCGAGCCGCGCGCGCGTGTCGCCGGACGGCCAGCTCGGCTCCGTGACCCTGTTCGTCACCGGCCACTCGTACGCCGACCTCGCCGGCTTCTCGACCACGACGATGCTCATCGACCTGCAGCGCGGCACGAAGATCGCCAACCTCGAGGAGTTCACCGTCACGCACGAGGGCAGGAAGGTCACCGCACCGGACGTCAACTACTGGGGCGTCACGTTCACGCGCGACCACGACCGCTTCTACGCGACGCTCGCCACCCGCGGAGAGATCTATCTCGTCGAGGGCTCTGTCAGCGCGCGCACGATGAAGACGATCCACCCCGGCGTCGAATGTCCGTCGCTGTCTCCGAACGAAACGCGGATCGCCTACAAGAAGCGCGTCGGCGCGGGCCACAAGCGCTGGCGGCTGTACGTCTTGGACCTCGAGACGATGCGGGAGACCCCGCTCGCGGAGACCCGCCCGGTCGACGACCAGCCCGAGTGGCTCGACGACGACCACGTGCTCTACGGGCTCGACGAGGCGATCATGGAGATGCCTGCCGACGGCAGTGGCCACCCGGTCCGCTACGCGCCACGGGGCGACTCGCCGACGGTCGTGCGCTGGTAGGAGGATTTGGCATCAAGACAATCGCCCACTGCGGTCCGTAGGAAGGGAGGACGGCAGCCCGGAGGGCCGAAGGCAGTGGTCCGGCCGGCGGCACGGAGGGGCGACCTTGAGCGGGTAGCGAGTCGTGCTCTGGTAGAGGGACGCTAGCTCGACTTGGACCCGCGCGAGGTTGCGCGCAACTCGCGGTAGGAGGCGGCGAATGCGGACCACCACTCGTGGGGGTCCGCGGAGCTGATCGCATGGGCAAGTTCCTTAGCGGAGCTGGTCCGTAAGGCAGTAGTGGAGGACTCGCGCCATCCGGCGGTGTCGTGGCCCTGGGCCTGGTATTCGACGGCTTGCAGCAGTGTCTCCACCTTGTCGGCGTCGTGAGCGACCTGAGATTCGATGGTCACGGCGGCCTCGTACTCGGCGACGAGGCCCTGAAACACCTCGGCGAGCGCGGGCGGCATCCTGGATGTCTGGTGGGCGGCGACGGCTTCGGGGCTCGCGGTGCTGACGTAGGCGCGCCCGACTGAGGGGACGTCGCCGATCCTGGACTCCGGCGAGTCATGCAGGAGGCACAGGGATGCGGTGCGTCCGATGTCAGCGCCCTCCATCGCGGCGAGGGCGATGCCGACGATGCCGACGCGGAACGTGTGGTCGGCCACGCTCTCGGGCTGCGGTACTCCGAGCAGGAGCCAGCCGGCGCGAGCGAGCCGTTTGAGATGGCCCATCTCAAACAGAAATGCTGCCGCGCCGGCCAAAGGATGGTCGTCATGGCTCGGGTCGGGAAGGCGGGCCTGATCGCGCACGAAGACGCCGCTCCCGGTGCGGCTGCGCAGGAAGCCCTCGTCCGCGAGCGTGCGCACAGCGGCCTGAACGGTCATTCGCGATACGCCGAAGAACTTGGCCAGCGCGTGCCCTGGCGGTAGCTGCGATCCAGGCTTGAGCTCACCGTTGAGGATCGCTGCGCGGATTGAAGCAGCGATCTGGATGTTCGGCCGGCGCTTGTCCGTGGGGTCGATGGGCTGCATGGGTTCAGGCTAGCTGCCTAGGAAGATGTGACGTCGGTTAGACAGCATGGTCTTGACGATCGTGCTAGGCAGCCTTAGGATCAGCCTAGATTGATTCCTAAGCTGACTAGACAGGAGTGGGACGTGCGTTTTCCGATTGATGTGGGCAGCCTGTCTCTTATCGCTGGTAGCAACCGCGATGCGGCGAAGCAGCGTTGCCGTCTGGGGCGGGCCTATCGCGCAGGACGGCTGGTCTGCGGGTGGGTGCAGGTCACGATCAGCGACGACGAGCGGCTAGGGCTGACCCAGCAGGAGCGTCGCCTCGTGCGCGTGTGCTTTCACGAGCCGCTTGACGACGGCCTGCGCTTCGAGCTGACGCAGCTTCTGCGTCGTCGTGGGGCTGCCGCTGCCCGGGCCGCTGAGCGCATCGATCCGATCGAGATCGTGGTCGACGACCCCCACGGCGAGCGCCAGCGCATCCTCGGCCGAGTCGAGCCGCCGCAGGCGCATCACGGCCTGCTGCGTGAGATCGAGTTCGCCTTGCGCAGGCTGGAGTCGACGCGATGAGCGCGGATCCGTCGGCACGCCTCTCCGGCGAGGAGATCGTGGCGCTGAAGTTCGCTGCGCACCGCCAGCTGTCGCGGTGGGCGAGCAAGCCCGAGCTGAGTGCGCATCAGCGCGCCCAGCGCGCTGCGCTCAAGCGCGCCGTTCAGGTTCTCCAGGACAAGGCGCTGGCGCATGGGTGCGAGCTGCGAGCCCGCGGCGGCGAGGGGGACCGATGACGCTCGGCGACTGGCGCAAGATCGAGCGTGGGCTCTTCGAGTCCGCCGACGGCCGCTGGCGGATCTCCAACCCGTGGCGGCTGACCACCGAGCTACGGCACCGCTGGTTGGTCGCCGAGCGCCGCTCCAGCGGCTCGGGCTGGAACATGCACGACGGCGACCACGCCACCCTCCACGACGCCTGCGCCTACGTCGAAGGCCTCACCACCACCGCCGGGGCAGAACGAGAGCAGCGAACGGGGCCGGAGCCATGAGCGTCTACAGCGCCCGAACGGCAAGCGGGCCGCGCAGGTCTACGACCCGGCGACACGGCGCCGGCCCACGGGCCTGACGGTCGGGTTCTCCGCCGGCCGCGAAAGAACCCTCGCGCCTGCCCCGTTAACTCCCCATGACCCACTCCCTGCGCGGTGAGCGCGTACTCATCACCGGCGGCGCGGGCGCCGTTGGCTCCAACCTCGCCGACCAGGTCGTCCGCGCGGGTGCAAGCGAGATCGTCGTGCTCGACAACTTCGTCCGCGGTCGTCGCGAGAACCTCGCCTGGGCGATCGAGCACGGCAACGTCGACCTCGTCGAGGGCGACATCCGCGACCGCGCCCAGGTCGCACGGCTCATGCAGGGCATCGACGTCGTCTTTCACATGGCGGCGCTGCGGATCACGCAGTGCGCCGTCGAGCCGCGCGCGGCGCTGGAGGTCATGGTCGACGGCTCGTACAACGTGCTCGAGGTCGCCATCGAGGCGGGCGTGCGCAAGGTGGTCGCCGCCTCGTCCGCGTCCGCCTACGGCCTCGCCGTCGACTTCCCGACGACCGAGGCGCACCACCCGTACGCCAACGACACGCTCTACGGCGCCGCGAAGGTCTTCCTCGAGGGGCTCCTGCGCAGCATGCACTCGATGAGCGGGCTGGACTACATCGCCCTGCGCTACTTCAACGTCTACGGGAAGCGGATGGACATCCACGGCGTCTACACCGAGGTGCTGGTGCGCTGGATGGAGCGCATCGAGTCCGGCACGCCGCCGCTGATCCTCGGGGACGGATCACAGACGATGGATTTCGTCAACATCGACGACGTCGCGCGCGCAACGCTGCTTGCTGCCCAGGTCGACCTCTGCGACGAGGTCTTCAACATCGCGAGCGGCACCGAGACGAGCCTGCTGGAGCTCGCGCGCATGCTGCTGAAGGTCATGGAGCGTGAGGATCTCGAGATCGAGTTCGGGCCAGAGCGCGGGGTCAACAAGGTGCCGCGGCGTCTTGCCGACACGACGCTCGCCCGCAAGCGGCTGGGCTTCGAAGCCGAGATCGGGCTCGAGGACGGCCTGCGCCGGCTCGTCGCCTGGTGGCGCGCCGAGCGCGCCGAGCGCGCCGCCTCATCCGCGCTGGCGGCCTAGCCATGCAGGTCCCGTTCGCCAAGCCGCACCTGACGGGCAGGGAGGGCGCGCTGGTGGCCGAGGTCATCGCCTCGGGCTGGGTCTCCCAGGGCCCCAAGGTCCGGGCCTTCGAGGAGGCCTTCGCGGCCCGCGTCGGCGCCGCCGAGGCGGTCGCGACGACGAGCTGCACGACGGCGCTGCAGCTCGCGCTGTACGTCATGGGCGTCGGCCCCGGCGACGAGGTCATCGTCCCGTCGCTGAGCTTCATCGCGACGGCGAACTCCGTCTGGCAGTGCGGCGCGACGCCGGTCTTCGCCGACATCGATCCCGACACGTACAACCTCGACCCGGACGCGGCCGAGCGCGCGATCACCGAGCGCACGAAGGTCATCATGCCCGTCCACCAGGTCGGGCTGCCCGCTGACATGGACCGTTTCCTCGACCTCGGCGCGCGCTACGGGATCGAGATCGTCGAGGACGCCGCGTGTGCGATCGGCGCGACGTACAAGGGCCGCCAGATCGGCTCGATGGGCCCGCTGGCCTGCTTCTCGCTGCACCCGCGCAAGGTCATCACGACGGGCGAGGGCGGCATGATCACGCTCAACGATCCCCAGGTCGCCGACCGGCTGCGCAAGCTGCGCGCGCACGCGATGGACGTCTCGGATCTCGCCCGCCACTCCGCAAAGGACGTGGTCATAGAGAGCTATCCCGAGCGCGGCTGGAACTCGCGCATGACGGACATGCAGGCCCAGCTGGGGCTCTGCCAGCTGGAGTCCCTGGACTGGATCCTGCAACGCCGCCGCGAGCTCGCCGAGCGCTACAGCGCCGCGATCACGCACATCCCGTCGCTCGAGGCTCCGGTCGAGCCCGACTATGCCGTGCGCACATGGCAGTCCTACTGCGTGCGCGTCAACGCCCGCTTGCCGATCGGTCGCACGGACCTCATGCGACGCCTGCTGCACGACGGCATCCCGACCCGCCGCGGCGTCATGACGATCCACGAGGAGCCGGCCTACGCTGACGCGACCGTCCGCCTGCCCCACTCCGAGGCGGCCGCCCGCGACGTCATCATCCTGCCGCTCTTCCCGGATATGACCGAGGAGCAGCAGGATTACGTGCTCGAGCGCGTCGCGACGCACGCGGTCGCACAGGCCGCCTGAGCACCGGACGCCCCGAAAACGGCCATAAATTCCGCCGTTTCTCGTCCGCAAGGCCTGCGGGTTCTCACGCGTTGGTCGTGCAGTATGCCCGTGCGCACCCATGGACGGTTGCAGCCTTGCGGCGCCCGAGATCGTCGCCGCAACTCGCATGGCCCTCTTGGCCGTGCACGTCCGAGCGCCGTCCGCCGACCGTACGCGAGGTGCCCGATGAGCTCACGAGTGACTTGCCGGCTCCCCCTCGCTGGGCTCGTCCTGGTCTTCGCGCTGCTGTTCATCGCAGCGCTTCCCGCGGCATCGCAGGCGGCGGCCTGCGATCCGCCGGTCACGAATCCGATCGCCTGCGAGAACACCCTGACGGGAGCGGACCCCAGCACCTGGACGATCGACGGCTGGGGCGACGAGTCGATCCAAGGCTTCGCGACGTCGATGAGCGTCAACAAGGGCGAGACGGTCTCGTTCAAGATCAAGTCCGCGACCCCGAACTACACGATCGACATCCTGCGGTTGGGCTACTACGGCGGCAACGGCGCGCGGCGCATCGCATCGAACCTCGCGCCAACAGGTACATCGGTGCAGCCCGCGTGCCAGACGTTCTCCGCCACAGGCCTGATCGACTGCGGCAACTGGTCGGTGTCGAGGACGTGGACGGTGCCGTCCACCGCGGTCTCCGGCGTGTACATCGCCCTGCTGCGCCGCAGCGACACCGGCGGCAGCAGCCACATCGTGTTCGTCGTGCGCGATGACGCCAGCACCGCCCCGATCCAGCTTCAGACCTCCGACTCGACGTGGCAGGCCTACAACGCCTACGGCGGCAACAGCATGTACGGATGCGAGGTCTGCCCGCCCGGCGAGCCGGACTCGTACAAGGCCGCCTACAAGGTCTCCTACAACCGACCGTTCCAGACGACCTCCACCGCGTCGTGGCTGATGAGCGCCGAGTACCCGATGATCCGCTTCCTGGAGCGCATGGGCTACAACGTCTCCTACACGAGCCAGATCGACACCGAGACGCGCGGCCCGCTGATCCGCAACCACAAGCTGTTCGTCTCCAGCGGCCACGACGAGTACTGGTCCCAGAATCAGCGCAACAATGTCCAAGGAGCCCGCGACGCGGGCGTCAACCTCGCGTTCTTCAGTGGCAACGAGGTGTTCTGGAAGACGCGGTACGAGCCCAGCGCCGCCGGTACGAGCACCCCGAACCGCACGCTCGTCTCATACAAGGACACGCACTTCGCAAGTCAGCAGGACCCGGTCGAGTGGACCGGCACCTGGCACGACCCGCGCTTTACGACCCCCGAGACCAGGCCGATCCCGGAGAACAACCTCACCGGCCAGTCGTTCCGCGTCAACGCCGGCACGTCGGACATCATGGTCCCGGCGCAGTACAAGAACCTGCGGATGTGGCGCAACACGGCCGTCGCGTCGCTGGCGGCGGGCCAGAGCCTTCGACTGGGCCAGTCGACGCTGGGTTACGAGTGGGATGAGGACGTCGACAACGGCTACCGCCCCGCGGGACAGTTCCGCCTGTCGTCGACCACGGTCAGCGGCACCCAATCCTTCATCGACTACGGCAGCTTCGTCGATAACAACGCCACGGTGACACACAACCTCACCACCTATCGCGCGGCCAGCGGCGCCCTGGTCTTCGGCGCGGGCACGGTCCAGTGGTCGTGGGGCCTGGACAGCGCCAACCCCCTGGATGTCGCGCCCGACCGCAACATGCAGCAGGCGACGGTCAACCTCTTCGCCGACATGGGGGTCCAGCCCGGCAACCTCATAACCGGGGTCGTCGGCGCGACCAAGTCGACCGACACGGTCAAACCGACATCCACGATCACCAACCCGCCGGGGACCGTGAACGACGGCGCCGTCGTGACGATCGCCGGCAGCGCGTCCGACGGCGGTGGCGGCGTCGTGGCAGGCGTCGAGATCTCGACCGACAACGGCGGCACCTGGCACCCGGTGACGAGCGGCACGTCGAACTGGACCTACACCTGGATTGCCCACGGCGGCCCAACCACCACCCTGAAGACGCGCGCGGTCGACGACACCGGAAACCTCGAGACGCCGGGCGCAGGGGCGTCGGTGAGCGTCACCTGCCCCTGCTCGATCTGGGGGCCGAACTTCTCCGTGCCCAACCCCGACTCCGGAGATGCGAACTCGATCGAGGTCGGCATGAAGTTCCGCTCGGAGCGCTACGGCACCATCTCCGGCATCCGCTTCTACAAGTCGGCGGCGAACACCGGCACGCATTCGGGCAGCCTGTGGACGGAGGGCGGCACGCGCCTCGCGCAGGCGACGTTCACGAACGAGACGGCGTCGGGCTGGCAGACGGTGACCTTCAGCCAGCCAGTCGAGATCCAGCCCGACACCACGTACGTCGCGTCGTACTTCGCACCCAACGGCCGGTATGCGGGCAGCAAGGACTACCTGCGACCGAATCCAGCGCCAGGCCCGCAGGGCGGTGGCACCCAGTCGTCGCCGCCCCTGCACGCGCTCCGCGACACGGGAGCGACCCGCAACGGCGTGTACTCCTACAACACGTCGAGCACCTTCCCGGTCAACTCCTTCGGCGCCAGCAATTACTGGGTGGACGTGCTGTTCAGCCCGATCGCGGCGCCGGGAGCAGTGACGAACGTCACCGCGACGGCCGGCGGCACGACGTCGGCGAACGTCAGCTGGACGGCGCCCTCGACCGGCGGCGCGCCCTCGAGCTACATCGTCACGCCCCACATCAACGGTGTGGCCCAGACACCGAAGACCGTGACTGGCTCGCCGCCGCTGACGACCACCACCGTGACGGGACTGACGAACGGCACGACCTATACCTTCCGCGTGACGGCGGCCAACCCGACCGGCAACGGACCCGCCTCGGCACCGTCCAACGCGGTGACGCCACTGAACGCGGTCGTGCCGTCGGTGCCGACGGGCGTCGTCGCCCGCGCCGCGTCGCAGTCCGCCCAGGTGACCTGGACCAGGCCGAGCAGCGACGGCGACAGCGCGATCACCGGCTACACGATCACGCCGTACATCGGCGCGACCGCGCAGACACCGGTCCAGGCCACCCCGTCGGCGACGAGCGCCACCATCAGCGGCCTCACGAACGGCACCGCGTACACGTTCACCGTGCGCGCCACCAACGGCGTCGGCAACAGCCCCACGTCGGCACCGTCGGGCGCCGTCACGCCGCAGGCGACGATCTTCGACTTCACGGCACCCGCGACGGCGGACGGCGGCGACCCCAACCCGGTCGAGCTCGGGGTGAAGTTCACCTCCGACCTCAACGGCTCGATCACCGGCATCCGCTTCTACAAGGCCGCAGCGAACACCGGCACGCACACGGGCAGCGTGTGGACGACCGCCGGCACGCGCCTCGCGCAGGCGACGTTCACGAACGAGTCGGACTCCGGCTGGCAGACCGCTACGTTCGCGACGCCGGTCAACGTCACCGCCGGCACGACGTACGTCGCCTCCTACCACGCCCCGAACGGGCACTACTCGGGCACGAGCCGGGCGTTCGAGTCCGCTGGCGTCAACAATGCCCCGCTGCGCGCCCTGTCGAACACCACGAGCCCCAACGGCGTGTACATGTACGGCGCGACGAGCTCGTACCCGTCGAACACATTCAACGCTGCCAACTACTGGGTCGACGTGATGTTCGCCCTGCCGGTGCCCGGTCAGGTGACCGCAGCCAGCGCCGCCCAGGCGGGACGGACGTCGGCGACGGTCTCCTGGACGGCGCCGTCGAGCGGCGGGCCCGTGACGTCCTACGTCGTCACGCCGCGCATCAACGGCGTCGCGCAGGCATCCAAGACCGTGACCGGCTCGCCGCTGCCGACGAGCACGACCGTGACCGGCCTGACGACCGGGACGACGTACACGTTCACGGTCGCGGCGGCCAATGGCAACGGCACAGGTCCGCCGTCCGCGCCGTCCAATGCGGTGACGCCGCAGACCGCCGTGGTCCCGACCCCGCCGACGGGCGTCGAGGCGCGGCCGGCGACGTCCTCGGTGAGGGTCGACTGGACGACGCCGAGCGGCGACGGCGACAGCCCGATCACCGGCTACACGATCACGCCGTACATCGGCGCGACCGCGCAGACACCGGTCCAGGCCGGCGCGTCAGCGACGAGCGCCACCATCACCGGGCTGACGAACGGCACGACGTACACGTTCACCGTGCGCGCCACCAACGGCGTCGGCAACAGCCCGCCGTCGGCGCCGTCGAGCGCCGTCACGCCGCGCTACACGATCTTCGAATTCGGCACGCCGTCCGTCGTCGACGGCGGCGATCCGGGCTCCGTCGAGCTCGGCGTGAAGTTCAGTCCGAACGCGGATGGGTCGATCACGGGCGTGCGCTTCTACAAGTCTGCGCTCAACACCGGGACGCACATCGGCAGCCTCTGGACGACCGCCGGCACGCGCCTCGCGCAGGCGACGTTCGCGAACGAGACGGCGACCGGCTGGCAGACCGTTGTCTTCGCAAGCCCGGTTCCGGTCACGGCGGGCACGACGTACGTCGCGTCGTACTTCGCACCCAGCGGGCACTATTCGGTCTCGAGCGGCGGGCTCTCGTCAAGCGTCACGAATGGCCCGCTCAGCGCTCTCTCCGACTCGACGAGCCCGAACGGCGTCTTCGCCTACGGCGGCTCGAGCGGATTCCCGAACGGCAGCCACAACGCCACCAACTACTGGGTCGACCCGATGTTCGCCCAGGTGGGCTCACCCGGCACGCCGACAAACGCGACCGCCACGGCCGGGCAGGCCTCGGCGAGCGTCTCGTGGACGGCGCCTTCGACCGGCGGTGCGCCCGCGAGCTACACCGTGACGCCGCGTATCAACGGCGTCGCGCAGACGCCCAAGACGATCAGCGGCTCGCCGCCGGCGACGAGCACGACCGTGACGAACCTCACCCCCGGGACGGCGTACACGTTCACCGTGACGGCGACCAACCTCGGCGGGACGAGTCCTGGCTCGGCGGCCTCGAACGCCGTGACGCCGACCGGCTCGAGCGTGCCGACCGCGCCAACCGGGGTGACAGCCGTTGCCGACGCGAAGTCGGCGAACGTCAGTTGGACCGCGCCGGGCAACGACGGCGGCAGCACGATCACCGGCTACACGATCACGCCGTCCGTCGATGGCAGCCCGCAGACGCCGACCACCGTCGGCGCGGTCACGAGCACGCGGATCGCCGGGCTGACGAACGGCACCACGTACACGTTCACCGTGCGCGCCACCAACAGCGTCGGCAACAGCCCGCCGTCGGCGGCGTCCAACGCGGTCAAGCCGAGGAACTCGATCTTCGACCTCGCGACGCCCACCGTCCTCGACGCGGGCGACACCGGCTCGGTGAACCTCGGCGTGCGCTTCACGAGCGACGTCGCCGGCTCGATCACCGGGATCCGCTTCTACAAGGCGTCGGCGAACGCCGGCACGCACGTCGGCAGCCTCTGGGCCAACGATGGCACGCTGCTCCGCCAGGGGACCTTCAGCGGTGAGTCGGCGTCCGGCTGGCAGACCCTGACGTTCGCGGCGCCGGTGAGCATCACTGCCGACACGACGTACGTGGCGAGCTACCTGGCGCCGAACGGGCGCTACTCGGTGACGAGCTCGGCGTTTGGCGCCGCCAACGTCGACAACCCGCCGCTGCACGGGCTGCGCGACAGCTCGCTAGGCGGCAACGGCATCTACGCGTACGGTCCGAGCAGCGTGTTCCCGACCAACAGCTGGAACGCCACCAACTACTGGGTCGACGTGCTGTTCGGCCCCGCGGGTTCGTAGCTATGCGCTCGATCCTCGCGCTCGCGCTCACGGTTGCGGCTGGTGTGCTCGTAGCCTGCGGCGGCGACTCCGACACGAAGGGGCCGCTCGGCACCCAGTCCAACCCTCTCGTCGCGGTGCCCAACCCGTCGCCCACGCGCACGCCGCCGACGAAGCCCAGAAACGAGGCCGGCGCGCGCTCCGCGAAGGCGTCGACGGGCCGGCCGCCTGGCTCCTCGACGGCGGGGAGCACGAGCGCGACGAAGGGCACGTCGGGCGCGAGCTCGAAGCGCGCAGGCTCCGGCGAGACGCCCCGCCGCTCGCGGCGTAAGCAGAAGACACTGCCCGCGAGCCCGCAGCGACCCTGCTCGCTCGTGACGAAGCACCAGGCGCGATCGATCATCGGCGCGGCGATCAACGAGCCGCTGCAGGCCCCGCAGGGGCCGACGTGCATCTACCAGACCCCGTCCGGCAAGCAGCACGTGACCCTGGCGGTGCAGACCGTGGACTTCGCCACGCTGCGCCGGCAGCTGCGCAAGACGCGACGGGTGGACATCTCGGGACGGACCGCCTATTGCGGCACGTACGGGCGTCCGATGCTCTATCTGCCCCTCGCGGGGCGCCAGGTTCTGAGCATCTCCGCACCGTGCGCGACGGCGACCGCGTTCGCCATCCAGGCGGCGGCGCGACTGTAGGACGTGCGAGTCCGCGTGGCCTGAGGTCGGAAGTCGCCGAACTGTCATCGTCCTCCGTTGCTTGGACGAGCAGCCGGTCGTGACACGAAAGGGGTCACGGACGGCAACGTCGCCGCTCGAGTCCACGACCTTCCAGAACGCGGACGGCGCGTATGAGCGCGGTGCGCTGCGCCCGCTCGCGTGGTTGCATCTCCCGCTTGTTGGCCCAGCGTGTGAGCTGACGCCGCGCCGCGAACGTGAGCGCCGCGATCTCGTCGCCGGCCAGGCGGTGCGTCGGCTGATCGCTCACGACGTTGGCTCGCGCAGTCCGAACTCGACATCGCGCAGATCGCCGCGGCGTCGCTGCGGTGGCTCAAGCCGACCGACGATCCGATCGCGCCCGTGACGTGGATCGTCGACGACGATCACGATTGGTTCCATGCGCTCGGCGGCGCGACGGGCGGCCGCACCACGGCGGCGCGCCAACTCCTCGAGTTCGGAGCGCAGCGTCGGATGCAGCCGATCGAGGAACCGTGCGACGACGTAGCGGCGTTCGTGCGCAGCGAGGCCGAGCCGATCGTCGCGGCGGAATGTGACGTGCACCCTTCCGCATACAAGAGACCCGTCGCGGTAGGCGCGTCCCCATGTGTAGCGCTGCTCGAAGACCATGACGGCGAGTCTCCGACCAAGCATGCATGTCGTGAAAGGCGCGGAGTGTGGCGCACTGTGGCAATGTGCGGTCAGGGCGTGGCGGTTGGCCGGCCAGGGGTTAGCATCGGCCCGAAGGGTCTTCGATCGTTTCGGAGGAACGAAACCCCGTGCAGGCCGACGATGAGAGCGTCCCGCTGTGGTCGCGCTGCTTGACCGAGCGCCGTGTCGACCTCGATTACTCCTACGCCGAAGTCGCTCACCGGCTGCGGACGCTTTCGCCATTCGGCGGGGCTGCCCTCATCGATTGGCGACTTCCTCGGGCTGGCGGCCAAGAAGTCACCACTGGTGTGGCGGCGGCAAGCCAGACCAGCGCATTTCCGGCGTCCACCTCACGGTGCACGGCCCTCGCTCGTGACCCCGCTCACCCCGCCAGGGCCGCGAAGTCGCATCCCACCACGTACGCCAATCCACCCTCGTCCCGAGCCCGTCGCCCGCTACGACAGCGCCACCTGCGCGCCGTCGCCGATCGACACCCGCACGGCGGTGGGCAGGCCGAAATGGCGCACGATGCGCGCGCCGCGACCGATGATGCTCGTCTCCAGGCGGCTGCCGACGAACAGCAGCTGCGCCGCGTCCATGACGATCGAGTGCTCGATCTCGGTGCCCTCGATCCGCACGTCGGCGCCGATCGAGGTGTACGGGCCGACGTAGGAGTCCACGAGCCGCGAGCGCGGGCCGATGATGGCCGGGCCGCGGACGAGCGTGTTGTGCAGCGTCGCGCTCGGATGGATGACGACCGGGCCCTGGATCTCGGAGCCGTCGAGCGTGGCCGTGTCGAGCTCCGTATGGATCGAGGCCAGCGCGTGGCGGTTGGCCTCCAGCAGGGAGGACTCGCCGCCGTGACAGGCCAGGCAGCCCGCGACGTCGAGCACGCGAACGTGGCTGCCGTGGCGGCGCAGGCGCGCGAGCGGGTCCCGGCTGGCCGGGGCGTCGAGCATGATCGAGACGGCCGCGGGACTGAGCAGGTAGCCGCCGGCCAGGCGCGGCGACGGCTCGGCCGTGTGCGCGCGCAGGAGCATGAGCGCGAGCGCGTCGAGGTCCTCGCGCGCGAAGCCGACGATGTGCTCGCGCAGGCGCTCGCGCATGATCACGTCGGCACGCTGGACGAGGACCGGCTCGCCGTCGATGAAGTCGCTGGCGATGCGCAGAGCGCGGCGGACGTCGGTGTCGGCTTCGCATTCGGCGTAGCTGATCGTCATGCCCCAGCGGTGGCCGTCGCCGACGGCGGCCCTGAAGATGTCGGCCGTCTGGGGCTCGGTCAGCAGCGCGGCCTCCACGACGCCGGCCGCGCTCAACGCGTCGAGCGTGTGGAAGAGGATCGGCTTCGTCGCAACCGGCACAAGCGGCTTGGGACCTGTGCCGACGCTGGACCAGGGTGGATCTTCGGCGGCGGGCGTGGCGAGGACGACGGCGCGGGCGATCTCCATCCCGATCAACGGTCGAGCACCCCTCCAACTGCCGCGCGACGACAAGAAAGGCTCATACCTTTCCTGGTCGCAAGGCCCCGCACCCGCGCGCCGTTTATCCGGCGTGAGCGAAACGACGACCCTCACGTACGAGCAGGCGATTGATGCCGGCACGCGCGAGCTCGACTACCCCGATCAGTCGCACGCCACGGCGATCGCCTGCCGCGCGCTCGACATCGCGATCGCGACGGTGGCGCTCGTGCTGCTGTCGCCGCTGCTGCTACTCGTCGCGCTCTGGATCCGCCTCGACTCCAACGGGCCCGCGCTGTTTCGCCAGGAGCGCCGCGGCCGCAACATGGAGCCGTTCGTCGTCAACAAGTTCCGCACGATGCACCTCAACGCGCCCAACGACGAGCACGTCGCGTACGTGCAGAGCCTCATCGCGGGCGACGCGGAGCGCAAGGAGAAGCTCTTCAAGCTCGTCGCCGACGAGCGCGTCACGCGCGCCGGCCGGACCCTCCGCAAGACGAGCCTCGACGAGCTGCCGCAGCTCATCAACGTCCTGCTCGGCAACATGTCGCTCGTGGGGCCGCGCCCGTGCCTGGACTACGAGCTCGTGAAGTACCCGCCGCACGCGTTCGGCCGCTTCGCCGTCAAACCGGGGATCACCGGCCTGTGGCAGGTCAGCGGCCGGTCGCAGCTCGGGTTCGACGAGATGATCGCGCTCGACATCGAGTACGCGCAGCGGCCGTCGTTCTGGTTCAACGTCCGGATCCTGCTGCGCACGGTGCCGGTCGCCCTGCTTGGCAGGGGAGCGGCGTGAGCGCACCCCGTCGTCTAGCCTAACTCACGTCCCGAGAAACCATGTGATTGGACGGGATGGATGCGGTTGCGCCAAGAGCACCCGATCTCTCGTAGCCAGCCGCCAGCGTCCCGAGAACACGCGGCTCTAGAGGCCGCGAATGCAGCATTTGGCGGCCATCTCGCCGGTCTACGTGTCCTAGAAAATGCCCTTCTGGGATATGCGCGCAGAGGCTTCCGGAGCGCGCGGCGCGGGCGGCTGCGGCTGCTTCGGCGCATAGAAGCTGAGCGTGAGCGCCGCGACCGTCATTTGCCGCCTGTTCGCTGGATTGATGTTGATCGCCTACGGCAGCCACTACTCGGCGGGAGGCCTCGCGGTGGGACGTAGATCGGCGCCTCGTCCGCGGGGTTGTCGCGCAGGAGCCGGCGGGCTGCGCCGCGGGCGGGAGGAGTCGCCGTGTCTATGGCTGCGACACCGTATGCGGTTCGTGCTGCTTGCGCCATCCGTACGGGGTCATGCCGCGTGGCTTGTACACCGCCAGCGTTGTGGCCAGGAGCAACAGCAGCAGGGCGGCGCCGGAGTGCAGGGCGGGGCTCGGATTTCGCAGCTGGCTTGGATCTGTGCTCTCTGTCGCTGCGTCGGCTATGTAGCTGATTGTCTGCGTGTAGAGCAGCAAGACGATGGTGGCGAGAACGGTGATGAGGAGTTTTGCCAGGACCCAGTAGTGGCGAAACAGGCCCCAGGTGGTGCCCAGTGACTGGACGAGCCCGGTGAGCAGCGAGGCGAAGGCCAGCGGGACCAGGACGGTCCAGGCGGTCAGCTCCATCGCGAGATAGGCGGCACGTACCTTCTGAGCATCCTGGATGGTCAGAGCGGCGACGGCGAGGGCTAGGTAGACGGCGATGGCGCCGAGCCAGCCGACCGAGGAGATGACATGCGCGGTGAGCGCGAGCTTGCGCAGGCGGGGTGTCATCGTCATCGGTGGCCCGCCTTGGGGGGTGTGCGGCCGTCTGTGGCGCTGGCGGGCGGCGTGTCGCCACCCATGTGGCGACCGGGGCCGTGGCTGTCACCGTCGATGAGGAGCATGAGGACAACCAGCACGACTGGGACGAGGGCGATGACCGCGAACACCTTCACCCAGCGTGGTGTTCTGGGGGGCGATCGGCGGCCGGGCCCGGCGCCGGTGTCGTCGCCGGGGTTGGGGGGCGAGTCAGCCATGGGCGGGTTCTTATCGGTCGAGCTGGGCGCGGTAGCGGTGCATGAGCTTGTGCACAGGAGGCGCAGTTTACGAGACAATATGTCGCTGTCAAGGCTTCGTGTCGCAATCTCGTCGTCGCGTATACTAGGGTCGTGCCGAAGCTGTGGGACGAGACGATCGAGGCCCACCGTCGCGTCGTCCGCGACGCGACCCTCGACACGACCGCGGCGCTGGTGGCCAAGCACGGGTTGCGGTCGGTGACGATGTCGCAGATCGCCGAGCAGACCGGCATCGGACGGGCGACGCTGTACAAGTACTTCTCAGACGTCGAAGCGATCCTGGTCGCCTGGCACGAACGTCAGGTCGCCGGCCACCTTCAGCATCTCGCCGAGCTGCGTGACCAAGCCGGCGCCGCGGGCGAGCGCCTCAAAGCTGTGCTGGAGGCCTACGCGCTCATCCAGTACGAGCATCACGGCACCGAGCTCGCCGCGCTCCTACATCGCGGTGAGCACGTCGCCCGAGCCCAGCAGCACCTCAGCGACTTCGTCGCAGACCTGCTCAGCGAGGGTGCACAGACCGGCGACGTCCGCGACGATGTCGCGCCGGGCGAGCTCGCCAACTACTGCCTGCACGCCCTCACGGCAGCCAGCAACCTGCCGTCCAAGGCCGCGGTCCGCCGGCTCCTCACGGTCACCCTCGCCGGGTTGCACCCCCGGTCCGCGTAGGTCCGAGACCTGCTGCCATGCACTGCATGCACCTGCGCGCAGGTAGCGTGGAGTGACGCGTCGGCGAAGGTGACCGTACGCCTCGGTCAGTGCAGTGCAACCGTGAGATCGGTGCCATGAAGGGGATGCTGAGCGGCCCCGCGGGTGATCCGCTCAGCGCGTCGTCTCGTCGTGCATGCCCATGTCAGGGCTGTGTCCGCGCGATGGACTGCTCGGCGCGGCTTTCGGCCGCGGCGTGGTGTCCCGGTCACCGCCGTGGTGCTCGGCGCCGCCACGGTTCTTGTCGGTGCCGAGGTGCTTGCGCATCGCGGCGATCTCGCGTTGCTGGGTGGTGATGATGTTCCGTGCGAGCTTCTTGAGCGTGGGGTTCTGGCCTTTGGCGAGCTCGGCCTTGGCCATCACGATCGCGCCCTTGTGGTGGGTGATCATCATCGTCAGAAACGCCTTGTCAAACGGCTTGGCGGTCTTCAGCGACGCCGTGTTCTCGTCCATGCCCATCATGTGCTCGGGCACCCCAAGGGAGCCCTTCTTGATCCCGGCGGCGGCCAGCTTTTTGTCCTCGCTTCGCATCAGCTCGATCTCACGGTTCTGCGTGCGCACGATGTCGTCGGCGAGCTTTTTGACGAACTGGCTCTGAGCGCGCTTCTGGGCGATCTTGGCCATCTGTACGGCGGAGCGGTGATGGGGAACCATCTCTGCGATGAACGCGCGATCGACCGGGTTGCCGGCGCCATGGGCCGAGCCGCTAGCGCTGCGGGCTGAGCTGTCGTCGCCGCAACCGGCGATCACGAGGGCGCCGGCTGCGAGCAGCGCCGGCAGAACCTTTAGTGGGCCATCCCGGGTCTGACGGAGACCTCCAAACCAGGATTTCGGTCCTGCAGAGAGGAACACCCCGTCATGCCCCGACCCAAGAAGTACCCTGACGAGCTACGCGAGCGTGCTGTCCGGCTCGTG
>Ga0136631_10000183_pt1 | contig 18721 bp, 16 predicted proteins | sample AntDrymUQ6012206_2_FD_104655 | JGI IMG/M metagenome (GOLD analysis project Ga0136631, IMG submission 104655) | Polar desert sand microbial communities from Dry Valleys, Antarctica - metaG UQ601 (22.06) | ecosystem: Environmental > Terrestrial > Soil > Desert | place: Antarctica: Dry Valley... | reverse complement strand
TCGCTGGATGGGACACCCGCACCCGGGTCGCGCGACCACGATGGCCACGGCAATGGAATGTCCCGGCCACCCCACTGCTGCTTGAAGCGGTGGGTCGAGGCCCCGGGGGTGGAGCGGCCAAAATTGAACACCGTGATGCCTCGCGCTATCGCTTCCTCCATAAGGCGTCCGTAGAGCAGCATGTTGGGGGACAGATGATTGAATTCGCGTAGGGACGACGCCCAGGTCACCTCGAGCTCCTGCCGCCAAAGGAGGCAGCACGCGCCCGCTACGGAAGTACCCGCCGGCGTCGAAACTGTTGCGAAAAGCATGCGTGGGCCGAATGCGTCCCTGCCGCGCACAAAGAACGCTTTCGGCAGGACGGGTGTGCCCAGATCGCGCATGTTGCGAGCGAACACATCGTAGAATGCATCGAGCTCGTCGCCCCCCGCGCGGAAGATCATTCCCTCCTTCATCGGCCGGCGGATCTGGGCGCGCAGCTTGGGGCGAAACGTGCTCTTCCACAGCTCGTCGCTGGACGGAGGCAGCGGAAGGTGGACCGCTATTTTCCTGTACGACGGAGACAGTGGTCCCGGCACCACATCCCGCGCTCGCAGCTCGAGCAGCTTTGCCCCCGACGTCATCGCGATCCTCGAGGCGTGCTCGACCAGCTGCTGCCGGGCATGGTCGTCCCCGAGCGGCCCCCCATCGTTCAGAAACGGGACGGAGATCAGGTAGTGACCGAGGACGCTCCGGACGCGAAACAATGGAAGGATCCCCCGCCATGTCCCTGTGTCTGTGGACGCCTTAAGATAAAGGGGCTCGTGGCCAAGCACGTCCCCGATGATCGACTTCCAGGCGTACTGATGACAAAAAGTGCTCCGCGGATCCGCTGCAACGATGCGGTCCCACTGCTGACCGTCATCTCCGTTGTCCGAAATAAGCAGCAAGATTTCTCCGCGAGCGACTGACCCGGAAGGGCGAAGCGAGGCCCGTCCGGAATCGCAGGAAACTTAACACTCGCGTTACGGGTTCATCTGACCCGGGCCTTCTCGAGCCGGGCGACGTCCCCCTCGCGGAAGCCCAGGTAAACGATCCCTCCAGCCCCGAACCCCGTGATCACGCGGCCCGTGGCCAGCTGCACGCGGTCAACCAGCACTCCGTTGCGATCGATCACGTTGTAAACCGGCAATCCGTTCAGATTCTGGGTAGTCCTGATCCAAAGGTTGCCCTCGGCGTCGACGCGCGTCGCCCCGCCCGTGAACGGCGGTTTGTAATCCGGCAGCTCGCTCGGCTCTACGAAGCTGACATTCGGGAGCTGTCGGCCGAACGGATTTCTGCCGCCGGGGCCGGCTGGTGCCGTGGTGTTTCCACCGGCGATCACAGTGGTGGTGGCCACGTTCCCGCCCGGCGCTCCGCCGGCGGCGGGAGGCGCTGCACCCTGCGTTTGCACCCTCATCATCGGGGCACCACCGAAAGCTCCACCGAGCATTCCCGACAGGTCGCCCCTGGCGCGCGCCTCGTCGAACGCCTTTCTCGTCGAGTCGATGTAAGCAACCTTCGCATCGTCCGACAGGCGCTCCCACTGGAACGGAATCTTCTCCGACGAAGTCACCGCCCGCGCGGGCGTGATCCAGTCGATGTGGTAGTCCTTGCCCCGCACCAGAGCGACGGTCCCATCAGGAAGAATTCCCCAGTCGTCGATGACCGGCAGCGGATTCACCGTTGGCATGACGCGAATGCCGCCATCCGCCTCGTGAGTGACGTTCATCCGAATCTGTGGCGTCCTGAAGAACGCCAGGGTATCGACTTTGCGCGTGGCGAGATCGACGCGCACGAGCGGCGCCGAATCGGGAATCACCGGCGGCGAGAAATTCTCGCGGGTGCCACCCCTTGCCGCGCGGCGGGGGCCACCAAAGCTTATCTGCGGCGGCGCGCGATAAATGATTCGTCCCTGCGGGTCGAAGCCCGGCGTTCCGAATGGGCCACCAACGAGGAAGGCGGCATCATTCGCCCGTGGGGCCGACATCACCCGCGCGATTTTTCCGTTTCCATCGATCACGAGCATCGACAGCGATGCCGGGTCCACGAACAAGGTCGAATCACCGTGAAAAGCGATCAACCCACCCGGGCGCGGTCCGTAGGCCATCCCGGTGGCACTGGTGGTATCGGCGACGACGGTGAACGTCTTCAGCGTCGCATCGAACAGCAGCACCCGCCGCCCGATGATGTCGTTCACGAGGACGCGCCCGTCCGACAAGTGGCGGATGGCCGAGACGGCGCCGAGCTTCTCGGTGGTGGCGGTGGTGGCGGGTGAGAGTTGGCGAACCGGCGGCAGCTGTTGCGCGTGCGCGGACGTAAAAACCGTTGAAAGCGAAAGCGCCGCACCGAGGATGTATGAGCTGTTGGTCATGTCTGGCTCGATTGTAGTGTCAGGGATTTCAGGGAGAATCAGTGTCTGATGATGACGCTCTCGCGCACACCGCCGCCGGGCCCGCCTCCGGGCATCATCATGCCGCCGCCGGGAAACATCATACCACCCGCTGCACCTCCGGCGGTTCCCGAGCGGATCGACGCCAGATACCGCGGGTCAATAAAGCTGGCGATGTTGGGCGGCAGCTTCCGGCGCTGCTCGGAAGTCAATAGCCGCCTGATTTCCGGCGCGAGCCTGATCAGACGGTCGACCGACGCCTCCCGCGCAGACTTGTACCGGCGGTAGGCTTCGTCACGACTGTACGCGTCAGGGAGAGATGCAAAGTACTTCACCACCGGCGACCAGATCGAGTCGAGCCGGATGACGTAGGAGCGGTTCATCGTCGCGATGCTGTCGGCCTGCATACCCGACAGCCCGAGCGTGTCGGCCTGGCGAAGTATCGAGGCGAGCGGGTTGCTGAGCCCGCCGTTGCTGTACATCGCCCTCAGCATCGGCTCCGGCGTCTTGTCGCCGCGCCTCGTGCGCCCGCGATCGAGCTGTTGCGTGAGCAGCTGGCGCTCGCGGGTCGGCCCGAGATCGAAGCGCATCATCGCGGTCACCGTCACCGGATTCCGGACGGAGGTGAACGCCGGCCGCGTGGAGCCGAACCGCTCGTTCACGTCGTAGAGAAAGCGCTGGTTCGGAGCGTCGAAGCCACGCACGGCCAGCAGCGTCGGATCGGCGAACGCCATCTGCCCCCACCCTCTCAGCTTCGAGTCGTCGTGGAGCAGCATGTCGGCCCCGCCGAGTGGATTCGAGACCTGAAAGCTCAAGGTGGCGCGCTGGGGGAGGCGGAACTTCACCGGGTTGAGCGCGAGCGTGAGCGTGGCCTGTGACGTCCACGGATTCTGACACGAATTGCGGGCGCTCACCCGGCCCTTCTGTGTCTCGAGGCAGCTGCGGACGTTGTCGGGCGCGGTGGCGAGCAGGTTCTGCATCGCCGCGCCGAGAGCCGGATCGGCGGCCCCCGCCGGGTCGAACACGAAAGCGCGGTCGTTGGCGTATCCATCGCCGTTGACATCGCCCGAAACCAGCGGCGTGTAGGGGGTCCCCGAGCGAACGTTCCCGAACCAGCTGATTCGCACCGCATCGAGGAAGTTGTAAGCGATGTTGTATGTAATCTGGTGCCGGGAATCGAACTGCGACCGCGCCCACTCGACATCGAGCGGATTGCCGCCCGTGTTGCTGAACCCGCGCACCTGCTCCCTGACGTTGGAAAGGACGTACGCCACGCCCCAGGAGTACCTGGTGTTGAAGCTGGTGGGTGACAGCTGAAAGCTGAGCTGCCTGCTCTCCGACTGGAGGTCGGAGCGTAGCTCCGTAACGCGAGAGTAAAGCTGGGTCAAACGGGCATCGCGAGACGCGATCGTGCCGGTGGTTGGGACGATGCTGGCTGGCCGCACGAAAACAGGTCGGTTTGTCTCGTCGGGAAGAGTGAAGCCGAAGCCTTCTGACGGGTTGAAGTTGAGATCGACAATGCCGGCCTGATTGACGTTCCGCGAGTATGTCGCTTCGACCTGCGCCGCGAAGCGATTAGAGAGAATGGATCCATTCCAATTGAGATTCGACCGCAGGCTTCGCGGCGCCTTGTAGTCGTCAGCGAAGAACGTGACGTTGGGGACAGTGCTCGCGAATACGCTTCCATCGGCGCACTGCGTCGGCAGAGTCGCGGGATCGCTGGCGTAGCCGCTCCAGTCGGGAACGGGAGCCGCAGCACCGGCGCAGAGCAGCTGCTGGAGCGAGCCGGGCAGACCGGTGTTGTCGATCGCGGATCCGATCAGGCTCGTTCCGGGGGTACTCTGAAACATCCCGATCCCGCCGCGGATGACTGCCCGCGGACCGCGAACGGCTCCCATGAATCCCGCTACCTGTGGCGCGGTGCCGTAGCTCCATGAAAATCCGATTCGAGGACTGACGTAGATGCTGTTGGGAACAAGGTCGTTCCGCCGCCCAAAGAGCAGCTCGATCTCGGGGTTTTCCTGCGGAGCGGATGTAAACCTGTTTCCATCCAGGCGCACGCCGTACTGAAGCTGGAGATTGTCACTGCGCCGGTACGAATCCCCGAGAGATACGGCGCCGACAAGCTGGCTTCCGCTCCTGATCCGCGGTGACAGCTGCCTGCTGAACGACGCGGGCCTCCCCGCCTCGAGATCCGCGAGCGAATTGAACCTGAAAGTCCCGAAAAGATTGGTTTTCGTGTCCTGGTTGAATGCGTCGCGGCGGACCTCGCTCGTGAACTTGATGCGGTGCTTGTTGCTGCTGCTGAACCAGGAGAGCTGATTCGAAAGCTCGGCGCCGGTTGTGGTGTTGCTCGAGCTGAGACTGGAGCTGCCGCCGAAGGCAATAGATGTGAGGCCGGTCGAACCGTCGTCGAAGATCGACGAGATGCGTACCGTCCCGCTCGGCATCTCCAGGTACGGCGTGGAATAATTTCGCGAGCGCCTTAACCCGCCCGATGTCTCGCTCAGTATTCCGATGCCGAAATAGCTGCCATGCCGTCCCTGGAGACCGGCGTTCCAGTTCGTTCTGTCGCCGCTATGGGCCGGTAGCTCGCCGGTGAGGGCGGTGGCCGGCGTGGAGCTGTTCCAGCTCCCGTTGAACGACAGGTTGAGAGATTGTCCCGTACTCGACGATGGCGGCGCGACGTCGAAGGTTCCGAAGAGCGACCCCTGTTCACCGAGCCTGCTGTTCGGAAGCGCGCCGACGACGGCCGGCACCTGATACTGCTGGAGGATCGCCAGCAGCCGCGCCACGGAATCAGCGGCGACGCCGGAAGTCTGCAGCCCGATAGCGTCGGTATTGAGCAGCGTGCGGAGGTCATTCGCCCTTCGACCGAGCTGATAGGCAAAGTTGTAGAAAGCCTGGTCCTGTTTGATCGGACCTGAAAGCAGGCCGCCGATCGACACGTTGCTGTACTGCTGCCCAAGCGAGCGCGCGGCGCGATCCGTCCACTGTAGCTGCGGCGCATCGAGATTGAGGCTCATCGTGCGCGCGACGAAGTTCGATCCCGGACGACCGCGAATGTTGAACTGCCCGCCGCTGAATCCCCCCCGGGAAACATCGTAAGGCGTCGTCGCCAGCGAGCTGGACACAGCCGCGTCGCGGGGAATGTTCGCGCCGCCAAACTGCATTCCATTGAGAGTGGTGCTGTTCTGATCGGGCGAGAGTCCCAGCACCGAGAACCCGGCGGGGTCGCCGTCGGAGCCGGGTACGAGCTGCACGCCGGGAATCGACGCCGCCATCGCGGCGATGTCCCCCTGCTGATCGGCGGAAAGCGCGCTGTTGTCGACCGGACGCTCGCTGCCGCTGATGTCGGGCGACGTGTCGTTGCGGCGGGGCCGGTCGCGCTGGGCGTTGACCCGCACCGTATCGAGCTCACCCGCCGCCGGCAGCAGTCTCGCGTCCGCCACGAGGATTTCCTGGTCGGCGGTCCGCTTCACCTGAAACCTTCTTGCTCCGTATCCGATCGCGGCAAACTCGACCAGGTAATCGCCTTCTCCACCTGGAAACGTGATGGTGTAGCGCCCGTTACGGTCGGTGCGCGCGGCGCGGTTGACGTTTCCCCCGATCGATGTCGCGGTCACCTTCACGTCTTCCAGCGGCTTGCCGTCGGAGGAGACCACCGTTCCGCGAATGACATCGGTCTGCTGCGCTGCTGCGCTGGCGGCGGGCGTGATCAGCTCCAGGCCGCAGACCATGGCCCAGACCAGAATAAATGAACGATTCATCGAAAGGTGCGAGTGTCCGGCTAATTCCAGGCGCGAGCGCACGGTTTCATCCGTGCTCGTACTTGGACTCGCACGGCGGCCGGAGGGTTGCCGCTCGCACCTCCGCGCCGATCAGGGTCCCGGAGCGGTTCCGCTCGCTTTGGGCGGAGTATTACGCTTGGGGGCGACCACCGCGGCGGTCTTGAGAAGCTGTAGCAGCCCATTGTCGGAGAGAGTATCCCAGTTCCGTGGATACCTCGCGAGCCTTCGACGTTCCGAGACGGATTCGAAGCAGAGCCAGCCGTCTTCGTAATCGCCAAGGTAGTCTTCAGCCGCCGTCTTTGGCTGAATGTTGGTGGGAGTCACCGGCCAGACTCTCCATTTGACGCCCTTGAGATCTACGAAGTCGCGCACCGCCATAATCCAGTTTCTCCCGGTCAGGTTGAAGTTTGATACATGTATTCGCGTGTCAGCGGCATCTTCGAGTCGCCGCCCGGCCCAGGCTTGGCCAGCAGGGTCTGAGCCAGATTCAATCCGGCGCTGTCGAATCCGTACGCGGCGGCGGACATGTACAGCTTCCAGACACGATACGTCCGCTCTCCCACCAGGCGGATCGCCTCGCCCTTTCTCTGCTCCAGGCCCTTGACCCACGCGCGCAGAGTCATCGCGTAGTGCTCGCGCAGGCTTTCCACATCGCGCGTCTCGAAACCCACCTTCTCCGCCGCGCGTATCACCGACGCGAGTGGAACCAGCTTCGCGTCCGGGAAGACGTATTTGTCGATGAACTGATCGCGCTTCCACAGCCAGCGGCTGAACTTCTCGCCTACCGTGTGGGTGCGTCGCGCGGTGCGGGTGCTGACCTCGCAATGGTTCATCATCAGCCCGGCGGGCTCGAGTGCCGCGAACGCGCGCGCGAAATACGCCGACTGCTGATCCTCCGGGATATGCTCGGTGACTCCGACCGAGCTGATCTTGTCGAAGCGGGCGCCGGACGGGAGGTCACGAAAATCCATGACTTCGACCTTGCATCTGTCGCCGATCCCCTTTTCCGCGATTTTTTTCTGCGCCCACTCGGCCTGCGCCGCGCTCAGGGTGACGCCCGTGCCGATGACGCCGTAGTTCTCGACCGCGTGCATCACCAATCCACCCCACCCGCAACCGATATCCAGATACCGCTCACCAGGCTCGAGCCTCAGCTTTCTGCAGATGTGGTCGACCTTGTTCAGCTGCGCCGTCTCGAGGTCGTCCGTCGCCTTCTTGTAGTAGGCGCAGGTATAGAGCATCCGCCTGTCGAGCCATAGCGCGTAGAAATCGTTGCCGACGTCATAGTGAAAGCGGATCTCCGACTCCGTGCTCTTTCGCGCGCGCGGAGAGAGCAGACGCAGTCCGCGGGAATAACGGGTCTCGTCCAGCGGAGGCGCCTCGTCATCCTTAGGGAGTGCGAGCACGGCCGGCAGAAGGCGGGCAAACGCGCCGCTCGATTGAACGTTTTTCCCAATGTCGTCGGCGAGCCCCATCGAGGATTCCATGTTTCCCTCGATCTCCACATCGCCGGAGATTATCGCCTCGACTATCGTCAGCTCGGACGGCGGGAGGAGCATGCGACGCAGCGCACCGCGACGCGTGAAAAAAAGCGAGAAGCCGGCGGCGGGTGTTGCACCGCAGCGCTGAACGGTTCCGTCCCACAATCTGATGTCATAGCTGCGACGGCTCGCGGGGCCGAACGCGATATCGAGCACCGCAATCGTCCGTGCGATTGCCGGGTCCCTGCGGGGCGCGGGACGCGACGGGCGTGTAGCCGTTTCAGGAGCGATCTCGATTCGGTTCGGCTGCGACATCGTCCCTCGGATTTTCGGTGTGGAGCCCGACTACTGACCAGCTAGTAACGTGCCGCGGACGCGGCGGGACGGACTCCTGTTCCCATAGTTGGGCGAAAACTCGCAAAGGTCAAGTGCTATCGATACTTAGGGCCCGCCTCAGCGTCTAGCGCCGCTCCACACCGGGAGCAGAACTCGGCGTCGGCCTCGGGGCGCGGGCCGCAAGCCGGGCAGGACTTCCTGCCGGATTCCGCCGCCCTCATCACCGCGACAGCCTCGTCGGTGTAGCGGGCCTTGAGCGGACCATAGTCGGCGTCGGAGATCTTGCCGGTCTGGCGGTCGAACTCCAGCTCCCTGAGCGCCTCGACCGCTGAACCCGACGACTGGCTTCGCCCTTGTCCACGAACGGGAACCCCGAGCGCGCCAACGGGGCGAAGCAGCGGATAAAGAACGTAGCAGAGCGATGCCACCGCCAACACAGTCCCGATCAGAAGCGCCGTCATGCGTCCCTGCGCACGGCCTCGTCGAGGCGCGCGAGCTCGTCGTTGGTCGCCGATACCCGTGGAACGGTAGCAACGCGCGTCGGAGCGCGCGACTTCATGCGGCGTAGCACTGCCGCGACCGCAATAGCGCCGGCACCCAAAGCCATGAACGGCATCGTGTAGCCGAGCAGATTGAAGCCGCTCTTCACCGGTGCCATGAGCACGCGCTCACCGTAGGCCGTCTGAAACGCCGTCAGAATTTCCGCTGCACCGTAGCCGCCCGCGACGAGGGCGAGGACGTCGCCGTGCATCGCCGGGGATACGCTGCAGGAAAAATCGGTGGTGCGGCACGTGAAAACATCGAGAACACACCCGCACTGGCATTTGATCCGGTGCTCGAGGTCGTCGCGCTCGAGCGGAGTCATGGACGCGCCCGCGCCGGGCTTGGGCTCGAGCTTGACGGGGCGATACACATCCTGAGCTGACGCCATCGGCCCGGTAAGCTCCTGCGTCGCCGACTGTGCTGGCAGTCGTCGTGAAACCGCGAACCCGACGAGGAGTGGTGTGCCCCGGAACAGGAGCTCGCGCCGCGAGAGAGTCATGCTCCGACGAGATCGGGTTCGCGTTGAGCGGGCGGAAGATGCTGAGGCTTCAGCACGGTGACGTAGCCGCTTTGCACGCGCTTCCTGTCGGCGGCCGGCCACATCACTACGAGCCCGCCGAGTGCCATGAGAGCACCCCCGACCCAGACCCAGCGCACCAGCGGATTGAAGCTCACTCGAATCTCGGCGTCATCCGCGTTCCTGACTCCGGCCAGCACTACATACACGTCCTGCCGGAACGAGCCCTTGATCCCTACCTCCGTCGAGGGCTCGAACGTCGGAGCGCCGCGGCTATCCACGTGCTGCCGCTTCTCGCTCGTCATTACCCCGGCGCTCTTGCCATCGCGCCTCAGGTCGAGGGCGATCGCGGTCACCTCGCGGTTCAGAACGTTGTAGCGCGAAATCCCCTGGCTGACGAAAGTCCAGGAGTGTCCCCACGGATCGGCGACGGTCTTCGCATCGCCGGCCTTGAGGGTGAGATCGTACTCGCGCTTGAACGCCATCCCGGCGAACGCCGCGAAGATGATCACCACCCCGAAGTGCACGATGTACCCACCGTACCGCCGCCGGTTGCGCGCCACCAGCCGCGGCAGCGCGACGAGACGCGACTCTCCGTACATGCGGTGCCTGGCACCTACGCCCTTGGAGAACTCCTGCACGATCGTCGTCAGCACCAGCGCGCCGAAGGTATATGAGAGAAGCGCGGCGAGATTTCGCACACCCAGCGTGAAGAGTACGACCCCGATCACGACGGCCGCGACGACGGGGGCCGCGAACTGCCGCTTCAGGTTCGCGACCGACGCGCGCCGCCAGGCAATCAGCGGTCCGATCCCGGTCAGGAGCAGGAGCAACAGGCCGAGCGGGACGTTGACGGTGTTGAAGAAGGGCGGGCCGACGGTAATCTTCTCGCCCCTCACCGCCTCGCTCAGGATCGGAAAGATCGTCCCCCACAGCACCGAGAACGCGATGCCGATCAGCACCAGATTGTTGTAGAGGAACGCAGCTTCCCTGCTCACCATGCTCTCGAGCTCCGCCTGCGCGCGCAGATCCCTGAGACGCGTCGTGACCAGGTAAGTCGTGAGTCCGATGCACACGAGCAGGAATCCGGCGAACCACCACCCGACCTTCGACTGCGCAAACGAGTGAACGCTGGAGATGACGCCGCTGCGTGTAATGAACGTGCCAAAAATCGAGAGCAGGAAAGCCGAAACGACCAGCGTTACGTTCCACTTGCGGAGCATGCCGCGCTTTTCCTGGACCATGATGGAGTGCAGGAACGCGGTGTTGACAAGCCAGGGCAGCAGCGACGCGTTCTCGACCGGATCCCACGCCCAGTAGCCGCCCCATCCCAGCTCGACGTACGCCCACCACATCCCGAGCGTGATGCCGACGGTGAGAAAGAACCACGAGAAGAGCGCCCACCTTCTGACGGCCGCCAGCCATTCGGCATCGAGCCTGCGCGTGAGAAGCGCCGCGATCGCGAACGCGAACGGAATGGAAGTGCTGATGTAACCGAAGTAGAGATTGGGCGGATGAATCGCCATCCCGGGATTCTGGAGCTGTGGATTCAGACCGCGGCCATCCGGCGGAATCCAGTCGAGCCGCTCGAAGGGATTCGAGCCCAGGCAGATAGTGGCGAGGAAGAAAACCAGTATCAGGGCAAGAGTGCCGGACACGTACGGCATCAGCTCGCGGTTTCTGGTGCGATTCGACCAGAGGGTGATGGCCGAGAAGATCGCGAGGATCAGCGCCCAGAACAGGAGTGAGCCGGACTGTCCGCCCCAGAATGCGGCGATCGTGTAAACGATGGGGAGGTTGGAGCTGGTGAACGACGCGACGTACTTGATCGAGAAATCGTGAGTGAGCAGCGCCGTCCATAGCCCGATCGACGCGAGGACTACCATTGCGAGCGTCGCATAGATCGCGCGCTCGCCGCTTTCGATCAGGTCCGCACGGCGCATCTGTCCGCCGGCGAACGAAACCGTCGATCCCCAGGCCGCCATGAGGAGGGCGACCCAGAGCGACAGCTCACCAACGAGGATCACGCCCGCTTGCCCGCTGGAGGCAGCGGTGGCGTCGCCCTCCTGTAGCCTGGCGTGTCCTTGTACTTCTCCGGCGCGTTCTCGTAGCGCGACGCGCACTTGGCGAGCAGCGTCGTGGCGCGGAAGGTTTCATCGCGGCCGAGGCGGCCTTCGAGGACGACATCGACGTCGTCGGTGAAGGTGTCGGGGGTAATGCCGCGGTACACGACGTCGTAGGTCTTGGCGCCGTCGGTAACCTGGAACGCGACCTCGCGTCCGCCCGGATCGCGCACGATCGATCCGTTCACGACCCGCGCCCCGACCTTGACGCCGGTCTCGTAGAATGTCGGATCGGTCGCCGTCTTGGCCGACAGCTCGCCGGGCGTCAGATAGTAGACCCCGGTGTCCTTGATCGCGCTGGCCGCGAGATAGCCGGCGGTTCCCAGGACGAGGACGCCGCCGATGAGGAATTTGGTGCGAGGCTTCACACGTGAAATATAGAGCCGTGAGCGCCATATTGGCCCGTCTAGCGGGTGGCCAAATGCCGCGCTGGGTGAAGTGGGGCATCGGCGGCGCGGTTGCCGGAGGGGTTCTGTTCTCCATCGCCGGACAGTCGAACCCGGATGGCGGGCGGTCCGTCAGCGGAGACGCAGCGCTCGGAGCAGCGCTGGGCTTCGTGGTCGCCGGAGGCGCGATCGCCCTCTACGACGCGGTTTGTGCACCCGGCTCCGGCTCGCGTCGGGCGGGATTGTGCGGGGGCTGATTCAGCCGCCCTCAGTTTCTGGCAGGATCCGTGCAACAGAGAACCGCGCAAATCACTTGAGCGCGAGGAGGCACGATGCAGGCACGAGAAATCATGAGCCGGGATCCACAGTGCTGTACGCCGGCCGACACGCTGCAGAGCGCGGCACGAATGATGGCCGACCACGACTGCGGGAGCCTGCCGGTTGTGGAGGGGGCCGACAGGAAGCACCTGTTGGGCGTGTTGACCGATCGCGACATCGCGATCCGCGCCGTTGCCCGTGGCAAGTCACCCGATTCAAAGGTCAACGACGTGATGACGCCCGCCCCGGCGTGCTGCTCACCGGATGACGATGTCGATCAGGTGGAGCGGATAATGATCGAGAGGCAGGTGCGACGCGTTCCGGTGGTCGACGCCGATAACAACGTGGTGGGAATGATCGCGCAGGCTGACCTCGCGCGTAACAACCGCGCGGCCAGCGACCGCGAGGTGGGCCGGATCGTCGAGAAGATCTCCGCACCCACATATCCGCGGCGGACCACTACACAGGATTCGGGAGGCGGCGAAGCGAGGTTTTAGGTGCAATTTTCGAGTAGAAACCTGAGAAGGGGCCGAGCCTTGACCTAGAACTGCACAGATCCGAGGTGTCAGAAGCACAGTTTCTGACACATCGCATCTGTGTCGTTCTCCTTTGCTTATTTTTGAAGCTACTTCGTCGTCCTCGTCAGCATCCCCGCCGCTGCGGCGGTACCAATCGCATCCCAGGTCAGATCCCTCACGCTGAACAGCCTCGTAGTACGAAGGTTGTACAGCTCGCGCGTAACCCCGAGCGCAATGCTAGCCCCGATCGCGCCCGTCATGGCCGTGCGGCGATCTGCGCCGACTGCCTGAAACGCGCTGAACGACACGCTCGTCGCGAACGCCGACAGAAAGAAATGCTTGATCTTGTCGCTGCCGAACCAGCTGTCTCTCGCGACAGCGGCCTGCGCGAAAAGCAGATTGAAAGCGATACTGAGTCCAATTATCTGTCTCACTTCGAACGCTTCTTCGCGGGCGATTTCGCGGCCGGCTTCTTCGCTGCCCCGACACGCCCTCTGCTCCCGCTTTTTTTGCGAGCGGAATTCGTGCGCCGGCCCGGATCGGTTCCGCGATCCCGCGCCCACCCCAGCGTCGCGCGGACCGCTCGCTGCCAGCCTTTGACTCCTTCTTCCGCCCGCTCTCTCGACCCCGCCGGCTCGAAGCGGGTGAACTTTCTGGTTCCGATAAATTCTTCGGCGTCCCGCCACACGCCACCCGCGATCCCCGCGAGTCCCGCGGCGCCGAGTGCGGTCGTCTCGATCACGTCCGGGCGCTCGACGGGAATTCCAAGAACGTCGGCCTGGTACTGGAGAAGCCAGTCGTTGGCGGATGCACCGCCATCGACGCGAATCGAATCGAACTTCACCTTTCCATTTTTCGCCATCACCGCGAGCATTTCCGCGGTGCCGTACGCCATCGCCTCGAGCGCCGCGCGGGCGAAATGCGCGCGAGTCGTTCCTCTGGTCAGTCCTACGATCGTTCCGCGCGCTCTCGGCTCCCAGCTGGGCGCGCCAAGTCCGACGAGCGCGGGCACGAAGTAGACGCCGTCGTTGGATTCGAGAGAACGGGCAAGCGCCTCAGTCTCCGTAGCGTTGGAGATGATGCCCAATCCATCCCGCAGCCATTGCACTGCCGCACCGGCGATGAAGATCGAAGCTTCCAGCGCGTACGACGGGCGTCCGACCCCATCGCAGGCAACGGTTGCCAGCAGCCCGTCGCGCGCGGGCGGCACTTTCCCGCCCACGTTGAGCAGGAGAAACGCGCCGGTGCCGTAGGTGCTCTTCACCTGCCCGGCCTCGAAGCAGCCCTGCCCGAAGAGCGCGGCCTGCTGGTCACCCGCCACGCCGGCAATCGGAATGGATCTGCCGAGGAACGCTGTCGTCGTCTTGCCGAAGTCTCCGGCCGACGGCCGAACTTCGGGGAGGATCGCCATCGGGATGGAGAAGAGATCGCACAGCTCCTTGCTCCAGCGGAGCTGATTGATGTCGTACAGGAGAGTGCGCGAAGCGTTGGTCGGATCAGTCGCGTGCACCTTGCCGCCAGTGAGCTTCCAGATCAGCCAGCTGTCGATCGTCCCCGCGCAAAGGCGTCCGTTGCGCGCGACGAACGCGATCTCCGGCTTCTTCAGGAGGTACTCGAGCTTCGTCGCCGAGAAATAGGGATCGGGTCTAAGGCCGGTCCGCGCCGCGAGCCACCCCGAGCGGTCCTTCAGCTCTTCGCAGCGCTCGGTCGTGCGGCGATCCTGCCACACGATCGCTCTTGCCAGTGGCTTTCCGGTGTCGCGGTGCCAGACGACGATCGTCTCGCGCTGGTTGGTGATGCCAATGACATCAGGATTGACTCCGCTGGAGGCTACTGCATCGCGTGCGGCTGCCAGCGTGCGCTCGAGGATCTCCGCTGCATCGTGCTCGACCCAACCTGGCTGCGGGTAGTACTGGGTTATCTCGCGGTAGCCGCGCCCTTTGAGGCGGCCGTCGGCTGAGATAACCAACGCTGTGGTTCCCGTGGTTCCCTGGTCTATTGCCAGGACGTGCTTTGTCGCGCTGGTTCCGAGGGAGGTGGTCACTTCCGAACTCCGCGCTCGTGATCTACGCCTTTGACATCTCCCCGCCGGTAGTCTTCAGTTGCAGCTCTACTCATCGCGGGGCGCCTTCCTTCTCTCCGGGAAATGCTCGTCCAGAAACCCGATGAGCGCCTCTTCCTCGGGCGTGTGCCCGACGCCATTCAGCTTCGACGCGCCCGGCTCGTCTGGCAGGCTTATCGTCTGACCGCTGCGCAGGTAGCGCGTCAGCAGCACCGGGTGCACGTAGGACTTCCTGCATATAGTAGGGGTGTTGCCGAGCTCCGATGCCACCAGACGGACTGCGGTGAGCACGTTTTTTTTTCGCTCGGTCTGACTCTTCCCCTTCCCCAGCTCGGCGAGGACCGTCGCCGCGCGCAGCGTCCCTCCCCAGGTGCGGAAGTCTTTCGCGGTATACGGAAAGGCGGCCACGCTCTCGATGTAATCGTTGACATCACGCGCGTCGACGTTGTTCCACTGCCTTCCTTCGCGATAGCGAAACAGGCGCGCGCCGGGCGTGGCCATCAGCGCGGTCACGAAGCGCACGACGTCCTTTCCGTAGATGAAATTCTTCTGGGTGATGGATCTCTTGCCCCTGTACTCGAACAGGACGGCGTCGTCGAGCACCGTGACGTGCGACTTCCTGAGCGTCGTGATTCCGAACGTATTGTTGTCCTTCAGATAGCGCTCGCTCCCGACGCGGAAGAATCCGTCAGAGATGAGTCTCACGATCCCGGCGCACACTTTCCCCTTGGTCAGCTCGCTCCCTCCGGCGCGGAAATCCCGAAGGATCCGCTTCCGGAGCGCGGGAAGGTCGCGCGCCATCTGCCGCACCCGATAGTACTTCCGCAGCTCACCCTTCTCGACCGCGCGCGGGTGGTACCGGTACTGCTTGCGTCCGCGTGCGTCGAAGCCCCACACCTGGATCGCCGCGCGCGGATTGGCCGAGATGTGGACATCGCGCCACGCGGGCGGGATTCGGAGAGCGACGATGCGCTCCAGCTCCGACGCTTTGCGCAGCGCTTCTCCCTTCGTTCCCACGTACCGGAATCCCTTTGCCTTCGACCCTTCACGAACGATCCACTTACGCGCCATCAGGTATTTTTCTGAATAGATTTGAATCTTCGGGCGCTGCACGCGGGAACCGTCGCCGCCGCGCGCGCGTGTCAAGAATCTACTGCAAACACACTTCGATGCCCTTCAAATTCCTGACGCTGGAGGTCGCGGACCGGGTCGCGATTCTCTGGATCAACCGCCCCGACAAGCTCAACGCGCTCAACGACGCCATGATCGCCGAGCTCGGCCAGGCGATCGATGCGATTCGCGTAGACAACTCGATCGCCGGAGTGCTGGTCACGGGCAAGGGCCGCGCCTTCGTCGCCGGCGCTGACATCGCGGAGCTCGCCGGGCAGACACCGGTCGTGGCGAAGGGGCGCGCGCGCGCAGGACAGGATGTATTTCGACGCATCGAGACGTGCCCCAAGCCCGTCATCGCGGTGATCAACGGCTTCGCCCTCGGCGGCGGGTGCGAGCTGGCGATGGCGTGTCACGTCCGCATCGCCTCCGATGCGGCGAAGTTCGGGCAGCCGGAGAGCAAGCTGGGACTGCTGCCTGGGTTCGGCGGGAGCCAGAGGCTGTCGCGTCTGGTCGGCAAGGGGCGCGCGATGCAGCTGCTGATGACGGGCGAGATGATCGACGCGGCCGAAGCGTATCGCATCGGTCTGGTCAACAAGGTCGTTCCCGCGGGAGAGCTGATGGGGGCCGCGCACGAGATGATGAAGGCTATCCTCGCCAACGGTCCGCTCGCGGTTGCGTTGTGCATCGAGGCCGTCGATCGCGGGCTCGAGATGTCGCTCGACGAAGGGCTGATTCTCGAGGCAAATCACTTCGGCCTGCTCGCCGCGACGGACGACATGCGCGAAGGCACGAAGGCGTTCCTCGAGAAGCGCGCGCCCGCGTTCAAGGGGAAGTGAAAGCCCAGACTCCACCATCGGGGGTCGCCGCGCAGTCCATTTCGCCGCGGCGCACTCCGCGTGGCGGGCACACGCACGTCACGCGCGTCTGGCTGGAGCGGATTTCAATCCGCGACTTTCGAAATCTCGAGCGCGTCGATCTGTACCTCCCCGCGGCCGGACTCGCGGTGCTCGGCGAGAATGGACACGGCAAGACCAATCTCCTCGAGAGCATTTTCTACCTTCAGACACTTCGCCCGGAGCACGCGGCGCGCGACCAGGACGTGACGCGGTTCGGTGCCGGGGGGTTTCACATCTCGGCAAAGTACCGGACAACCGCGCCGCATGAGATCGCGGTCGGCTTCGAGAAGTCGAGCAAACGGAAGAAGGTGACCCTCGACGGCGCATCGCCGAAAAAGCTCAGCGAAGCGTTCGGCGCGCTGCCCTCGGTGATGTTCTCTCCGCGCGACCTCGAGCTGGTGACGGGCGCGCCTAGCGAGCGGCGGCGGTTCCTCGACCTGGTTCTCGCGCTGACGTCGGCGAAGTACCTGAACGCGCTCCAGAATTACCGCGCCAATCTCATCCGGCGCAACGCGGCGCTCCGGGATGCCGCGCGCCGCCGCACCGACGATGAGCGCGTCTCCGTGTGGGAGCCGGCGCTCGCGGAGCATGGGAGCGTTCTCATCGAGGAGCGCTCGGCGTGGGTAGCGGAGTACGCTGAGGAATTCACGAAACTTTGCGCGACGATCGGCGAGCGGGGCGCGGCGAGGATGAAGTACGTCAGTCCGTTCGCGGAGTCGGAGGCGCGGTACGATGTGCTGCTGGCGGCGTTTGCGGAGAAGCGCGCTCTCGACATGAAGCGCGGTCTGACGCACGTCGGCCCTCACCGTGACGAGCTGGAGATAACCCTCGACGGTCACGAGCTGCGCCTGTTCGGCTCGGCTGGGCAGCAGCGAACCGCCGCGATTGCGCTGCGGATGCTGGAGGCGGCGACGCTGCGCAAGCACTCCGGAGTGGAGCCGCTGTTGCTGCTCGATGATCCCTTCGCCGAGCTGGATCTGCGGCGCGCGAGCAAGATCCTGACGCTGCTGAAGAAAGGCGGACTCGGGCAGACGATTCTCGCGGTGCCGCGCGAATCGGATATTCCGCCCGGGCTGATGAGCCTCGACCGGATGTCGATCAGGGACGGCGTGCTGAAAACGGCTGACGAGTGAGACGGTGCGTCGCGCGCTGGCGCTGAGAAAGTGACGTTCCTGTTTCCGTTTCTCGTGCTACCGGTCGTGTACCTGGTAGTCCTTGGCAATCTCGCGGTGAAGAAAAGTCCGCGGGGAATCGGAATCAGTCTGCTCTTCCTTGCGCTCGCGTTCGGGGCGGGCTACTGGGCGATCACACAGTCGAGATCATCCACGGCGGCGCTGGGATTTCTCTGGCTTCCCTTCGTGAGCGTCGTCGTCGGATTTCTGGGTCTCGCGTTTGGCCGGTGGGCGTTGGGTGGTGCGGATGGCGCGCTACGGCGGACCTGCGGCTGGGTGGCGCTGGCCGCCGCGGTCGTGATCGTTGGCGTGAGTATGCGGGAGGGATTGCGTACGCGCCGGAGGAACGTCGTGCGGGAAGGCAGCTACGCGGCACAGATGGCCGAGATCGGGCGTCATCGCGCGGCGATCGCAGCGGCGGTTGCGCGGGATCCCGGGCGCGAGCGGACCTTCATGGACAGCAGCATCCGGACGCGCATGAACGACCGGGCGTTCCTGATCGCCGCGCTCACCAGCGATTCGATCTCTCCCGGCATTCTCGACACGCTGGCGAGCTCGCCCGACCGTGGGATCGCGCTCGAGGCGGTACGCAATCGAAGCACCCGGGCGGAAACGCTCGCGCGCATTTACGAGCAAAAGGATTATCCGGATTATTTCTATCAGGCGCTGGCGGGCAACCCTAACACTCCGCCCGGGATTCTGCGCAAGCTTTACGGAGATCCGGGCGTCATCTCGAGTCTCGACATATGGCTTGCGGACAATCCTGCAACGCCGCGTGATGTGCTGGAGCAGATCTCGACAAAGATCACGGACGAGTCCGTCGCACAGCGACTACTCCTGAACCCGAAAATGGATTGTGCTTTGCTCGGGCAAGTCGTCGCGACTCTCGCGCGGCTGAACAACCAGGGTGGGATCTCAAACGTCATGAGAGCCAGTCAGCTGGCGGCCGAAACCTGCTGACGTAAAAACAAAGCGGCGAATTAAGGTAGGTTTACGCCGCCAATACAACTTGTTCCGACAGCTACCGAATTATCGGCGCGCCCCTACCCCACACC
>Ga0136631_10000182_pt1 | contig 18813 bp, 12 predicted proteins | sample AntDrymUQ6012206_2_FD_104655 | JGI IMG/M metagenome (GOLD analysis project Ga0136631, IMG submission 104655) | Polar desert sand microbial communities from Dry Valleys, Antarctica - metaG UQ601 (22.06) | ecosystem: Environmental > Terrestrial > Soil > Desert | place: Antarctica: Dry Valley... | reverse complement strand
GGCCCGATCCGGCGAAATCGCCGAATCTAGTAACACGCCCTGACACGCCAGCCGCAGCGAAACCCCTGGAAATAATCGCTTTCCACAGATCCAGCACGATCCCAACTGTCGAACTCGGGCATATGACCACGTACTTCCTCTCACCAGGCAAGGAGGTGCGCGGCGCTGGTGCGGTAGCTGTCAGCGCGTCGCCTCGCGCAGCTCGTGGCTTGTGCGCGGCCGCTGACGATCACCGGGCTCGAGTGTCTGGCGGCGCAGGATCGCGCCGCCGGCTGCGCACACGACGATCGAGATCAGGGCGGCGCAGAAGATCGCGGAAGCCTCTCCCTGGTCGATCGCGTGCGTTGGCAGGCCGAGCGCGATCACGGCTGCGGGCACGCCCATCTGCGCTGACGCCAGGAGTCCGATCGCGGGTGGCGCGCGAATGATGCAGCTGACCGCGAGGTGCACGACGATCGTCAGTCCGGCCAGCAGCAGGGCGAGCTCGACGGCCTGCGTGCTGTGGGTGAGCGCGCGCAGATCGAGGCGGGCGCCGAGCAGCACGAAGAACACGGGGATGAAGAAGCCCTGGCCCAGTCCGAGCACCTCCCGGGACAGCCGCTTGGGCCCGCCGAGCGCTCCGACGACCAGGCCGACGCCGAATCCGGCGATCAGCACGCTGGCGCCGACCTCCAGCGCGATGTAGGACAGGCCGAGCAGCGCGATGACCGCCATGCGCAGGTCGATCGCCCAGTCGCGCTTCTTGCCCTCGTGGCGGATGTGGTGCACGAGCGGCACGTCTCGCAGTCGGTAGGCGACGGCGACCAGCGCGGCGACGCAGGCAGCGACGATCAGCGCGCCGCCGGCTGCGCGCGCGGCGCGGTCGGGTGTCAGCGCAAGCGGGACCGCGACGGTCGCCGCGATGTCGGCGACGGTGATCCACGCCATCGCAGCCAGGACCGCCGGGCCCTCGAGGCGGTTCTCCTGGATGACGGGCAGCGCCACCGCCGCCGAGGAGGAGCAGATCACGACCGCGTAGACGAGGGTCGGGCCCGACCCGACCAGATGACACACAAGGCCGGCGGCCAGCGCCAGCGGCGCCGCGAACGCGGCGGCGCGGGCGCCCTGGCCGAGGGCGGCGCGCAGCCGGCGGTCGTGCAGCGGGACCCGCATGCCGACGGTGAACATCAGCGTCGCAAATCCGACGTCGTAGAGCAGCATCAGCGCCGGGTCGGAGGGATGGACGACGTCGAGCAGCGTGCGTCCCAGCACGACGCCCGCCAGCAGCTGGCCGACGACGGCCGGCAGCGCGCCCCTCGACAGCAGCGACAGCGCCGAACCGAGCAGCCCGGCCGCGCAGATCAGCGCGAGGATGCCGAGGTGCATGACACAGCCTAGCCCTGAGCGTGAGCGTCGTTCACTTCGAGCCGGTGTGACGTCGATTAATGGTGAAACGCGCGCCGGCCCTGCATGTCGCCGGTCGCGCCTGGGCCGCGTTGTAGGCGCTCGACGGCCCAGCGCAGGTCGTCGAGCAGCATGCTCGCGAGGTCGTGGCTGAACCCGTTGCGGACGACGACGCGCAGGACGGCGAGATCCTGCAGCGCGGGCGGCATGTGGTAGGCGGGAACGAGCCAGCCCTTGACGCGCAGCATCTCGGAGACGTCGAAGACGGTGTAGCCATCGACGCCGTCATGCAGCCGGAACGCGAACACGGGCAGCGCGCCACCGTCTGAGATCAGCTCGAACGGGCCGATCTCGGCGATCTGGGCCGCCAGCCAGCGGGCGGTGTCGCGGCAGGCCTGCTGCACGCGGCGGTAGCCGTCGAAGCCCAGGCGCAGCAACGTGAAGTACTGCGCGACGACCTGCGCGCCGGGCCGCGAGAAGTTCAGCGCGAACGTCGGCATGTCGCCGCCGAGGTAGTCGACGTGGAAGATGAGGTCCTCGGGCAGCACCGAGCTGTCGCGCCAGATCGCCCAACCGACCCCGGGGTACACGAGCCCGTACTTGTGTCCCGACGCGTTGATCGACGCCACCCGTGCAACACGGAAGTCCCATTCCAGGTCGGGGTCGACGAACGGCGCGACGAAGCCGCCGGAAGCCGCGTCGACGTGAACCGGCACGTCGAGGCCGCGCGCGTCCTGCAACGCGTCCAGCGCGGCCGCGATCTCGGCGACGGGCTCGTAGGCCCCGTCGAACGTCGAGCCGAGGATCGCGACGACGCCGATCGTGCGCTCGTCGCAGTGCTCGACAGCGCCCTCCGCGGTCAGGCAAGTGCTGCCCGCGCCGACCGGGACGAGCCGCGGCTCGACATCCCAGTAGCGACAGAACTTCTCCCAGCAGACCTGGACATTTGCGCCCATCACGAGGTTCGGCCGGTCCTCCGGCAGGCCCTGCGCGCGGCGCCGCTGTGCCCAGCGGCGCTTGAGCGCCATGCCGCCGAGCATGGCCGCCTCGCTGGAGCCGGTCGTCGAGCAGCCCACCGCCGGTCCGTCGGCCGTCGTTCCCCAGAGCCGCGCGAGCATCGACACGCAGCGCCGCTCGAGCTCGGCCGTCTGCGGGTACTCGTCCTTGTCGATCATGTTCTTGTCCTGGCACTCCGCCATCAGCGCCCGCGCGGCCGGCTCCATCCATGTCGTGACGAACGTCGCGAGGTTCAGCCGCGCGTTGCCGTCGAGCATCAGCTCGTCGTGCACGATCTGGTAGGCGCTGTCGGCCGGCATCTCGCCCTGCGGGAGCTCCAGGCGCGGGACGTCGTGCATGGCTCCGCCCTGCGTGAACTGCGGGCGCACGTCAAGCGTGCCCGAATGCTGTGAAGGTCTGCGATGGATCGGCATGCGAGCACTGTTGCGCGTGCGCCGGTCGGGCGCGGCAGGGATCCAGGCTCAGGCCATGATCCTGCGCGTGCCGGATAGGCGGGATGCCACCACGATCCGCGGTATCCCGACCCAGGCGCGCTGCCGGCTGCGCGTGAGGCTCAGGCCACCGGGCGCAGGTGGCGCAGCGGCCGGCCGTCGCGCAGCGCGCGTACGACGGCCTCGACGAGCCCGTGGCCGTCGCTCCGGCGGCCGTCGGTGACGGCGGCGACGATCCCGCGCTTGTGCTGGATGAGCGCCGCCATGGTCTCGTCGATCGTGCCCGCGGCGAGCAGGTACCCCCCTGACGGGCCATCGGCTGGACGCTGCCGCGGGCGATCAGCTCGGGCGTGACGGTTGGCACGGCCGTCAGCGGGCCGCGATAGCCGAGCCCCGCTCTGTGATGCCCAGCAGTCGGGCGCCATTGGCCTGGAGAGAGGCGAGGAAGCCGCCGGGCGGCACGGCTAGGGCGGCCGGGCGAGGCGAGCGAGCGCCGAAGTCGGTGAGCCGGTCGGAGTGCTCGCAGCGGGCGCCGTAGGCCAGCGCGGCCACGATCCCCGCGGACGTCGCCTGGCGCTCTTCGGGTGTGAACGCGTGCCGCGCGCCGCTTCGTAGTCTGCGACGAACGCGAGCGACTCGTCGAGCGTCGGGACGCACTGGTGGCCCTCGCGGCTCCAGTCGGCGGTGAACGCGTAGGCCGCCCACGCGACGACGACGGGCTCGGATCCGATGCCGAGGCTGTCCCAGTCGTAGACGGCGCTCACCGCGCCGTCCGCGAAGCGCAGGTGCTCTGCTTTGTAGTCGCTGTGGCCGACCACGTCGTCCGCGCCCGCGAACCGGTCGAGCTGCTCGTTCGCGGCGGACGCCAGACGTTCGATCCACTCCGAGCCGCCGGATGTGCCGGGGAAGTCGAAGCGCGGGTCGTGCGGCTGGAGCCACAGGCGCCCGGCTCGATCCCGGATGGAGCTCAATCCCGGCAGGCCGGCGAGCGGACGGCACAGCTCGACGAGCCGGGCACATGAAGAGGCCATCTCCCGGCGGACCGCGGGTCGGTGCGGGTCAGCCCAGCAGCCGTGGTCGAGCAAGGTCTCGACGACGGCCAGCCCAGCCGCGAGCGGGGTGGGGCCGAGCAGCGGACGCGGGCTGGGGAACCGGGCGCCGATCAGATGCTCCTGCACGCGCTGAACCGCGAGGAGATGGTCGCGGTCGGCATCGGCGCGATGGACCTTGACGACGACCCGCCGGCCGTCGTTCAGGCGCACGCCGTGCACGCTCCCGACGCTCGTCGCGAAGAACTCGTACTCGCGGACGCCCATTCGGAGCTGCGCCTCGCAGAATCCGTCCACGGCCTCGACGATGAGCGCCGGGTCAGCCGTCCCGAAGATCACGTGCTCCAGGCGAGGCTCCGTCTTGCACGCCAGGGCGTCCGCGATCATCGAGACGTCGTTGCTCACGGCACCAGTGTCTACCAGCGGCACAGGGACGAAATGCCACGGCGTGTGTCATCCCAAGATCGCTTGCACGTGTCCGGCGACTGGACTGACCGCCGTCCTGCCCGCATCCCTCGTGCGTCTCGGCGGCGTGCTCGGGCGGGAGGGATTCAGCGCGGGGTCCGGAGCACACTCCGAACGGTGGGCACACGAACAACTCATCTAGACGGCACCAGACTCCCCCGATCAGTGTCGCGCCGCGTGTGACGGATCTCTCGCTTCGGCACGCGGCCATCCATAAAGATTCCCGTCGATGGCGCGGAAAGCACGCTCTTGGGGAGAGCCCGTGTCCGGTGCCCGGATCATGGCGGGCCCGGACATCTCCTTGGCTGGCTCGGGCGACTCGGAACGCAACTCTTGCACCGGCAGAGCGAGCCTCGCCATCCGCGGCGCCCCGACCCACGGGAGCGCCACGTGAGCCTGCTCGCCAAGCGCGCGCTCGCCCGCGGTGATCGCCTGCGCGTCGCCGGCAACCTGAGCTACGCGGTGCTGGAGTACGGCGACGCGGCGCGCAGATCGCAAGGTGCAGCGGAGCGTGGCTCGGAACGAGGCGCGAGGGTCTTCGCGCTCGCCTCCGTCGGCCTCGCCAGGATCGATCTCGCCCGGGGAGAGCCCGAGCGAGCGAGTGAGCAGCTCGAGGCCGCGCGAGCGGTCGCGCCCAGCGAGAAGGCTGAGATCATGTACTGGCACGCGTGTGCGCGCGGGCGGGCGGACGACTTCGCTCGGGCCAAGGCGCTGTTGACGGACGTACTGCGGCTCGCCCCAGCTGACGCCAGGGCGCGCCTCCAGCGTGCGGGCGCGCGCTTCAAGACGGGAGATCTGGACGGAGCGCTCGAGGATTACGGCCAGCTTGCCCGCGAGGACGCGCTGGACGACTCGGGTCGGGTCGCGTATGCGGCGGTACTAGCGCACCGGCAGCAATGGGCGCAGGTCGAGGTGGCCCTCGCGCCGCTCGCCGGCTCGGGCGCGCAGCATGCTGAGCGGCTGCTGGGCGCAGTGCTCGAGAAGCAATTGCGGCTCCCGGATGCCGCCGCCGGCTACGCCCGGGCGACGCGGGGGCCACGGCCCGATCCCGCGCTGCTCGCGCGGCTGGGCATCGTGTACCACCGTCTGCAGCGTGTCGACGAGGCCGTCACGCTGCTGATCGACGCGCGCGAGGCGGGCAGCGCCGACGACGCCGTCCTCTACCACCTTGGCGCGGCGGCGTTCGCAGCAGGGCGCGCCGAGCTCGCGATCGAGGCGTGGACGGAGCTCGCGCAGCGCAACCCGCAGCAGGAGGCTCTCGCCCAGCTCGCCGGGCACGCCGGCCAGGCCCAGGCCCGCGAGCTGGCGGCCGCCGGCCGCGTCGAGGACGCGATCTTCGCGCTCGAGCGATCGGCTGGCGCGAGCGCAGCCGGCGGCGAGCTCGCGCAGCCGCTCGCCGCGCTGCATCTCAACGCAGCGGCGGCCAAGGTCGCGCAAGGGCGCCTCGCCATGGCCGTTGGTCACCTCCGGCGCGCGGCCGAGCTCGCGCCCGACCGGCCGCGGATCTGGATGCACCTCGGGCTGGTCGAGGCGCTCACCGGGCATGAGACGCATGCGGTCGACGACATCGAGCGGGCATTGCGACTCGCTCCGAACGACCCGGCGACACGCCGCGCGTACGTCCTCTGCGCCGGAGTCGCGGGCCAGCCCGAGAGGGTCAACCACGAGATCGACCTTTGCCTCCGCGGCGGTGGCGCACCCCCTGCAATGGCGTCCACCGTTGCCGCGCTGCTTGCGCGGGAGGCGAGGTGGTCCGACGCGGCCGACGTCCTGCTCGCCCCGGGGCAGGACGCGTCGCCGGCGGCGATCGCCGAGTGCCTGCAGCGAGCTGGTCGCTTCGACGAGCTCGACCGCCTCGACGGGCCCGACGTCAAGGTCTGGAAGGTGCTGGCGGACATCCGCAGACGGCGAGAGGCCGCGCCGAGGCTCGTCCTGAGCGCCGGGGTCGGCGACTCGGCGGCGTGGCGGCCCACGGTCAGGCTGGCTGCGCTGCGCAGCGCAGCGCGCGAGTGCTGGGAGGACGCGGCAGCACTGCTCGACGAGGGGCTGGCGCGATCGGATCACGTCACGCACACCCCGCAGCTCGATGCCACCGTCTTGCTGCTGGGCGGCAGGCACGATCAAGCGCTGCGCGTGCTTCAGGCGGCGTGCCGGAAGGATCCCGCCGACACGCGCGCCGCGCATGGCCTCGCCGTGGCCTGGTTTCACGCGCTGAGCCACGACGCGAGGCTGGCTCCCGACGACACGGCATGGCAGCACGCGATCGGCGCCTGGGTCCGGGTGATGCGCAGTGACGCGTTCTGGGACTCGTGGCGAATGCGCGCGCAGACGCGCTACGGCGGCGACGACCTCAGCGATGCTTTGGCCGCGGCTCGCGAGCAGGCGGACGAGCGCTTCGAGCTGCTCGTCGCGCACGCGGACGGCGCCAGGGGCGACGGCCGCCGGAGGCTCAGCTGGTGGCTGGCGCGGGAGCGCAGTGCGGCCGATGAGCTCGCGAAGCTGGGCGGGCTGCGGCTCCCTGGAGCCGACGACGACGCGGTCGTGTGCGGTCCGCTGGCGGTTGGCGAGCTCGGCCTCACGGCAGCGCTCGTGGAACGCGTGGGCCCGGGCGACACCTTGCACCGCGACGAGATCGACGATGGCCTGGCGCAGCTGCTCGCGACGCTCGGTATCGAGGGCGACGACGGGCCGCTCGTCGGCGCCCCGCGCAGCGGTGACAGGCGACGGCTCGCGCGGGCGTTCTCGGCGATCGGCACGGTGCAGGCCCTGATCGACCTGGGGAGTGCCGCGGAGGCGCTACAGGCGCTCGACGAGGTGGGCTGCGCGCGCTGCACATCAGCGGCGCGTGGTGTGCACGGACATTCGACGGGCGAGCCACGTCCGCTCGTCGTCTGCGACATCGGCTGCCCTGGCTTCGACGAACGGAACCCGGGGTATGCGGGCTTCCCGGACAAGCATGAGCGATTGCTGCGCGACGCGCACGAGCTCGCGATCGAGGCGCACCTGGAGATCGGCCGCGAGGCGATCTCGATCACCCCGCTCGACGTCGCGACGGCCCGCTCGCACTTCCGCCGGGCGCTGAGCCGCGGCGCGGCCTGCGGCCAGCTGGATGGCAGCGAACGCCGGGTCACGGAGATCATCCTCGGACGCTCGCGGGCGCTCGAGAAGCGCGAGACCCTCGACGACGCGATCGCGCTGACCCGGGAGATGCTCGACATCGTGGGAGATGGCGCCACCCCGGCGCTGCACGGTCACATCGGGGAGCTGCTGACGAATCGCGGCGTGCGTCACGGCAACGCGGATCCGCCTCGCTGGAGCGCATCGATCGACGACCTCGAGGACGCGGTCCGCCACAACCCGCATGCGCCGCGATCGTGGGCGAACCTCGCGGCTGCGAAACGCGCCGCAGCGGCCAGCCACGCCAATGTGGGCGACTTTACGGTCGCGGCGGGCCTGATCTCGGGCGCCGTGCAAACGCTCGATCACGCAACCGCGCTGATCCCGAACCATCCGGCGCTCGAGCAGCAGCGCGAGGGTGTGCAGCATGAGGCACTGATCATCGCGATGCTCCGCGCGACGGGCGAGTAGGCGACCGTGCGCGAGTACGAGGAGCAGCGCGTCGTCATCCGCCGAACGGGGCGCAACCGCTACCTCACGATCGCGCACGGCCCGACCGCCGCTGCCGCACCCTTCGAGCTCGAGCAGCCCAGGCGCATCGTCGACGAGCTCGACGAGCTGCTCAGCAGCGACCGCGGCGGCGGAGAGGACGCCGCCGCGAGCTCGCGGCGGCTGGACGAGCTCGCGCGCCTGCTCTCCGCAACGATCATGCCCGCACCCGTCCGCGCCAGCATTCAGCGCAGTTACGACCTCGCGCGGGCGGTCGACCACGGCCTGCGACTGCGGTTCGACGTCGCGCCGGAGCTTGGCAACCTGCCGCTCGAGATCCTGCCCGGCCTCAACAACCAGCCGCTGGGCCTGGCGCGCGACGAGACCTTCTCCGTGGTGCGCTCGGTGCCGGGCAGCCCGGATGCCACCAGGCTGCCCGCTCCCGGCGATCCGGCCGAGAACCTGACGGTCCTGGCCGCCGTCGCCGCTCCCAGAGGACTCCCGCAGCTGGACGTCAAGCGTGAGCTCGACGCCGTCGGGAAGGTCGTCAAGCACCCGGCGACGGTTCACACCGTCGGCTGGCCGCGCGGCCGCCGGTCGGTTCCGCTCACCCAGCAGGCGCTCGAGGAGGCACTCGACCGCTGCGACGGCACGCCGCTCGTCGTCCTCCTGATCGCGCACGGCGACGAGAACGGTGCCGTCATCCTCGAATCGGAGCAGGGCGACCCCGTGCCGGCTTCGAGCGAGGCCATCGCGGGGCTGCTCTCGCCTCCCCAGCGGCGCGTCCGGGTCGTGATCCTGAATCTCTGCTGGTCAGGGAGGCTCGTTGTGCCGGAGACGTTCGCAAGCCTTGCGCTGACGATCGTCGCCGCCGGTGTCCCGGCGGTCGTCGCCATGCGCTCGGCCATCACCGACGCTGCTGCGGCAGCGGCTTCGCCGGCGCTGCTCCACGCGCTGACCCGCAACTTCACGATCGACGAGGCGGTCACGCGAGCACGCATCGCGATGCACGGCAACGAGGCCCGAACGAAGTCGGAGTGGTCGATCCCGGCGCTGTTCCTGCATCAGCAATGCCGCCACGGATGGCTACTGAAGTCGCGCGGGGTCGGCCAGGGAGCGGCGGATCCACTGCGAGACGGGGCGCGGGATCTGCACGATTACCAGGGCGGAAAGGGAGACATCCCGCAGGAGGTCGCCGTGCGGGCGGCCCATTTCTCGCGCTGGCAGTCCGATTGGCCCGAGGTGGCGAGGATCGCGGAGGCGCTGGAGGACAACGCGGAATCGGCGGAGCTCGGCCGGCGCCTGCACGCCGAGGCTCAGGTCCACCTGCTTTCGGGCGAGCTCGAAGCCGTCGTCGAGATCCTGGGGCAGGAGAAGCACGATCGGATCGACGACGCAAAGGCGGCGATCGAGAAGCTGCGGGGCGAGCTCGACGACGAGCTCGTGGCGCCGCTCGATCACGAGGTCAGCGAGACCGCGACGCTGATCGGCCTGCACGCGCAGGCCGCACAGAGCGCGCAGGCCAGAGCATGGGACGACGTTGTGGCGCGCTGCAACGAGATCCTGCGACTGCGACCGCAGGGCTTCGCCGACGCCGGTGATCTGCTCGAACGCGCCCGGCTGCGGCCCGAGATCGAGCGCTTGGAGGCCCAGCAGGACTGGAGCGCAGCCGCCGAGCTGTACGCGCAGCTACAGCCGCTCGAGGGGGACGCCGTCCTTGCGGAGTGGGCCTACGCTCGCGGACGCATCGCGGAGAGCGCCGATGACTGGATCGCGGCTGCGGCCGCGTACGCGCAGTCCGGTGCCGGGGATTCCTCGCAGCGCGCCAGCTACACGCGCGGGCGAGCCGCCGCGGAGGAGGAGCGCTGGGAGGACGCCGTGGCCGCCCTCTCGGAGATCGCCGAGGGCGGCTTGCCCGAACTCGGCGGGCAGCCTGCCGATTGCCTGAGATATGCCCGCGCGCGCGCCGCCGAGAGCCGGGGCGACTGGGAGCAGGCGGCCGCCTGCTTCGCCGAGCTCGACGGGGCCGAGGCGGCAGCCCGCCGGCGGTTCGCCACCGGCCGGGCGGCGGAGGGCAACGACGACTGGCCGGGGGTGATCGACGGCTTCGCGGACCTGGGGGACGCCGACCACGACGGTCTCGTGGGCGTCGTTCGCAGCTACGCACGCGCTCGGCTGGCGGAGGGCGAGGGCGAATGGCCCACGGTCGCGACCGAGCTGCGCGACAAGCCGTCAAACTACGCGGGTGGCCGCCTCGGGCGGCTGCGGCGTTACGCGGACGGCCGGCTGGCCGAGATGAACGAGCGCTGGGACGACGTCGAGCGAGCCTTCGACGACCTCCGAGACGCCTACCCGGACGCCGCTGCGCGCGCTGCCTACGCCCGCGGACGGCTGTTCGAGGCGGACTCGCGCTGGGACGACGCGGCGGCCGCGTACCGCGAGGCCGCTGACCATGGCGACGCGTCCGCGCGGGCGAGCCACGCCGGCGCGCGGTCCTCCGAGGAACGCGAAGACTGGGCGGCGGCGCAGGCGCAGCTCGAGCCGCTGCCCGAGGACTTCGAGGATCGAGGCGTTCGGCTTGCGTACGTCCATGCACGCCGCGAGGCCGCCGTCGAGCACTGGGCCCAGGCTGCAACGGCCGTGCGCGTGCTTGACGACTCCTATCGAGACGTGGCTGCGCTGCGCGTCTACTGGGATGCCCGGGCGGCGCAGGACGCCGGCGAGTGGGACGTCGCGGCCTCACGATACGCCGACTGCACGCGCCTCCCGAACACCCCGCCTGACGCGCCGCAGCGGCGGGCGTACGCGGAGGGGCGGCTCTACGAGGCCGCCGGACGCTGGACGGTGGCTGCCGGCTCCTACTCCGACGCCGACGACGCGGAGGACACGGCGACGCGGTTGGAGCGTGTGACGCTGCTGCGGCAGCTCATTCCGTGGGCCGACGGCCTCGCCGACGCCGGGCTGGTCGCGGATCCGCTCGCGGCGGCGGCCGGAGCGGACGTCTACGCACATCTGCGAGCCGTCGGCATCTCACCGAGCTCGAGCGCGGACGAGGTCAAGGCGGCGTCGTTCGCCCTCATGGAGCACGGCGCGATGACCCCGGCGGCGCGGGTCGCCTGGGATCGTCTCAGGACGCGTCGAGAGCGGCTGAAGGCGGACGCCTTCCTGCACCGGCTGGTCGCCGCCGAGGCGCTGCGGTCGGCGCTGGCGACGCTCAACCCGGCGACGGCGGTCCCGCTGGACACCCTCTGTGAGTCTGCGCGCGATGATGAGCCGCTGCTGCTGCTGCTCGGCGGGCGGCGCGACATCGCGCTGGCGGCGTGGGAGTTGCGCCTGCGCGATCGCCCCAACGCCTCGGCAGCCGCTCACGGCCTCGCGATCACCCGCTTCTGGCAGGCGTGCCAGCACGAGGACAGCGGCGCTCACGAGCAGGCACCGCCCGTCTGGGAGGCGGCGATCGCGACCTGGGCCTTCGTCCTCAACGACGACGACTACTGGGCGACGTGGCGCGAGGAGCGATCCGCGTGCTACGGCGAACCGGTGTCGCACGCAGATCTCGCGCAGCTTCGCCGCGAGATCGGCGAGCAGATCCTGGGCACGCTGACGGACTACAGCGACCGGTACGCCCGCGAAGGGCGCAGCCAGCGCGCGCGCACCTACCACCGGCTCGCGCTCTCGTTCGAGATCGAGCTACAGGCGGCGCAGCTGCTCAAGGAGGCCGGGCGCCTGCCGCTCAACGGCGGCGAGGAACGCTTCGCGTGCGGGCCGCTCTACCTCCGCAAGGCCGGCTTCGAGCGCCAGCTCGGCCGGCTCGTCGCCTCGCTCGACGCGGATCTGAGCGCCGAGGCCGACGATCTCATCACGTCGCTTGATGCGGCGCTCGGCGTCGGCGGGGCCGGCGAGCAACCACAGGCGCTCGCGGCCGAGACGGTCTCCCGGCTGCGGCGGGTCTTCTCGACGCTCGGCGAGGCGCACTTCCTGCTCGAGTGCGCCCAGCACGAAGCCGCGCTCGCCGCCCTCCCGCTGGCGTATCAGGGCAAGTTCGCCGACCTGCCCACCGACTGCGCCCCGGATGACCGGCGGGCCGACCCCGACCACGCCGACGGGTGCCCCTATTGCAGCTCGTTCGCCGAGCGCGGCGACTGGGCCTACCTGTATCTCCCCCACCGGCACGCGCGCCTGCTGCTCGACGCCGTCGAGATCGCGACGCGCGCGAACCTCGCGCTTGCGCAGGCGGCGCTCGTCCGCGGAACGCACGCGCTCGACGAGGCGCGCGAATGGTGGACGCGGGCGGTCGAGGCCTCTCGCAGAGTCGGCAGCCAGGTTCGGACGAAGCGTGCGATCGCCCGCGTCGTGCTCGGCCGCGCCTCGGCGCTCGCCAACGAGACCGGCGCTCGCCGGGCGGAGCGGCTGACGGAGGCGATCGCGCTGATCGAGGTGTCGCTCGCGATCGTCGGCGGCGTCGACGAGGGCCAGCTCGTGGGCAAGCAAGCGGAGATGCTGACCGCTCGCGGCATCTGGCACGGCAACTGCTACGAGTTCGAGGAGCCGGATCTCGAGCAGGCGCTCGCCGACCTGCGGCACGCGCTGGAGCTCAACCCCGAATCGCAGTTCTGCCGCGAGAACCTCGTCCATGCGCTGATCCAGGCCGCGATCTTCACCGAGTCCGGCGACCGGCAGACCAAGCTGCGGCTGCTCTCCGACGCAGTCGCGGTCCTCCACGAGGGGATCCCGCGCTCCGGCTCGCACCACGAGTTCCGCGAGCTGCTGGGCACCTGCTTCGAAGAGCTCGAGGAGTGGACGTCACACGAGCTGAGCTCCGACGAGATCGTGTGGCTCGTCGCGCAGATGGCGGAGGGCTCCGACGACCCGGGCGGCGCGACAGGCGGCGCGGTGAGCCTCGGCGAACAGGCCGAGCGCAAGCTCGAGAACGGCGACCGGATCGGGGGCCTGCGGCTGCTGGTCGCAGCGGCGCGCGAGGAACCGGGCGACGCCGAGCTGCGCATACGGCTGATCGACGTCGCCCGCGAGCTGTCCGCCGACGTCGATCGAGATGGGGGCCCCAGGTGATCAGAGATCCGGCAGCGCGCAGCAGTGGAGCCGACGCCTACGACATGCTCGCGCCGGCGGGCATCACCCCGCACTCGAGCCCCGGGGAGGTGCTCGACGCATCGTTCGAGCTCATGGCGCGAGGGCTCATGACGGCGGAGGTCCGGCAGGCGTGGGACGAGCTGCGAGCGGTGGAACGCCGGCTCGTCGTGGACTTCTTCTACTACGAGGTCGACCTCGAGACGCAGATCGCCACGGCGACACAGGACCTCGAGCACGATCTGCTGGCGCCCTCCGCGCCGGCGATCGACGTGCCGCGTCTCGCCGTCGACGTCAGCGACCTTGCCAGCCTGCAGGAGGAGGTTCGCGACGTCGTGCTGCCGCCGGTCCAGACCGGGCCGCCGCTGCACGAGTTCGACGACCCCCCGCTGCCGGGGCCCGAGATCGTCGAGTTCGACCGATGACGGGCGACGAGACCGACGGCGCCGCCCTCGAGCCGCCTCGCGCCGCATCCGAGCGGATCCTGGCGGCTTTCGACTTCGCGGCCGGTGCCGCGGAGCAGGACGCTCGCCACCAGGAGCAGCTGACGAGCATCGTGGATGCGCTGCTGGAGGTCATGGACGCCTTCGACCGCGTCTTCGCCGCGGTTGGCGATGGAGCCGTCCCGGGCAAGACCGGCGCCGCGATCGCTCGCCGCATCGCGGCGCTGCTGGACAGCCTTGGTGTCAGCAGCACGACGACGGTCGGGTCGCCCGTCGACCTCCACACGGACACGATCGTCGACGTACGCGACAGCGCCGAGACCGACGGTGTCGTGCTGGAAGTCGTGACACGCGGCTACGAGTGGGACGGGCGGCTGCACCGGCGCGCGCGTGTCGCCGTCGCCCGCAATCCGAGAGGAGAAGCCAGATGAAGATCGGAATAGACCTCGGCACGACCAACTCGGCTGCTGCTCGCTGCAGCGCCGACGGTCGCAGCCCGGAGATCATCCTGCTCGCCGGCGAGCCACTGATGCCGTCCGTGGTGTCAATCGCGCACGGCGAGAAGATCGTCGGCAGGGAGGCGCTCAACAACACGGCGCGGGCTCCTGCGGACACCATCGCCTCGGTCAAGCGCCTCATGGGCCGCGACTACGCCGACGAGCAGATCGAGTGCATCCGCGACCGCTTCAGCTACAAGATCGTCCCCGGTTCGGATGGCGATCCGCGGGTCTACGTCGAGCAGGGGGGCGAGACGCTCTCGCCGGCGGAGATCTCGAGCCGCATCCTCGCGGAGATCAAGGCCGAGGCCGAGCGAACGATGAACGACGAGGTCACGCATGCGGTGATCACGGTGCCGGCCTACTTCACCGAAGCGCAACGCGCGGCGACGCGCGAGGCGGGTCAGCTGGCGGGACTCACGGTCACGCGCATCATCGACGAGCCGACGGCCGCCGCGATCGCGTTCGGCGTGCAGGTCAAGGAAGGCGAGCGCCACCGCGTGCTCGTGTTCGACATGGGCGGCGGCACGTTCGACATCTCCATCGTGCAGATGGTGAAGGACGACGAGGGCCGCGACCAGCATCAGGGGCTGCAGATCGAGGGCGACAACTGGCTCGGCGGCGACGACTTCGACTTCTGCATCGTCGACCGCGTCATGGAGTGGGTCCGCTCGGAGCACAACGCCGACCTGTCCGGCGAACCGCGCTTCCTCCCGCTGCTCAAGCAGCATGCCGAGGCGGCAAAGCGCGCGCTGAGCAGCAAGCAGAAGACCGACATCGTCATCCCGGGCAGCGCCCGGCTGCCCAACGGTGCCTTCATCGACGTCGAGCTGACGCTGACGCGAGACGAGTTCGAGGAGATGATCGAGCCGCAGGTGTCACGCGCGATGGATCTCGTCGCGAAGGGCCTCGCCGGCCAGGGGCTCAAGCCCGAGGACATCACCGACGTCCTGCTCGTCGGCGGCACGACGCTCACGCCCGCCGTCTACGAGCGAGTTCAGGCCCTGTTCGGATCGTCGAAGGTACGGCGGCACATCAGCCCGATGCAGTGCGTGGCGCTGGGTGCCGGCGTGCTGGCAGCGACGCTGCGTGGTGTCTCGTGCCCGGCCTGCGGCGAGCTCAACGAGGAGGTCGCGGAGCGGTGCAAGAGCTGCGCTGCGGACCTCGCCGCAGCGCGCTCGGTCGGCGACACGGTGCTCCAAGATCCAACCCCGATGTCACTCGGGATCCGCGCGGTGAAGGGCAACGATCCGGACCACTTTGTGCCGATCATCCCGAAGGGCACCGTATATCCGCTCACCGAGCCGATGAAGCGCTCGTTCGAGGCCATGAGCGATCGCAAGATCACCATTCCGGTGTTCGAGGGCGACGATCCGGTCGCCAGCCGCAATCACGAGCAGGGGCTGATCGAGTACGAGCTGCCCGAGGGGATGGACGTGCGTACGCGCGTCGAGGTGAGCTTCAACTACGACCGCAACCGCGAGCTCACGGTCACGGTCGCTGCCCCGGGCACCGCGTTCCTGAAGTCCAAGAAGCTTTCCCCGAAGGTGCGTCGCGACCAGCCGCGAACGGAGGTGTCCAAGCCAGCTCGGCGCGGGCACGAAGCGGATGCGCCGCTACTGGAGCTGCAGCAGACGGCGGCGATGGCGAACCGGTTCCTCTCCGAGTACGACCGCTTCATGGAGATGTCACAGGCGATGCGGCTGCGGCGCGAGATCGAGACCGCCGAAAAGCTGCTCGCCGAGCGTGAACCCGACGAGGAACAGGCACGACACCAGTCGCGGGTGATCGAGACGGCGATCTTCTCCTCCGGGCTTGCGACCCAGCTGTTCGTCGCAAACCAGGCGACCGACGGCGCTCCGCCAGAGCTGTCGGCGCAGATCAACGAGGTGGCGGCCGCGGTCCGCCAGTCCTGGGAGCGCAACCAGAAGGATGTCGCCGGCAGGCAGGCTGCGCAGCTGCGCACGCTCGTGGCGCGCGCGGTGCAGCCACGCCAGGACATCAAGGAGGTCGCCGACCAGGATGACCACGGCGGCCTGCTGAAGATCCTCGGGCAGTGACCGACGAGGGAGCCACCGGTGACGTCGATGAACATCGGTCTCGATCTCGGCAGCACGGGGCTTCGAGCCGCCTGGGCGGACGAGTCGGGGCAGATCGTGACGCACGACGGCGTGGGCTGTTCGCTGCTCTACGAGCAGCCGGCCGCGACTGCGCTGGGCGTCGACTTCCCGGCGCTCAAGAGCGTCCTTGGCAGCGATACCACGGTGGCGGTCGACGGACAGCCGCGGCGGCCGGCGGAGCTTATGAGCGAGGCGTTGAGCGCGATCCGGGCCGGCGTCGAGCGGGAGACCGGGCGCGCGGTCGGCCGGGCGATCGCGGCCGTCCCGGCGCGCTACGCGTCGTCGCAGCGGACCGTCCTGCGCGAGGCGGCCCTGAACGCCGGCTTCTCGGATCTGCAGCTCGTCAGCGACTCGACCTGCGCGGCGATGGGCCATACCGCGGGGAGCGAAACCGGCTCGACGGTGCTCGTCTACTCGCTCGGCTACAGCGGCCTCGAGATCGCGCTCGTCCGCGGCAAGCGTGGCCATCTGCGAGCGCTCGGCTACGAGGGCGACACGACGTTGGGCGGGCGACTGCTGGACCAGGTCGTGCTCGAGCTGTGGATGAAGACCTTCCACGAACGCGGGCTGATCCTCGACAGGCGATCATGGCCACCGAGGATCTGGACTTGGCTGCGCGCTCAGGCCGAGGCTACGAAGGAGCAGCTCTCCGACGCGAAGCACGTCACGTTGGCCATCCCCGTGAGTGCGCGGGGCGGTGGGGAGCAGCCCCCGCCGGTGCTGACCCGTGCCGCCTTCGAGGAAGCGATCGCGCCGTCGGTGGCCGCCAGCACCGATCGCATCGGCATCCTCCTGGAGCAGACCGCCAGCGCGGCGTCGGACATCGAGGCCGTCCTGCTCGTCGGCGGCTCGACGCAGATTCCGTGCATCCGCGAAGCCGTCGCGCGCGAGCTCGGTTGCGCGACGGTCGCGGCCGGCGCCGATGAGATCGCTCGCGGCGCAGCGATGCACGCCGCCAGGTTGGCGACGGGCTCACCAGACGCGCTCGTGGACTCGGCCGGGCTCGCAGGTGAGCACGAGCGTCAGCCGCGGCGCGGCAAGCTGCACCGGGCGCCCAGCAGAGTGCAGGCCGCCGTGGCCGGCGGACCGTCGCTCGTCGCGACCCCCGCCGGCGACGAGGACGACCGCGCCGATCCTCTGCCCACGCTCGCGATGCTCGACGACTACGCCCGCCGGCTCGGGGCCGGTGGCCGTGCGGACACTGCGCGCGACCGGCTGCGCGAGCTCGTGCGCGATGCCACCGCCGTGCTTGACCAGCTCTCGGCGAAGCAGCCGGAGCGCGCCGCCGTGCCCCGTATGGCGACGGAGGCGCTCGAGCGGGCCGAGGCGCTGATCGCCGAAGGCCGCCACGGCGATGCCGTCGTCCATTCGCATCTCGCGTGGGAGCATGCACGCGACAGTCCCGAGGTCTTCGACCAGATGATCGAGATCCATTGCCGCGCAGCGATGGGGAGCAACCGCTACGAGGATGCCGTCTTGTGGCTGACCTGCGCGTACGGACACGACCAGAGCAACGAGCGCGTCCGCGCGCTGCTGGCCGAGCGCCACTACGTCCAGGCCAAGGAGCTGGGCGACCGGCGCCGCCCTCGGGATGCGCTCCGCGCGATCGACGAGGCCCTGCGCTGGAGCCCCGATCACGCCCTCGCGCTAGAGCTGCAGCAGGCACTGAGGGTTCGCCAGTAGGTAGTGTCGGTGGCGGTGCCGCAGCTGCTCGAGCTCAGCCTCAACGATGGCGGGACCGTTCTCGTCGAGGTGGATGATCCGGTGACGAGCCCCGTCGTCCGCGGCGGTCGGACCCAGAGCGCTGTGATCGAGGCGGGAGCAAGCCTCGAGCAGGTGCTCGGCAAGCTCGGACCTGCACTGCGCAGCATCGTTGCGCAGGTCCGTGATGCCGCCGATCGGCCCGATCAGGTCGAGATCGAGTTCGCGGTGAAGCTGTCAACCGATGCGAACGTGATCATCGCGCGGGCGGGCGGCGAGGCCAACTTCCGTATTGCGCTCCGGTGGTCGCACACCGGCTGACCACACGACGCCGTGAGCCATCGGGTCGCCTGAAGCGGGCGCGATGAGCGGCGAGGCGACGCCGCGCCTTTCCGCCGTGCTCGAGCCGCTGCGCACCGTCACCGCCACGCGCTACGTCGACGCCCTGCGCGGGGGGGGGGACGCTGCCGGGGCTCGTCGACGTGGTTCGCCGGCGCTCAAGGCCTTGAGCGCCTGCGCGTGCTCGACACGTCCTTCGCGGTGCACAAGGGACGTCAGCGCGTCGCCGCGGAGCGACTGCTCGACGAACCCGACGGCGAGCCCACCGACGATGAGCGGCGCTTGGGGCATCCCCCCTGCTCGGCCGGGCAAGTCGCAGAGATCTACCGCTCGCTGCGAAAGGGCCGCGAGGACAGCTCCGACGCGCCCGGCGGCGATGATCTATACGTCGGTGAGCAGCTCATACGCCGCCGCGATCTGCGCGAACGCAGGCCGCAGACCGCCGCGACGCGTGCGCGGCGCACGCTCCTGGCGGCCCTTCGCACCCGCCCCGCTCTACCCCTCTGTCAGTGATTCAACGTTCGTCAGCGCTATGCGAACTCGGGATGCCTCGCCACGCGTGGCGGGTGCGGCTCTCGTACAGCGCAGCGACGACCTGACCGCCCAGCTGGACGCTCGCGCGGCGGGCGCGCGGCGCTTGCGCTCGGACGTCATCCGTGAGGCGATCCCGCGCT
>Ga0136631_10000181_pt1 | contig 18832 bp, 20 predicted proteins | sample AntDrymUQ6012206_2_FD_104655 | JGI IMG/M metagenome (GOLD analysis project Ga0136631, IMG submission 104655) | Polar desert sand microbial communities from Dry Valleys, Antarctica - metaG UQ601 (22.06) | ecosystem: Environmental > Terrestrial > Soil > Desert | place: Antarctica: Dry Valley... | reverse complement strand
GCTGGCGGGAGGGCTCTCGCACGTTTACGAACGCGCCAAGCCTGCCACCACCGCCACCCGCATCACCACGATGAACGGCACGGACCCGCCATCCCATGCCCAATTCGAACGGCGCTCAACACCGCGCCGTGATCGGCCCGTCTGCGAGCACCGCGTCGCTCCTTCGCTCCGCGGGTGCATGGGCCGGACGATCCGCGCTGGGCGAGTCGTTGTGCGCGGACTGCTCGAGGGGCGGTGATTTGGAACAACCTGCTCGGCGAACTGTGGCGCTACACCACGGTCTATCTGCCGCGCAAGCTCGCCAAGCTCGCCGGGATGACCCACGCGCCTGCGCGAGCAGATCCAGGTCTCCTACGTGAAGGTGTCGGAGTATCAGCAGCGCGGCCTGGTGCACCTGCATCTCACGATCCGCCTGGACAAACGGATGCCGAAGTACCGCGACGGCGAGATCTGCCCGCCGGACCAGCGGTTCACAAGCGAGCTGATCGATCAAGCGTTTCGGGCGACCGTGGAGGCGGTCAGCGTGAAGATCCCCAACGAGCTCGGCGCCGGCACGATCAGCTGGGGAGCCAGCTCGACGTCCAACAGGTCTCCACCGAGGACGAGGAGCGCCGGCGCAGGGCGCGCTATCGGGCGAAGCACACGACCAAGAGCACTGAACAGGCCGGTGGCCTTCTGCACCGCATGGACCTGAGCGAGGTCGAGCACGTCGCCAGAGCCCGCGAACACCGCGAACTGGCGCGCGAAGCCTCTACGACCAGCACAACCGCGGACGAGAGGGCCAATCGGAGAGATCGCAGAAGTAGCCAACGGCCGCCTTTGTGAGGTAGGGCACAGATGCTCGTTGAAGGGCCTGCGCGATGTATCGGTTGTTGCGATCCCGGCTCCTTGTTACTGAAGCTGTCGCACTCGTCACAACCGCGGCAGGGGGCCGAGATCATGTACTGGACCACGAAGCTACTTGTCATTGCCAATCGCACCATCGACTCGAACGAAATCCGTGACGCGATCGTCAGCCGCGCTGGTAGCGGTCCGCTGGAGGTCACGCTCGTCGCGCCCGTACTCAGCGGCGCTGGCTCGATGCGCGCGCGCCGCACAGCAACGGCGCAGCGACTGGACGCAGCGGTAAAGCGGCTCAGTGAGGCGGGCGTGAAGGCAGAGGCGATCGTGGGCGACGCTGACCCGATCGTCGCCGTCCAGGACGCCTGGGACCCGCGCCGCTTCGACGAGGTCATCGTCGTCACACCACCGACCGGGGTTCCGCGCTGGATGCCGGCCGATCTGGCGCATCGCGTCGAGCGTCTTACCGGAGCGCTCGTGACGCACATCGTCGCCGGGCGGTTCCTGCGTCCGGTCACGCCGGACCTTTGATCGAGTATGCGCGCGCCAGCCAGGCTGGCGCCGTGCAGCGCAGCTCGTTCAGGTCGAACTCGTGCCAGCCGCGGCAGCTGGTGTGTGGCTTGACGTCGCCGGGTCGACGACGCTCCCGAGGGGCTCGCGCCCGCTGCCCCCCGCCGTTGAGGATGTAAAGGAGATCCTCACCCGGCCGGGCTGCTGTGCGCCGTGGTCTAGGCGGTGAGGGCGTCGGTTGTCTGGTGCGGTCGGGGAGCTCGTGCATCGTGGTGATGCTGTTGGCGAGGATCGAGGCGATCTGCTGGTAGCCGGTCAGGGTCTGCTGGTGTTCGTGGTCCACGCAGGCGACAAGCTCGATGGCTCGGCGCGGGCCGACGTTGGCTGTGCATGCGGGGACGCCGTCGCGGTTTGTGGGTGACTACCTGTCCCGCTAAGGTGATCACATGCGCGAAGTTGGCATCAAGGAGCTGAAGCGCGACGCGAGCGCGATCGTCAATGCTGTGGAGGCGGGCGAGACGATCGTGATCACCCGCCGCGGCGCCCCTGTCGCGCGCTTGGGTCCGCTCGCTGCACCGGGTCGTGTACAGCGGCTCGTGGATCAGGGCTTGATGAGCTGGCCAGGGGCTCCCACGAGCGTTCCGGCTGAGGTGTCGGCGCTGGTGTCCGGTGACGGCCCACCGGTCTCGCAGCAGGTCGTCGAGGACCGACGCTGACTGCGTTCTTCGACACCAGCGCACTGCTGTCGCTGGTCCTCGGAGAGACGACCGCGCCGACGATCCGAGAGATCCTCATCGAGCAAGAGATCGTCGCGGCATCAGCGATCGCTGAGGTCGAGGCGAGAGCGGGTCTCGCGCGTGCGCGCCGCGCGCGGCGGCTGACCGCGCGTAGGGAGCGTGAGGCCTGGGCGCGCTTCGAGCGGATCTGGTCGACCTCTGCGATTCTCGATGTCGATCGGACGCTCCTCGCGATCGCGACCGATCTCGCGTGCCGGCACGGCCTGCGTGGCTACGACGCCGTGCAGCTCGCGAGCGGCCTTCGCGCCGCGGACGTGACAGGCGCACCGGGTTTCGTGTGCCTTGATCGTGAGCTCAACACGGCAGCTGCGGCGGAGGGGCTGACGTGCCTGGTGACGTAGCGGGCCAAGACGTCGATCGGCGGGGCCCGGGCGGGTCCCCGATTGGGGCTCAAATTGCGTGCGCTGGCTCGCCGAACACCCGCTTGACGTTGCCATCTTCGTGTTGACGCCGCCGTTCGCAAACGATCGACGACGCGCGCCAAGCCGTCGACGACGACCGTTACGCCGATGCGACCACGATCGCGACTGCGATCGATGCCAGCGCCGCAGCGTCGGTCCGCAGGCGGATCGCCAACCGCCTTGCTCGGCGCGCCTCCGTCGCACTGAGTGTCGGTGACCGCAGCGGTGCGAAAGCTCTGCTCATCGAGGCGAACGACTACCCGACGACGACGCAGGAGCGTCAGGCGCGCGCCAGCCTCAAGGCGGCGACAGCGCGCGCGGTGCAGCGCCGGCAACAACGCTGGGTCGCGGTGGCACAGCGCCGGCGCGCTATGGCTGCCGCGCGAGAACTGAGCGAATCGCCCGCCCGCCGCTCACCGCGCAGCGCGGCACGCGGCAACGGCCATCTCGTCGCAGCGCTCGTTCAGCTCGACGCCGGCGTGGCCCTTGACCTTGCGCCAGCGGACGGTGTGTACGTCCAGCAGGGCCAGCAGCGCCTCCCACAGCTCGCGGTTCTTGACGGGCTGCTTGGCAGCGGTCTTCCAGCCGCGCGCCTGCCAGCCGTCACACCAGCGCTTGGTGACGGCGTCCATGACGTAGCTCGAGTCGATGTGGACGGTTACCGCCGACGCACGCTGCAACGCCCGCAGGCCCTCGATGACGGCCTGCAGCTCCATGCGGTTGTTCGTCGTCTGCGGCTCGCCGCCGGAGAGCTCCACGTGCTTGGCGATCGTGCCGTCGGCGCGGCGGGCGACGAGGATGGCCGCCCAGCCGCCCGGCCCCGGATTGCCGGAGCATGCCCCGTCGGTCCACAGCTCGAAGTGCACGAGGCACACGGTAGGCGCACGGGCCGACGTCACGCGCTCGGTGCCGAGCCGCCAGTTGACATGTGACCATTGGGTCACGTATGATGGCACGGTGACCGACGACGACCGCGTGTTCAAGGCACTCGCCGACCCGACGCGTCGCTTCCTGCTCGACCGGCTCTTCGCGCGTGACGGCCGCACGCTCACTGAGCTCGAGTCGGAGTTGGAGATGACGCGCTTCGGCGTGATGAAGCACCTCAAGGTCCTCGAGGACGCGGGTCTCGTCGTCGCACGCCGGTCGGGCCGGGAGAAGTTGCACTTCCTCAACCCGGTGCCGATCCGGCTGATCCACGACCGGTGGATCGACAAGTACACCGAGCGCCAGGTGTCGGCGCTCGCCAACCTCAAGACCGAACTGGAGCAGACATGAGCACCATGACCGAGACCGACATGACGACCCAGCTCTACCAAATGTGGATCAAGGCGACGCCCGAGGCGATCTGGGAGGCGATCACGCAGCCTAAGTGGACCGAGAAGTACGGATACCCCGGCCATTCGGAGTACGAGTTGCGCGTGGGCGGCGCGTACAAGGGCGTCGCCGGCAAGGAGATGGTCGCGATGGGCGCCCCGGAGATCGTCGTCGACGGGGAGGTCGTCGAGGCCGATCCGCCGCGCAGGCTCGTGCAGACGTGGCGCTTCTTGTGGGACCCCGAGCTCGTGGCGGAAGGGTTCACGCGCGTCACCTGGGAGATCGAGGCGGGCGAAGGCGGTATCTGCAAGCTCACTGTGACGCACGAGCTCGAAGGCGCGCCGAGAACGGCGGCCCAGGTCGCAGGCGAGGTTCCCAACGCCGGCGGCGGCTGGAGCTACATCCTCAGCGATCTGAAGACGCTGCTCGAGACCGGCAAGCCGCTCGACGGCTGACTCGGCGCGGCGGAGGCCCTGCGCGAGCGGGGTCTCTGCCGCTCGTCCGGCTACGGTCGCGTTGGCCCGGCGCATAATCGACGGCGGGGCAGATTCATGTGACGTCGGTGCCGGCATGTTCGCGCGAGCTCGCGATAGCGTCGCGCCTGCATGCAGCCCCTCCGCTTCAGCGTCCCTCCCGAGCACGCGCTGCTCACGCTCGCCGATGCCAGCGGCGGCCTCTCCGCGCTGTTCGCCCTCGACGCGCACATCGCACACCACCTGAAGTGGTTCGAGGAGGCCGCGCTGGCGTTCGGGCGTGCCCCCGAGGATGAGGACGACGAGACCAAGGATGCGCGTGCAAGCGCCAACGCCCAGCTCGAACCGATTCGTGCACTGCGCACGGAGCTCGCGGAACTCGCCGCCGACGCTGAGGCCCAACTCCCCGAAGGTCAGCAGTGGAACGTCGAGATCGTGGCTCAGCAGCCGCTGGCCTACCTGCCCGACACGCTCGGGCCGCGCGAGCTGCTCAAGGTCGAGCGCAGCTTCCACAACGGCGTCGCCACGCATCTGATCGACGCGACCCACTCGCTCGGCCCGCTGGCCGAACGCCTACGGACCTTCGACGACGACGAGAGTCGCGCCCTCGCCGTGCGTGTCGAGGCGTTCGTCGCCAGCGCCGGGCTTGGCTAGACGAGACCCTCTTCGGACATCGGCGACCATGTCACGACGAGCCGTGCGCCACCGGCAAAGCGGAACGTCAGCCCGTTCGTGCGCTCGCTGACCGACTCGATCGGGGGATCGCTGAGATCGAAGCGCGCGTCGGCGAGCGAGTAGTGGCCGCGCAGGTCGAAGTGCTGCGGCTCAGCGCCAGAGCTGGGCGTGCCGGTCGACGTCTCCTGGCTCCAATTCTCGAGAATGCCCGTGGCGATCAGCAGCGGCGTGTCGTGGCTGACCTCCATCCAAGCTGTGACTTCCTGGCCGAGCCGGTCGTTCAGCGTGAGCAGCGCTTCGTCGAGCGTCAACGTCATCGGGCAGGAACGTACCTGTATCGGCGCGCGCCCGTCGGCCAGCTTGTCGGGCACGTGCAGCGGCGAGTAGCCTGCGTCCTCGATGCGGCTCGCGTGCCTCACCGCGTTGCTGACGATCGCGCTTGCGATCGGCGCCTGCGGCACCGACGACGCTGCGGACGCCGAGTCGACCGTCAGCTCGGCGATCAGCGCCGTCGCCGCCGGCGACTCCGACAAGGTCTGCTCGAAGCTCACGCCTGCGGCAGAGCAGAAGGCCCTCGTCGCCCTGCGCAACAACCCCGTCGGTCCGAACATCCACGCGAGGACATGCGAGGAGGCGCTGACCAAGCTGCACGCGAGCCTCACGAAGGCCCAGAAGGCGGTTCTCGTCGACGGCGAGGTGGGCGACGCGAAGGTCACTGGCGACAAGGCCAAGGTTCATGTCGTCGGTGCCGGGATGGACGTCGAGCTGCAGAAGCGCGACGACGCGTGGGTCATCACCGGGGGCTTCTTCAACTAACGGGTAGCCTCCGCTGGATGGCCAGTGTCCCGCCGCTGCTCTTCGAGGTGACCTTCGTCGTTCCCGGCGAGATGCGGTGGTGCATGCGCGCCAAGGGGGTCTTCCACGATTGGCTGCACTCCGACGCTGCCACGAACCGACCGATCGATCAGCTCCCGGCCGCCGACCTGCAGATGGCGACCGACCACGCCGAGATCAAGCTGCAGTGGATCGAGCTGGGCGCCAACAATGCCTGGCAGGCGATCAAGCGAGCGTCGGAGATCGTCGAGGAGGTGCTGCCCGAGCTGCTGCGCACGCGCACGTTGCGCGTCGACGCGACGCTGCAGAACCCCGACCCTGACGTGCGCCGGCCGGTCGGGACCTGATCGCGCGGCTACGCCTCGTCGAGCTCGTCGACGAGCCGCAGCAGGTCCAGCGGGCTGAACGGCTTGGTCAGAAAGAAGTCGGCGCCCGCGTTGGCCGCCCGCGCGCGCGCCGGCGTCAGCCGAGGCGGTGAGCATCACGATCTTCGCGCCTGTCATCGCCGGCTCGCCGCGCATCTGCCGGCACGCCTCGATGCCGTCCATTCGCGGCATGTCGATGTCGAGGAAGACGAGCCGCGGCCCCTCGCGCCGCGCCGCCTGCACACTCTCGTCGCCGTCGCTCGCCTCGTGCAGGTCAAACGCCGAGACGCCCTCGAGCGTGGTCCGTATGAGCTTGCGGATGAACGGATCGTCGTCGACGATCAGCCCCGCTCGTTGTTCGGTCATCGGCTAGCCGATCTCCAGCCGGATGCGCTCGATCGCGCTGTCGGGGAGCGACTTGAACGCCTCCACGACATCAGGATCGAAATGCGTCCCGCTGTCCTGCATGATGATCACGCGCGCCTGCGCGATCGTCGAAGCCCGCCGGTAGGGCCGGTTCGTCGTCAGGGCGTCCAGCGTGTCCGCGAGCGCGAACACACGCGCCGAGATCGGAATCTCCTCGCCCTTGAGCTGGTCCGGATAGCCGCTGCCGTCCCAGCGCTCGTGATGGGAGCGGATGACATCGCGCGCAGCGCCGAGGAAGTCGATGTCGCGCACGATCTCCGACCCCGTCACGGGATGCTGCTCCATGACCAGTCGCTCGGCGGGAGTCAACTTGCCAGGCTTGAAGAGGATCGCATCGGGAACGGCCACCTTGCCTGCATCGTGCAGCAGGAAGCCGAACTCGATCTGCGGCTCATCACCTAGACGCATGCCGTACGCGTCGGCGAGCCGCAGCCCGTATTCGGCGACGCGCTCTGCGTGGCGCCCGGTGTAGGCATCGCGCGCCTCCACCGCGCTTGCCAGGGCGCGGACGGTGAGCATGTAGGAGCGGCGCAGCTCCTGCGCGCCGTAGCGTTCCTCCTTGAAGGTCTCGCGGAGGTCGGCTGCGTAGCGCTCGAGCTGGCGCTCCTTCTGCGCCGCCTCGCGCTTGCGCTTCTCAAGCTCGACTTCGAGCTCCTCGATCCTTGCCCGCAGCTGCTGGTCCGTACCCACCGGCCCTATCTTCCTTCAGCTGGACCCTGCTCGCCGAGCGCCGATCGAAGCGCGCTCACCGCCTGAGGCAGCGGGAAAACCGGCATCCCGACGCCTGCGCCGTTGGGCTGCCCGACGGTGTCGGAGGAGAAGATGATCACCGACCGGCCGGCGCCCACTCCCTCGAAGACCGCTGGAACGGATGACATGCTCGCGTGCACCAACGCGACCTCGAAGAGCTCCTCGGCCGCCGCGCGCGCGGCGCCTTCGGCGCTGCTCTCCCAGCGATGCTCGATGCCCAGGCTGCTCAGCGATGGAGCGAGCTCGGTGCGGACGCTCTCAGGCGCGACGATCAGCACGCGCGAGCGCTTGACCTTGATGGCGGCGTCGAGCACGTCGATCAGACGGCGGCGATCGATCGGCTTGGAGATCGCCCACTCGCCCTGCAGCTCGGCCAGCCGCGAGGACACGGACACGAAGATCACCGGCAGGTCGCGCAGCTTGGGAGCGGCGCGCACCTCCTTCAGCACCTCGAAGCCGTCCATGCCGGGCATCAGGATGTCGAGCGTCATCGCATCGAAGTGCCCGTCGTGCAAGCGCTGCAGAGCCTCGCTGCCCGAGTGCACCTGCACCGCCTGCACGCCGAGCGGCCACAGCTGGGCGGCGATGAGGGCGGCGACCGCAGGCTCGTCGTCGACGATCAGCACGCGCCGAGCGACGTGCTCGGGAACCGGAGCGACAGCCTCCGAGCCGCTGGTCACGGCCGTGCCCGGCGCGGCGGGAAGTGAGACCGTGAACGTCGTTCCACGTCCCGCCCTGCTTTGCACGTCGATCGACCCGCCGTGCAGATCCACGAGCGACTTGACGATCGACAGGCCCAGGCCCGTGCCGGGCGTCTTGCGTTCGTCCGAGGAGCCGCGGTAGAAGCGGTCGAAGATGTGCCGCACGTCCTCGTCCGACATCCCGCGGCCGCTGTCGGCGACGCTGATGCGCGTGCGCCGGGCGTCGCCCTCCAGGCTCAGGGTGACCGTCCCGCCCTCGTCCGTGTAGAGGTGCGCGTTCGTGACGAGGTTCGTGATGATCTGGCGCACGCGCGCGGGGTCGGCGAGCGCTGGCGGGCGTGGCTCGCGGATGTCGACATGCAGCTGCTGGCGCTTGCCCTCCAGGCGAGGCTGCATGAGCGTGGCGACCTCCGCCACGGCCGCGCGCAGATCGCAGGCGCGCGCATCGATCTGGAAATGGCCCGACTCGATGCGGGCGAGGTCGAGCAGGTCGTTGACGAGGTCGACGAGGCGATCGGTCGACTGCAGCACGATGCGGATGAACTCGTTCTGGCGCTCGGTGAGGTTCTCGGCACTCGTCGCCTCCAATAGCTCCATGAAGCCCTTGATCGACGTCAGCGGGCTGCGCAGCTCGTGCGAAGCCGTTGCGACGAAGTCGCTCTTGGCCTGCTCGAGGCGGGCGCGCTCGGTGATGTCGCGCAGCGTCCACACGACGCCCGCCTCCGGTCCAGCGAGGCGGGCGGCGGTGACGGCCAGGGCGCCGTTTGCGTGCTGGACGGTCACCTCGCCGGCGAGCGCGTCGGCGAGCTGGGGCAGCGGGCTGTTCGGCGCGTGCGCCGAGGAGCCCGGCCGCAGGCTTGCGACCATCGCCGTCGCGCGCGGGTTCATCGTCGTCACGCGGTCTTCGGCGTCGCAGATGATGAGCCCGTCGGCGAGGCTCTCGACCGTCGTCGCAAGGCGCTGGTGCTGGGCCTCGATGTGCCTGCTCGCGGCCGCGAGATCCTCGCCCATCTTGTTGAAGGACGTGCCGAGCAGCTCGAGCTCGGTCGGTCCAGCCGCCTGGACGCGGACCGCGAGATCGCCCGCCGCCATGCTGCGGGTCGCCGCGACGAGATCGTCCAGCGGGCGGCGCATCGTGCGGATCAGCAGCGTCAGAAAGGCGATCACGGAGACGAGCGCCAGCCCGGCGCCGGCGACGATCGCGACAAGCGCCGTGCGCGAGTGGCTCGTCGCGGTCGCTCGGGCTTCCTCGCGGCGCGCGGGCTGACGGGCGATGAGCTGCGCGATCGTGTCGCGTACGGCGCGCAGGTCGCTCGCCATGCGCCGGCGAGCAGCGGCGGCCGTCGGTTGTTCGGCGAGCGCCTGCGCGTCGCGCCACGCGGGGAGGACAGCTGCGGCGAGCCTGCTACTGCGCGCATCGGCCGCGGCGAGCCGCAGGACGCGCTCGGCGCTCGTGTCGAACGCGCGTGCGGCGCTCGCGACGAAGCGCCCGGCGGCGCGGGAGGGCGAGCGCGCGAGGTTTGACTCCAGCGCGACGGTCGCCGTGAGGAGGTTCGTGGCCGCGATCTCGAGCGACGAACTGGCCGCCAGGCGGTCCTCGTACTGCTGGCGCGCGTCGTAGAGCGCGGAGATCCCGATGGCGCCGATCACCGCGAGCGCGACCGTCAGCCCGAGCAGCGCGAGCTGGAGCGTGCGCGCGATCGACCGACGTTGGAGACCGGCTGTCCAGCGACCTATCATCGGCGCATGGATCTCGTCGGTGCATGGGTGCGCCAGATGCTCGCGGCCGGGACGGCCGCCGCGATCGTGCCGGTCGCGATGCTGGCGGCTCTCGCCGTCGTGCTCGTGGGGGCCGGCGGCTTCGGTGGCCTCGGCTCGCTCGGCCAGCTGTTCAGCGGGCCGCGTATCTCTCCGGCCGAGGAGGTCGCAGCCCGGGAGTCGCAGGTGACAGACGCGCGTGTCGCGCCGCCTACGATCGTCGCGTCACGGACGTCGACCGCGTCACGGCGCCGGTCCAGCGCGCGGCGTGAGAAGGAGCCGCGGGCCCGGCGAGCGCGCCCGCACGCCCGGATCACGCCGATCGCGCCGCCGCGCGTCGAGGTGGCGCCGTCGCCGGCGCTCCCGCCGCAGGCGCCGCCGCCGCCTTCCGCGGCGCGACCGACCTCGAGGGAGCGCACGCAGCCGGTCACGGACCTGCTCGACAAGACCGTGGAAGCTGTGCGGGCGGTGGTCGGCAAGGTCATAGAAAAACTCGGGCAGACGGTAGAGAAAGTCATCGGCCCGCCACCGCTCGGCCGCTGACGCTACTGAGACATCCGGGGATCCGCATCGTTGGCGCTCGCGGATCACGGGGCGGCTGCCGATGCGATGCGGATGTCCGTGTCCGTCCGCGCCGCCGTCTACGGCGTCATCGCCGCCTGCCTGATCCTCGCCGCGGGCCAGACGGCCGCGGGCCCACGATCCGGCACGGCACTCGACGACGGCGGCGCCACGTACCGGCTTGATCGCGCGAGCGCCGATCGCCCGGGCGCGAGGATCCTCGACGACACGACGCGCGCCGCGACGTTCCGCTTCGCTGCCGCGACGGCGCCGGCACAGAAGCTGGGCTTTCTCGATGCGATCGCGATCGCCCACCCGGCCGCGCGGCGGCTGATCGACGAGGTCGACGGCCTCGTGACCGTCGCGTTCGGCGTTCCGGACGTGGCCAGCGCGATCGGCGTGACGCGCTTCGACGGCAAGGACTACGAGATCATGGTCGACCTCGCGGGCGTCGGTCGCCGCCACGGCGCGCGCGGCGTCGACGCGCTGATCCTGCACGAGATGGGCCACGTCGTCGATCGTGCCCTCGTGCCCGACGATCTCGTCGCCGCGCTCGACGCGCAGATTCCGACCGGGGTGCGCTGCCTTCCGGGCCAGCCGACCGGCGCATGTGCGACGGTCGAGGAGCGCTTCGCCGACACGTTCGCGAAGTGGGCGATGGACGACCTCGGCGTGAACGGCACCGTCGGCTACCGGATCCTGCCACCCGTGCCGATCGCGAAGTGGGGGGAGCCGCTGGCCACGCTCGGCACGTAGGCCGATTCCGGCCAGGACGCGGTCCAAACGTCAGCGCGTCGTTTGTCCGTTCATCGCTGCGGGCATCGCAACGGTCGTCATGGACCGCCGTCCGAGCCGTTGGTGGTACGCGCTGCTCGTCGCGCCCCTTGTGGGGCTGCTGTACCCGCCGCTGTACGCCAGGAGCGATCCTGAGCTCGCCGGGATCCCGTTCTTCTACTGGTACCAGTTCGCCTGGGTCATCGTCGCGGCCGCGCTCACCCTCGTCGTCTACCTCGCGACGAGGCGACGATGAGCGCACTCGGCGCGATCGTCACCGAGGCGCACGAGACCGACGCGACCGCGCTGGCCGTCTTCGTCGCCCTGTTCGCGCTCGTCACGGGGCTCGGCTTCGCCGCCGTGCGCTGGCGGCGCGCAAAGCTCGACCACCTCGACGAGTGGGGCCTGGGCGGCCGGCGCTTCGGAACCGTGATCACGTGGTTCCTGCTCGGCGGCGATCTCTACACGGCCTACACGTTCATCGCCGTTCCGGCGCTTGTCTTCGGCATGGGCGCGATCGGCTTCTTCGCGCTGCCCTACACGATCATCGTCTATCCGCTCGTGTTCATCGTGATGCCGCGGCTGTGGAGCGTCTGCAGGGCCAACGGCTACGTCACGCCGGCGGATTTCGTGCGTGGGCGCTACGCATCGAAGAACCTCGGGCTGCTGGTCGCGATCACCGGCCTGCTCGCGACGATGCCGTACATCGCGCTGCAGCTCGTCGGGATGCAGATCGTGCTCGCCGCGCTCGGGGTCGAGGGCGACTGGCCGCTGATCATCGCGTTCGTGATCCTCGCCGCCTACACCTACCAGTCGGGCTTGCGCGCGCCCGCGCTGATCGCGTTCGTCAAGGACACGCTGATCTACATCACGATCCTCGTCGCGGTCATCTACATCCCGTCGAAGCTCGGCGGCTTCGGGGCGATCTTCGACGCGGCCGAGAAGGCTCTGCCGACGCACACGCCCAATCCGGGCGCGCTGATCCCGGTCGGCGCCGACGCCCAGGTCGCCTACGCGACGCTGGCGTTCGGCTCGGCGCTGGCGCTGTTCCTCTACCCGCATGCGATCACGGCCGTGCTGAGCGCCAAGAGCGCGCAGACGGTCCGCCGCAACACTGCGCTGTTGCCGGCCTACACGTTCCTGCTCGGGCTGATTGCGCTGCTGGGCTACATGGCGATCGCGCGCGGCATCAAGCCCAGCGACCCGAACTTCGCGGTTCCCGACCTGTTCCTCACCGTCTTCCCGTCGTGGTTCGTGGGCTTCGCGTTCGCAGCGATCGCGATCGGCGCGCTCGTGCCGGCGGCGGTGATGTCAATCGCGGCCGCGAACCTCTTCACGCGCTCGATCTACAAGGGCTACCTGCGCCCGAACGCCGGCCACGCCGACGAGGCGCGGATCGCGAAGATCGTCTCGTTGGTCGTGAAGGTCGGGGCGCTGGTGATCATCGTCACGCTGCCGACGAAGTACGCGATCGAGCTGCAGCTGCTCGGCGGCGTGTGGATCCTGCAGACGCTGCCGGCGATCGTCGTCGGGCTCTACACGCGCTGGCTTCACCGCTGGGCGCTCACAGCCGGCTGGGCCGTGGGGATGGTCGTGGGGACGCTGATGGCGCAATCGCAGGACTTCGCGCCGACGTATCCGATGGAGCTCTTCGGGACGAAGATCAACGCATACACGGGCGTCTTCGCGCTCGCGGCGAACCTCGTCATCAGCGTCGGGCTGACTCTCGTCCTGCGCCGAGCCGGACCGGCCGACGCCCGGGACGAGACGCGACCGGAGGACTTCGACGAGCTCGCCGAGGGCGCGGAGCCGCCGCCGCGAGGAGCGCCCGTGCTGATCGCGTGAGCCACGGCGCGTCCGCTGAGCGATGTGCCGAAGGACGTACCGGCTTGGGCGCTCGATCACCGGATCATGTTTCGCGCCGTCGTTGCTCTGATGGCTCTTCACCGGGTTCTCCGTCGGACCGGCGCAGGCCAACGCGGAGCAGGTGGCCAAGCAGCACGAGACGGACGCGCTCCAGGATGCAATCACCGCGCTTCGAAGGTAAGACGCTGTTCAAGTCCGCGCAGGGCGACCTCAACGCGGCACAGCGCAAGCTCGACTCTGCGCGCGCGATCCGGCGTTCCGCGCGCGGCTCCGCCGCGTAGCCGCATCGCAGTACAGCGCGAACGCGTTCGACTTGCCGATCCCGCATCCGCGATAGATCGCCGCCTCGCTGAACCGCTACGTGCCACGGAGCGACTTTGCGCGCGCTCGACGGTGCGTGCTCGATTGCGCGTCTAGGCGCTCTGGCGTCGCCGCGGATCCTGAGGCAGACGGCGGGCGAACAGGCGGCGGCGGTACGGCGCGTCGGGCGCTGTCAGCGCCCGACCCAGATGCCCTGTACCGCTCCTTCGCTGCCGCGCTGCGGGCGAGCTACGGAAAGGTCCCCCGCGGCGGCATTCCTCGCATCCTGCGGCCCCGCGAGAACTCTATCGCCGGCGCGCCGGCATGGCGGAGCGCTTGGCGGCGCTCGTGTACCGCGCGGAGCTCGCGGCCAGGATCGGCGACCGCGAGCGAGCCATGACAACGATCGCCGAGATCCGCGCGCTTGACCTCGACGACGACGCACGGATCATGGCGACGGCCGATCTGGCGACGGCAGCCGAGATCGAACGCGACCTTGCGTGACGCGCCTGTGGCGCAAACCCAAGGGCTGTCATCCAGTCGGCCTGAGCAGGCGGCGGGACGGAGCTACTTGTCATCGAGGCGCGCCTTCAAGAACCCTGCGGTGAGTCTTTAGAGCGTCCTGGTCGGGTCGCCGGCAAGCTCGGCGATCGCTTGCTCGCGCAGCTTGAATTTCTGGACTTTCCCGGTGACTGTCATGGGGAACTCGGCGACGAAGCGCACGTGGCGGGGGACCTTGTAGTGGGCGATGCGCTTGTGGCAGTGCTCGCGCAGCGCGTCTTCGTCGAGCTGTGCGCCGGCCTTGAGGCGCACGAAGGCGACGATGTCCTCGCCGTAGCGCTCATCGGGAATGCCGACGACCTGGACGTCGGCCACGCCCGGGTGCGTGTAGAGGAACTCCTCGATCTCTCGGGGGTAGACGTTCTCACCGCCACGGATGATCATGTCCTTGCTGCGCCCCACGATCCGGACGTAGCCGGCCTCGTCCATGGTGGCCAGGTCCCCCGTGTGCATCCAGCCGGCGCGGTCGATCGCCTCGGCGGTCATCGTTGGCTCCTGCCAGTAGCCGAGCATCACCGAGTAGCCGCGGGTGCACAGCTCGCCCGGCTGCCCACGTTTGACCGTCCGCCCGGTGACCGGATCGACGAGCTTGATCTCCACGTGCGGGTGCACGCGCCCGACGGTTCCGGTACGGCGCTCGAGCTCGTCGGCGCGGCCCGTCTGCGTGGACACCGGGGAGGTCTCCGTCATCCCGTAGCAGATGGTCACCTCCTGGATGTGCATCTCGGCGATGACCCGCTTCATGATCTCGACCGGGCAGGGCGAGCCGGCCATGATCCCGGTGCGTAGGCTGGTCAAGTCAAAGGACGCGAAATCCGGATCGGCGAGCTCGGCGATGAACATCGTCGGGACGCCGTACAGGCTCGTGCAGCGCTCGGCCGCAACAGCCTCCAGCACTGGGCGCGGCTCGAAGGAAGGGCCGGGGATGACGATGCACGCGCCGTGTGTGCAGCAGCCGAGGTTACCTATGACCATGCCGAAGCAGTGGTAGAAGGGCACGGGGATGCAGACGCGATCGGCCTCGGTGTAGCCGCACGCCTCGGCGACGAAGTAGCCGTTGTTGAGGATATTGTGGTGGCTGAGGGTCGCGCCCTTGGGAACGCCCGTCGTCCCGCTCGTGTACTGGATGTTGATCGGGTCGTCGAACTGCAGCGCATCGGAGCGTGCACGCAACTCGCGCGCGGTCCCCTCCTCGCCGGCGGCGAGCTTTTCCCACTCGGGGGAGCCGAGCAGTACCACGCGCTCCAGGTTCGGCAGCTCGGCGCGAACCTCCGCGATCATCGCCGCGTAGTTCGACGTCTTGAACGATCGGGCCGCGACGAGCATCCGACAGCCAGATTGGCCCAGCGCGAAGACCAGCTCAATGGAGCGGTAGGCGGGGTTGACGTTGACCAACACGACCCCGGCCTTCGCGGTGGCAAACTGCATGAGAACCCACTCGGCGCAGTTGGGGCTCCAAAGGCCAACGCGGTCGCCGCCCTGCAGCCCGGCGGCGACGAGGCCGCGCGCGAGTGCGTCAACACGCTCGTTGAGCTCGCGGTAGCTCCACCGCACGGCCTGGTGGCAACTGACGAGCGCGTCCGCCTCCGGCCATCGGACCACGATGCGCTCGAGGTTGGCGCCAATGGTTTCCCCGAGTAGAGGAACAGAAGACGCCCCGTGGGCGTAGGACAGCACGGCTACCGCTCGGCCGGCGCCGTCACACCCGTGCGCCGCAACGTCGACATCGTCACTGCCACGACGCTAGCGCGAGCGCCGTCGCGCCACAAGGTCCGGACGCGACACGGCCTGCGAAGCGATCTGCGCCCGATGCTGAAGCGCGACCATCCGGTGCGCCCGCAACGTCCTTGACAGGGCGACTACGAGCGCGCCAAGGAGGAGTTCAGCGCCGTGCTGCGGATGGCCGGGGTTCAGCAATGTTATTTTTTAGCGCGATCTACGCGCGTCATCCATCTCGTGAGTCAGAGGTGCGGCTCGTCCGATTGTTTTTCAATTGATCTCGCCTCACTTTTCACACAAACGTGCCATTGCATGACGTCTGTGATCGAAAGCGGTCACGCGATTGCGACTGCGGACGTCGCGCGAGGTTAGAACACTAAGTAGCAGATCAGTTCGGCCAACGGTTTGTTGTGCGTATATGATTTACTGCAGTAGGGCCTAAGGCACATGCACCCGCGATTTGCCCGCTACGCGCTTGTCGCGCTTCTGATGTTGTTCACCCTGCTGGGGGTGCTGACGTCGGGGGCCTCCGGGTCCACTGAGTTGCGCGACCGGGAGGTCTCGGTGGCAGTAAGGGCCATCGATCTACCGCTGCTGGCCCCCAAGCCGTCCCCGATGGTGATCGCGCCGGTAGCTACACCGGCGATCGTCGATCCCCCCGGCGCTGTCCGCGGAACGATGATCATGGTGCACGCGGGCGGCTGGGCCGGGCACGACGAGTACGCCCAGGATCTGCTCATGGAGCGCCCCGGACAGGAGTTGCTCGCGCAGGGCTGGCGCATCGTGTCACTGGACTACGAGGAGGGCACGGCGGGGCTGCAGGACATCCTGAACACGGCCGGCTCGGAGCTGGCGCGGCGGACGGGCAACGGGCCTGTGTGCATCTACGGTGAGTCCTCGGGCGGTCATCTCGCGCTTGTCGCCGCCTCGCGCCTGCGCGCGATCGACTGCGTGGTCGCGCTTGGCGCGCCGACGGATCTGAGTCTTTATCAGCAGGAGGCCGCAGCGAGCGTCGACGGCCGTCTGAAGGTCGTGGCCTACCAGATGACGCGGTTCTTCGGGACGACGGACGCCGAGAACGCGCCATGGAATCCCGCATCGCTCGCCGCAACGATTCAGCCCGACGTGATGCTGTTTCGCGAAGACGACGACGCGGTCGTCTCCTTCCACCACAACCTGAACTTCACGGGCAACCGGATCAGCACGCAAAGTGTGCAACTCGCCGCGGGCGACCAGAATGACGGCTTCGTGCACGGAACGGTCTCCGCCGCCGGACGCGAGGTCTACAGCTCGGCGATCACGGCATTCGCCGAGCGCGCGGTTACGTCTCGGCGCGCGAAATTCGATGCCCGCAACATGTCGTGCAAGAGCGCCCACCGCACCGTGCGCGAGATCGCGATGGACAAGGTACGCGGCGCGCTGCGCTGCCTGGCCCGCAGCGACAACACCGGCCCCGCCCGGTCGGGCCGGTGGACCAAGAATTCGTTCAGCGTGCAGGGTGAGGTCAGCGCGGCGCGCATATGGGCGAGGCTTCGCACGACGACCAGCGGCCGGCGCGCGCTCGCGGCTGTCGCGGCGCGCCACGCGAATCTCACCGTGCGGGTCGCGAACCGCTCGCGCGTGACCCTGAGCAAGAGGTAGCCGCAGCCACCGAGTTCCCAGCCCAAGCAGCTCAGCGGGATGCGGCGGCGCCGTACGTGTGGCAGGCGGCGCGAGGACAGGGGCAGCGGACGCCGTCCCGTTCAGCAGGCGGCGGGGGCGGGCATGTCAGGGCTTATGTGCGCGGTCTCACGGCGTCGATTCTTGCGACAGACGGCGGCGGCGGCCACGCTCGTCGTCGGGTTTGACCTCTCGACTCGGTCGTGGGCGAGGCCGGGGAGGGGGCCGGACGTCTCGGGCGCGGGTTTCCCGCCTTCGATGGCACGCTGCGCATCGACGACGCCGCTCGGCGGGCCGTTGCGGATGACTTCGGTTACATCGTGCAGCGCCGTCCTCTGGCTGTGCTGGAGCCGGATTCGGTCGATGACGTGGTCCGGCTGATCGGCTTCGCGCGGCGGCACGGGATCGGCGTCGCGGCCCGCGGGCAGGGCCACTCGGGCTTATGGTCAACCGCAGGTCGACGCGGGCGTCGTGATCGACATGAGCACTCTGGCCACGGTGCACGACATCGGCCGATCGAGCGCCGACGTGGATGCGGGGGCGACCTGGCGCGCGCTGCTCGAGCGCACGCTGGCGCGCGGGCTGAGCCCGCCGACGCTGACCGACTATCAGGACCTGTCCGTCGGCGGGACGCTCAGCGTCGGCGGCATCGGCGGCGGCGGGTTCCGCTACGGCGCGCAGGTGGACAACGTCATCGCGCTCGAGGTCGTGACGGGAGAGGGGCGGCGGATGCGCTGCTCGCCGACGCCGCGCCCCATGGCTGTTCGACGCCGTGCTCGCCGGGCTCGGGCAGTGCGGCGTCATCACGCGCGCGATCGTCCGACCGCGACCGGCACCGGCTCGCGTCCGGCTGTTCGACCTGCTCTATGTCGACCTGGGCAGCTTCGCCTCCGATGCGCGAAAGGTCGTGCGCGACGGGCGATTCCGACGAGGTCGGCGCCGCTCAGGCGACCGCTGCTGCGGATCCCCCGGGCGAGCTGATCTGGCAGTTCGACATCCTCCGCGCCGCGCTCGCGACGGCGACGCCGGCGGAGCAGATGGTGCAGGCCAACCGCCGGCTCTTCGAGCAGCTGCGCAGGATCGGCGGCTACCGCTACCCGGTCGGCGCCATCCCGGTCACGCAATCCGATTGGCTGCAGCACTTCGGCGACAGACTGGCCCGAGCTCGCGCGCGCGAAGCGACGTTACGACCCGGCCGGGATCCTGACCCCGGGACAGCGCATCTTCGGCCGCCCGCCTGCGTGAGAGGGGAGAGGCGATTGCGCTGCAGGCGCTTCAGCGGCGGTGCGCTTGCAGCATGTCGCGCAACGCCTCCAGGCCGGTGTAGCGCGGGCTCCAGCCCAGCTCACGCTTGGCCTTGTCCGTGTTCATGATCGGCGGGCTGCAGATCGCCTCGGCCCAGCCAAGCGTTGGGGGCGCGAACGGCAGCGCCGCGAGCAGCCGAGCGGCGGCCTGGACCGGCGCCGGCGGGACTGCGATCGCCAGCAGCCCGAGCTCGCGCGCGACATCGAGCCCCGTCAGCACCCCGTCGCCCGCGATGTTGTACGC
>Ga0136631_10000180_pt1 | contig 18859 bp, 14 predicted proteins | sample AntDrymUQ6012206_2_FD_104655 | JGI IMG/M metagenome (GOLD analysis project Ga0136631, IMG submission 104655) | Polar desert sand microbial communities from Dry Valleys, Antarctica - metaG UQ601 (22.06) | ecosystem: Environmental > Terrestrial > Soil > Desert | place: Antarctica: Dry Valley... | reverse complement strand
GTGCAATCATGGTGGTTCAGCTATCGCATCGCGACCGACCGCCGCGCAGCGTGGACGAGCCTGAGTACCGTGACGATAGTCTCAGCGGTTGGTGCGGGAGGCCTGCACCGGCAACGATGTAGGGCACCGATGACCACATTTCTACACCTACCGGCCGACGAGGCCGCGGGCAGCTTCGGACGCAAGCCCTTTGCGCTGCGCCACGAGCTTGCCGCGCATCCGCTGATCCAGCCCGAGTCGCTCGCAAAGCTCGCGGCGTCGCTTCCACCCGATCAGGTCGAGCACAACAGCGGGCGCGTCGACGCGATCGCGCCCGGCGGCTCGGTGCCGCAGGCAGACCTGTCCCCGGCGGAGATCGTCGACACGATCGAGACGAACAACTGCTGGATCGTGCTGCCGATCCACAACGCGCCGGCATACCGAGAGCTCTACGACGCGCTGTTCGATGATGTTCGACCCCATCTGCTCCCCCGTCAGGGCGACATCGTGGTGCGGCAGGCCGTCTTCTTCCTCGCCACAGGCGGGTCAACGACGCCGGCGCACATCGATCTCGAGCATGGGCTGCTGCTGCACTTGCGCGGTGAGAAGGAAGTCCAGATCGGCGGCTTCCCCGACGCGGCGGCGGGCCAGCAGAAGATCGAGCGCATGCACCTCGGCGAGCACCGAAACATCGCCCAGCCCCCGCAAGACGCCCGCACCTTCAAGTTGCATCCAGGCGACGGCGTACACATACCCGCCTTCACGCCTCACGTCGTCCACACCGCCAGCGGCCAAGTGTCGTTGTCCTTGACCATCGCGATGAAGACCGAGGCGACGCTGCGTGAATCGGCTGTGCACAGAGCCAACGCTCACCTGCGGCGGCTGGGCATGAAGCCTCGGCGGCCGGGCACGAACCCGAGGACGGACCGCTTGAAACATAGGCTCGTGGACGTCGTGGGCGCGGCACGGCGTGGGCGCGCCGCTTGAGCCGTACGTCTCTCGGCGCCGGGCTGCGGGTCGAGGTCCTTACCTCAGTCTGCGCATGCCAGGACCTTGCGCACCGCTGGCGCGAGCTGGCCGTCGTGGCCGAGAACCCGTTCGCACTGCCCGAGTGGCACGCGGCCTGGGTAGCCGCCCATCCGGCCGACGCGCCGTTCGTGCTCGTCTGCCGCGCGGAGGACGGGGAAGTCGCCGGCGTCGTGCCCCTCGTGCGTCGCCGCCGCCGGCTGCTGGCGGCCGGTGAGCAGCTCGCCGACTGGTTCGGGCCCGCATGCGCGCCGGGAGACGAGCTGCGTGTCGCGGCCGCGGTCGTTGCCGCGCTCGCGCGGACGGAGCAGCGCTGGGACGTCTGGCAGCTTGATCGCTGCAGGACCGGTGGCCGTTGGATCGCCGGGCTCCTGCGTGCGGCGACCGGGAGTACGCTGAAGCTGCTCCCGAACCGCGGTGACGACGTGCTCGTGTCGGTCGACCTTGAGCGCGACGGCCCCGACCTCACGAGCGGCAAGAAACGCCGCGAGCTCGAGCGCCTGAGTCGGCGCATGCGCGAGGCCCACGATGTCGCGCTGCGCCGTAGCACGACGTCGGCAACGATCGAGCGCGATCTCGTCGCGCTTCTGCACCTGCGCGCGGTGCGCTGGGGCGCGGGCTTCGACTCGGGGTCCGAGGCCTTCCTGCGCGCGCTCGCGGCGTCGCTCGCGCGCGTCGACCTCCTACGACTATGGGCGATCGACGTTGACGGCGCGCCGGCTGGGGTGTTGCTCGGTTGGCGCCTCGGCGCGCGGTCGTTCGCGTACAGCCAGGCCTTCGATCGTACGCACGAGCGCTTTGGCATCGGCATGGCTTTGCTCGCCCACGCGGTCCGCGCATCCGCCGACGAGGGCTGCTCGCACTTCGACATGCTGCGCGGCGACGAGCACTTCAAAGGAAGCTTCCACCTCACGTGTGAGGCCGTGACGTCGTATAGCGCCGTACGCCGCCGCTCGTTTGCGCGACTGGAGGCCGAGGCGCTTGCCGCAGCGCGGTCGGCGTACCGACGCCTTTCGCCGCAGCGGCGCGAGCAGTTGCGACGGGTGCTGCGGATCTGACTCAGCGCGTGAGCCGCATCACCGCCGTCCATGCGTGGCGGCGCAGGTACGGGATGCGCCGAAAAAGCGCTTGGTCGACGCGCTCGAGCCCGCCGGCTATGGCGGGGAACACACGCTGCCTGCGCAGCGGCAGCGCCGCCAGCGACGCGAGGTTGAAGTACTCAAAGCTCGCGCGCGCGAAGTAGCGCTTCGCGAGCTCGAGGTCGTCGACGCGCAGCGGGTGCTCGTCGACGGTCCGCAGGTCCGGCGTTCGCCGGCGGTAGAGGTTGATGAGCGGGTTGTGGCCGAGCGGCTCCACGAAGACGCCGCGGCCGCCGGGGCGCAGGACACGCGCGATCTCGGCGTACGCGCGGTCGAGATCGAGGTGGTGGAGGATCGCGCTGCCGCAGACCAGGTCGAAGGAGGCGTCCTCGAACTCGAGCCGCTCAGCGTCCATGAGGCGGAACCGCAGCCGGTCGGCGAGCCCGAGCTCGGAGCCGCGGCGCGACGCCAGGTCGATCGCCACGTCGGAGATGTCGATGCCGGTCACCCGAGCTCCGGCGGCGACGAGGTCGAATGCCGCGCTGCCACGGCCGCAGCCGTACTCGAGCACGTCCTTGCGCTCGGGGCGCTCGTGGAGCTGGCGCTCGTAGGTCCTCTGACTCGCGCGGTGGATCGCGTAGAACTTCGACGCCCGCGCCCGCTTATTTGCGGCGAAGGACTCGTTGTGGAAGTCGCGCTCGCGCTGCTGGCGTGTCGAGGGCTCAACCACCGTGGCTGACGACCCTATCAACGACCCGCGGATCAGCTCGGCGATCCGCGCGGCGGAGGCGCCGGCGTCGAACTCGCGCTCGACCAGGGAGCGGCCGGCCGCGGCGCGCCGTCGAGCGGCGTCGGGATCGCTGATCGCGCGCTCCAGCACTGCCAGCAGGCTTGCGGCGTCCCCAGGCTCGGCGAGCAGCCCGGTGTCGCCGTCGCGAACGAGCTCGGGCACCCCCGACAGGCGCGTCGCCACAACGGGCACGCCCGTCGCGAGCGCCTCCATGAGCGCAACCGGTATGCCCTCCATGAAGCCGCTACGTTCGATGATACTCGGCAGCACGAACAGGTGGGCGCGGTCGAGCAGCGCGGCGACATCGGGCTCGGATAGGGCGCCGTGGAAGCGCACGCGGTCGCCGAGACCGAGCTTGCGCGCCAGCGTTTCGAGCTCGGCGCGCAGCGCGCCCGGACCGACGAGATCGAGCTCCATGCGCTCGAGGCGCTCGCCCGCGTCCGCGAGCGCTCGCAGCAGCACGGCGTGGCCCTTCTTCTCCTCTAGGCTGGCAACGCATAGGGCGCGCACTTGGCCCTGCGCCGGCACGGTGCGCAGCCGCACCCGCCAGGCCACCGGGTCGACGCCGCAGTGCACGACGTGCACGGGTGTCCGCGCCGGGTTGTACTGCGCGAGGAACTCACGGTTGAAGGCCGAGATCGTGACGACGAAGCGCGCATCGGTGACGAGCCGGCGCAAGAACGACTGGTCGCGGAAGATGTCGTGGGCGTGAGCAGTGAAGCTGTACGTCGTGCCCGCCAGCCGCGCCACGGTCCAGGCGGCAAGCGCCGGGTAGTTCGCGAAGTGCGCATGGACGTGCTCGATGCCAAGCTTGCGCATCGTACGCGCATGGTCGCTCGCCACCGCGATGGTCACGAGCGCGCGCGGGAGTCGTGGGGGTGTGCGCGCGAACGCCCGCGCGACGATCACTGCAGTGCCAAGCAGCGCCCTCGGACGCCGGCACAGCCACCAGGCCGAACCGCGCAGCGCGCCCCACGCAGACCCACGGCGCAGCCGCGCGAGCCAGACACGCGCCGCCGGATGCAGTGTGGCTTCAACCGCCGGGAAGAGCGAGAACAGCTCGAGGTCGAAATCCGCGGCCGCGTCGACGCCGGTGAGCTCGCGCACGACGAACGTCTGGGTCACCTGTGGGAAGCGCGAAACGACGTACGCGACCTTCATGACGCGATGACTGTGGACTCGCCTCGGCGCGCCGCATAGAGCTGTTCATAGAGCTGCTCGATGCGGCCGACCATGACGCCCAGGTCGAACTCCTGCCGGCGCCGCACGCGGCCGGCGGCGCCGAGCTCGCGCCTGCGCTGCGGGTCGGTCAGCAGCTCTTCTATGGCGTCGGCGAGGGCCACCGGATCGCGCCGCGGGACGAGAACACCGTGCACGCCGTCGTGGATCATCTGCGGCAGGCCGCCGACCGCGGTTGCCACGACGGGCAGCCCGGCCTCCATGTACTCCATGACCGATAGCGGACTGCCCTCGAAGTCAGACGAGGTGACGGCGACGTCGAACGCCTGCAGGACGTCGGGAACGTCGCCGCGCGCACCAAGCATCAGCAGCGTATCGCCGAGTCGGAGCTCGGCGGCTAGCGCCTCGAGCCGCGGGCGTTCGGCGCCTTCGCCGGCGAGAACGAAACGTATCCCGGGGTAGCGCGGCGCCAGCTCGGCGGCGGCGCGCAGCAGCACGTCGAAGCGCTTCTGCGCGCGTAACGCGCCGACGCTGCCCACGACGAGTGCGTCACCCGCGATCCCGAGCTCGGAGCGCACGTCGCGGCCAGCCGTCGCGGAGCGGCCGTCGATCCCATTGGGCACGAAGCGGACCGACTCCGGCGCGAGTCGCTGGCGTTCGATCATGCGGCGGCGATCCTCCTGCGAGCACGCGATGATGACGTCGCTGCCGGCGGCGATCAGGCGCTTGTTCACAACGGCTCGTGGACGGCCGCGAGTAAACGCCCAGGTGTGCTCGTGCGCGACGATGACCGGGACGCGCGCGAGCCGGCCGAGCACGACGGCCGACACGTTCGAGCCAAACATATGGCCGTGGATGATCTGTACGTCGCCGCTGTGCAGCAGCCGCACGAGCGGGGACCACGCCGGCAGGTCCCACCGGCCGCGCCGGGGCAGGCCGATGAACTGCACGCCGGCCGCCTCGGCGCCCTCGCGCAGTCGCTGCGGCAGATCGCCGGATGCGGCGTGGCCGGCATCGGGCCAGCGCGTGACGCACAGCGTGCTCGCGAAGCGCTGCGGATCCAGCCGCGTTGCGATCTCCGCCGCGAGCCGCTCGGCGCCCCCGTGCACGAGTCGGTTGACGAGTGTCACCACACCCAGTCGACCGTCGGCTCTCATGTCGGTAGCCCAGCCCAGACCTCGTGGTGGCGCGCCTTCAAACGTCTATCGTAGCTGACCGTTCTGCGGCATAGAGGCCCCTGATAGCGATCATCCGGACACCTTGACGATTCCCCGAGACCGCGATGCGGGTGCAGCGCTCGGTCCGTACGTCCGCGCGATCAGATCGCGCGCGCTCGTGTTCGTGCTCGTCACGCTTGCCGCTCTGGCGTGGGCGGCGATACAGCTCTCGACCCGCTCTCCGACGTACGAGACGACCGCCGAGTTGCTCGTCACACCGCTTCCGCAGGACGATCGCACCTTCCTCGGCATCACGCTGCTGCGCGACTCGGGCGATCCAACGCGCACGGTGCAGACGGCGGCGGCGCTGATCAGCTCGCCGGTCGTCGCGGCTCGCGCGGCGCAAGAGTTCGGCGGCGGCATGACGCAGGAGAACGTCGAGGATGCCGTCAAGGTAGAGCCGCTCGGCGAGAGCAACATCGTGGGCGTCACCGCCCAGGCGGCGTCGCCGAACGAGGCGGCCAAGCTCGCCAATAGCTACGCGAGCATCTCGGTCAAACGACGCGCCAGGGTGCTGCGCAAGCAGGTCGAGCGCGCGATTGCGGAACGAAGATCCGATGGGCTGTCGGCGATCGACCGCACACGGTTGGCCGAACTAACCGCCGTACGTGACCGCGGTGACCCGACCCTGTCTCTGTCGCAGCCGGCGCAGCCGCCGAAGAGACCCATCGACGCCCCGGCCTGGCTCGTGCTCGTGCTGGCGCTCGTCGCGGGCCTCACCCTGGGGGCGGTCGTCGCCGTGCTCGCCGAGCGCCTCGACCGCCGCGTGCGCGACGTCGACGAGTTCTTCTCGCTCGCGCCAATCCCGATCCTCGCGCGCGTGCCGATGGTCCGGCGTAGCGAGCGCGAGGGGCCGGCGCTCGACGTCCCGCCTGCCGTGCGCGAGGCGTTTCGGACGCTGCAGATCCAGATTGACCAGCGCCGCTCCGACTGCGGGCGGCCGAGCACCACGATCGTCGTCACGAGCGGGTCGAGCGGCGACGGCAAGACGACGACAACGATCTGTCTGGCGCACGCGCTCGTTGCCGCTGGTCACGAGGTCCTCCTCATCGACTGCGACCTGCGCTCGCCCCAGATCGGGCCGCAGCTCGGGCTAGGCGCGTCGAAAGGACTCGCGACGCTGCTGAGCACCTCTGCGACGCTCGATGATCTGCTCCAACGCCCAGCGAAGCTTCCCCCGCTGCGCGTGCTGACCGGCGCCGGGGGCGCCGGTGACGTCGCGAGCGGACAGCTCCTCACGCGCCGCCTGGCTGAGATCCTGGCCGAAGCGCGTTCGCTTGCGGATTACGTCATCGTCGACACCGCCGCGCTCGGCGTCGTCGGCGACGCGCTCGCGCTGTCGCCGTACGCGGAAGAGTTGCTGCTCGTCGGGCGCACGCGCAACAGTGATCGCCGCGCCGTCGAGAACGCCGTCGAGCTGCTCGAGAGCGCGAACACGCCGCCAACGGGCTGGGTCGTGATTGGCGACGACGGTTTCAAACGCGGTTCGCTCAACGACGCCGACAGCGAGATCACCGCATATCAGCGTCGCCGCGGATCGCGCTCGCCCGTTGGCTAGCGTTCGGCAACTCGCGGGCGCGTATGCGCCGCAGCTTCCTGGTCTCGCCATCGTCGTAGTCGCGCTTGAGCTGGCGGTCTTCGATGGCGGCTACGCACCCTCGACGTGGTATCCCGTCGCCGTCCTCGCGCTGACGCTGCTCGTCCTCGCATGGTTCTTGGTTGGGCGGCTGTGGAGCGTCCCTCGCCCGATCGCCGTCGGCCTCGGGGCGTTCGCCGCATTCTGCCTGTCGAGCTACGGGTCGATCCTGTGGGCGGTGGAGCCGGGGCCGGCGCTCGAGGGAGCAAACCGTGCGCTGCTGTATCTCATCGCGCTGTCGGTCGTCGCCGTTGTGCCGTCGCCGGGGCGTTCGGCGCGGGCGGCGCTCCTGCTCGTCGTGATCGGCGCGTCAGCGATCGCGGTCGCCACGCTCGCGTCGCTGCCGACCGATGGGAGCTCGCCCGATGCGCTCGTCGACTGGCGTCTACTGACGCCGCTCGGTGACCCGAACGCGACGGCGAGCTTCTGGTGCATCGCGTTTTGGCCCGCGCTCGCGTTAGCCACCGGCCCAGCGCAATCGCGCACGTCACGGGCTCTGCGACCTGCCGCGCTCGCCAGCGCTGGCCTGCTGGCGCAGATGGCGCTGCTGAGCCAGAGTGGCGGCGCAGTGCTGGCCTTCGGAACGGCAGCGATCGTGTTCCTCGCGTTGACGCCGCGTCGCGGGCAAGCGATGCTCGCGCTGCTTGCGGTCGCGGCGGTGACCGCGCTGGCCTGCGACACGCTGCTGGCTATCGGCTCGGCCGCTTCGGCGGCCGAGCTTGGCGACAGGCTCGTCGACACCCGCAACGTCATCGTGATGAGCGCACTCGCGTTGTTGCTCTGCGCCGCTGTGTTCGACGGCCTGATGAAGCTGCTGCCGCGCGTCTCGGCGCGGGTCAGCGCGCGGCACGTGGGCAACCGCGCCGTCGCCGCGACGGCCGCTGTGCTCGCTGTTGGCGCGCTCGTCGCGATCGCGAACTCGTCCTCCTGGATCGACGCCCGCTGGAAGGACTTCAAGGGCTCGGAATACGACAACACCGAGGCGACCGGCAGCCGCTTCAGCGGCTCGCTCGCCTCTGGGCACTATGACTTCTGGCGCGTCGCCCTAGACGAGTTCCTCGCGCAGCCGCTCCACGGCATCGGCGTCGACAACTTTCAGACGGCCTACTTGCGCGAGCGCCGCACGGTCGAGGAGCCGCGTCACCCACCTAGCCTTGCGATAGGGCTCGTCTCGCAGGTCGGCATGGTTGGCACCGCCGCGTTCCTCGTCTCCCTCGGCGCGCTGCTGGCGGCGGCCCGGGGGAATCGCCAGCGCGCGGACCGGTTGGTGTCGGCGGCGCTGCTGAGTGCGTTTGCGATGTGGTTCGTACATGCGCAGGTGGACTCGCTGTGGGCCTTCCCGGCGCTGGGAATACTCGCGTTCGCGCTGCTCGGGATCGCCGCGCGGCTGCAGCAGGACGCCGACGCGCCGTCGCAGTCGGTTGCCGGCTTCTTCGCTCTCGACCCGTACACCGCGCCGACCGTCGCGCTTTCGGCCGTCGTCGTCACCGCCGCGCTCGCCGTTGCGGTCATCTTCATAACGCTCGCGGAGGCCTCGCGCGCTACGCGCCAAGCGACCAACAAGATGGCGACTGAGCCGCGCGCCGCGGTCGCCGAATTCGAGCGAGCCGCGCGACTGAACCCGTTGACCGCCCAGCCGCTCGTGGCGGCTGCCGTCGTCGCCCGCCGGCTCGGCGACCGAGCGCTCGCGCGGGACTTGTTGCGGCGCGCGCTCGAGCGAGCGCCCGACAACTGGTTCGGTCACTTCGAGGTCGCACTGCTCGACGCGACGTCGGACCGCCCCGAGGCCGCGCTGCGGCGACTGGCTCGCGCGCGCGAGCTCAATCCACGCCAGCCGATCATCGGCGAGACGGTGCGCGCCGTCCATCTCGGCACCGCGATCGATCCCGACGCCGTCGAATCAAGACTTGATCGCCAGCGTGACGCGCGACTCGACGCGGTCGGCGGCGGATGAGCCGCCTCGTCCCGCACGCCGACTCGTCACGGCGTGACGAGGTTCGGGTCTTTGCGGCGACGTATGCCGCGCACTTGGCGCACGACGTCGCGGTACATTCCCGGCGCGAGCGTCCGCAGCGCGAGCACGCCGCCGAGCGCGCCCGCCGCCGTGGCACCGAGCAGCGCCGCGGCCGACATCTGCGGCCACAGCACCCGCACGATGCCGGCGCCTGCGACCACCCCGAGGGCAGTCACGAACGCGGGCACGCAGATCCACAGCAGCCTGCCGAGCCCGAGCCTCAGCTCGCGCATGACGGCCCAGCACAGCATCGCCGTGAAAACCACGTTGGCGACGACCATGCCCCAGGCGACGGCGACCAGCCCCGACGGCGCCGCGATCAGGCAGACTGCGATCACGACAGGGATCTGGATGACGTTGAACACGACCATCAGGCCCTGCTGACCGATCGCTTTGAGGAGGTCTCCGAGCGGGTACGTGATCGTTATGATCGCCGCCGCGGCGACCACCGGCACGAGCACGACGGCGGCCTCACGCCACTCGTCGCCTAACAGCAGTTCGACGATCGGGACCGACAGGATGGCCATGGCGGCCGCGACGGGAAGCGCGTACAGCGCCTGGTAGCGGACGAGCTGCAGGGTAGCCGACTCCAGTCCGGCAGGGTCGTGCACTCGCTGGCGCGCCAGCGCTGGGAACGCTACGACGCCGAGCGTGTAGGCAACGCTCGCCAGCAACACCTCGGGCAGCCGGTAGGCGATCGTGTAGATGCCGAGCGCGCGGCTGTCGATGAGGTGGCCGATCGCGAACACGTCTATGCGTGCGGCGATCGTGTGGACGAACGCCAACAACGCCGCCGGAGCGCCGTACACGAGCATGCTGCGCGCGATCCGGGCGTCGTAGATCAGCCGTGGGCGCAGCGGGGTCAGCTTCCACTGCACGACGGTCCACGCGAGCGTGCCGGCGAGCAACCCGATTACGAGTGCAAGCGCACCGTAGCCCGCCAGCGCCAGCGCCAGCGACACGACGACGCGCACGATGTCGCGCACGACCTGGGGGCCGATCCGGCGACCGAAGCTCATGTCGCGCAGCAACAAGCCGTCGTGGACATTCCCGAGCCCCGTGAATAGAAGGTTGAGCGCCCCCAGGCGGAACAGGTCGGCCTCCTCGGCAACGCCGAAGAAGCCCGCCATCAGCGGCGCGGCGAGCACACCGAGGGCGGTCAGGGCAATGGCCGCCGCGACGTTCATCGTGAACGCGGTCTGGATGCGCTCACTGACGCCCACCTCCTGCTCATAGACGACGGTCGGCTTCATCCCGAGGTCGCTGCCGAGCTCTATGAGCGTGATGTAGGCGGCGACCGCAGCCACGACGCCGAACTCGTCCGGCGCCAGCAGCCGCGCGAGAACGAGAATCGAGAGGAAGCTCAGTGCCTTGCTCGTCGCGAGCGCGGTGACCGACCAGACCATGCCGCGGCGAACCGCGCCGCCCCAGCCCGACGCCGGCGGCACCTGCGCGCCGGGATGCAGCCGATCCGGCGCGGGCGCTGCGGGCTCCGGCTCGGTCACTGGTCGGGCTCGGGCAGAGGGCGCGCGAAGACCTGCGGGAGCGCCACACGCGCGCGGAAGCGCGCTGGCGACACCGTCGGGCTGACGAATGCGCGCGGGATGTCGAGCGGGTCCTGGCCGCCAGGTCGGCGGTGGCCGCCGTAAAAGGAAAACGCGTGCGTGATGCCCGCGTCGCGCAGGCAGGCGCGCGTCGTATCGTCGAACGTGCCGCGAGCGCCCACCGGGTAGGCGAACAGCGAGACCGGCTCGCCGAGCCGCTCGCGTACGCGCGCCACCGAGGCGGCGATCTCGTGCGCCTGGCCCTCGGCTGTGCAGCGCGCGAGGATTGGGTGGTCGACCGTGTGCGCCCCGAACGCCATCCCGCTGGCGCGCATCTCGCGCACCATCTCCCACGTCATCCACGTCGATGCCGCCGCGGCCGGGTCAGCTCGGTCCGTTTGGCATGCGCGCGCCAGCCAGTCCAGGTACGCCGTTGTGCGCGACTCAGGCAGGCTCCAGTAGCGTTCGACGAGGGCGCGCGCCGCTGCCTCCCGATGGCCGGCGTCCAAGCGCATCGGCTCGGTTAGCCATCCGTTCGCGTCGATTCGCTCGCGCCTACTCGAGCGCACGATCCAGCTGATCTCGTCCCACCACGCGACATGCGGACGGTCGATGAAGCCGGTCGCGAGGAAGAACGTCGCGGGCAGGCCGTGAGTGCGCAGCACGGGGTACGCAAGCTCGTAGTTGTCGCGGTAGCCGTCGTCGAACGTCAGCGCGACGTGACGGCCGCGCCGTTGCGCCAGCGCGTCCGGCAGCTCGTCCCCCGACACGACCTGGACGTGGCGGGCGAGAAAGTGAAGCTGGGCATCGAACTGTTCCTGTGTCGCGCTCCACAAGTCCGGGTCATGCACACCACACTCGGGGCTACCGATGCGGTGATAGGTCAGCACGAGGATCCCTCGCCACGCTGGGAGTCGCGCCAGCAAGGCGTCAAGGCCGATGCGTTCGATTGCGCCAGCGAGCGCCTCAGCGCGGCCCACGGGTCACCGCTCTCGTGCGACCCCATGCGGTGCGCATGGGGCTATTATCCTGCGGTTCCTCTTTCGCCCGCATCCGGCGCGCCACCGCGCGTCACACGCGCCGCCGGGCCGGACCGGTTCACCGTGCCGTCGTGGCTGATCGCGGCCGCTGGCCTGTGCGCCGCGGCCGTCGCCGGATCGGCGCTTGTGCGCGACATCCCGCTTGGGCTGGCGTTCGTCGCTGGATGCGCCTTCCTCTCGCTTGTCTTCCTCAGCCTGCCGCTGGCGCTTGTGGTCTGGGTCCCGATCGCGTGGAACGAGTTCTCGCACGTGACCGACAAGGCGCCGCTGGCCGGGCTGATGCTGCTGTTCGTTGCTTGGATCGGAACGCGCAGGATCCGAGGCGCCATCGTGGCGCCTGAGCTGACCGTGCGCATCGCGCGGATCGCTTTCGTGCTGCTGCTCGTATGGCTCACGCTCTCGATCAGCTGGGCGAGCGACCGCGCGGACGCCTGGGCTGAGACCAAAGGCTGGTATCTCGCGGGCGTCGTCTTCCTACTCATCACGACGATCGCAACGACCTCCCGCCGCGTTCGGCTGATCGCGCTGGCTTTTATCGCGGGCGCGCTCCTCTCGATCGTCATCGGCCTGACGGGCAGTGGCCTGTCGACAACCGCCAACGCGATCGACCTCGCGACACGGCAGCGCTTCGCCGGCGGCGCCGGCGATCCCAATTACCTCGCAGCAGGGTTGATCGCAGCGATCGCGCTTGCCGTCGGGCTGATGGCATCGGCTCGCGATGCGCTCGCGAAGCTCGGTCTCGCGACGACCATCCTCGCGCTCGCAGCGGCGATGGCGGCAACTGGGTCGCGCGGCGGAATCATCGCAGCGCTGTGCGCCTTCGCCGCGGCGCTCGTCCTCGCGCGCGAGCGGCGCGCGGAGACGGCCGCCTTCGGCGTCCTCGCGATCGCGTCGGTGATGTGCTTCCTGCTGCTGTCTACGCCGGCGGGCTTGGATCGGGTGACGACATTCGACGCCGGCGGGACCGGCCGCACCGACCTGTGGCGGGTGGCGACGCGCATGGTGGGGGACCATCCGATTGTAGGCGTCGGCGTGCGTGGTTTTGAGCACGAGTCAAAGGCCTACGTCCTGCAGCCTGGAAAGCTGACGTTCGTCAAGTACATCGCAGACCGGCCGGCCGTGACCCACAACATCTACCTGCAGCAGCTTGCCGAAACCGGCGTCGTGGGGCTGCTGCTGCTGCTTGTCGTCTGCCTCTCCTGCCTCGCTGCGTCGCAGATCGCCGCCGGCCGCTTCCGAGCCGGCGGCGACCGCCCGATGGCGGCGCTCGCCACCGCGGCTACCGTCGCCATGATCGCCATGCTGGTCGCGTCCTTCTTCATCTCCAACGGCACCGACAAGCGCATGTGGATCGCGCTCGCGCTCGGGCCAGCGCTGCTGACCGCTGCCGGTCCGTTGCTGCGCCGGCCCGCTCATCTCGACAGCACGGAGCGGTAGAGCTCCCCCATGCGCGTTGCCCAGCGATTGGCGGTGAACTCCTGCTCGAAGCGCGCGCGGCCCGCGGCGGCGAGCCGCCGGCGTCGCTGCGGGTCGAATAGCAGCTCGCCGAGTGCCGCGGCGAGCTCGGACGCCGCCGGCGGCGCCGTCACGAGAACCGCGCTGACGCCGTCATCGACGAGCTCCGGGATGCCACCGACCCGCGTGGCGACGACGGGCGTCGATGCCGCCATCGCCTCGATGACCGTTGTCGGCAGGGCGTCGTGACGCGACGGGTGTAGGAGAACGTCGGCGGCATCGAGCACGGCCATGACGTCGGGACGGTAGCCGGTTGGCAGCGCACGGTCGCCGAGCGCGGACGCCGCGCGGGCGACTTCGGCTCGCAGCGGCCCGTCGCCGACCACGAGCAGCCGTAGCTCGGGAACAGTCGTCAGCAACTCGCCGACGGCCGCGAACGCGACGTCGTGCGCCTTCGCCGGTCGCAGCGAGGACACCATCGCAACCACGAGCTCGGCTTCTCCGATGCCGAGCTCGGCGCGGAGCGCGCGGCCGGCTCCGGGCTGGGCGATGCCCGCAATCCCGTTGCGGACGACGACAACCCGCTCGTGCCGCCCGGCGCCCGACGCGAGATAGGCTCTCCGGGCACTCTCGGAGACCGCGATGACGCGCGCGGCGCTCGCCCGCCGCGCCAACCGCATCGCGTGGATCTTCACGCGTTCGCGCCTGTTGCCCGGCCAGGCGTGCGCGTGCAGCGTGGCGACGGTCGGAATTCCCAGCGAACGCGCCGCTGGGCCACCGAGCAGGTCGGCGTAGCCAAGGTGCGTGTGGACGAGATCGGGACGCAGCTCGGCGATATGGCGGCGGACGGCGAGGAACGCCGCTGGGCCGATATGGCCCGGGTACCCTGTCGGGCGCGGCTCGACGCCGGCTTCCCGCAACCGCGCCGCGCTGTGACTGGCGTCGACGTCGATGAGATAACCGACACTCAACTCGATACCGCCCAGCGGTGCGACCGCGGCGAACTCCGCCAGCACGATCTCGGCTCCGCCGACGCCGAGAGTGTCGATCAGCGCATGCACACGGATTGGTCGGTCAGCTGCCATCGGTGAGGACGTAGAGAGATCTCTGGGGGCCCGGCGATCGGCCGGAGCGGTACCGTTGCTCCAGTCCGTTCGGCCTACGCTCCGGGGCGGCCAGTCCGATCCGACGAATATGCTGCTGCTCCCTTTCGGGTGTAGTCCCTCATGGCTGTCTCACCTAGCTGACGTCCCACGCCGAGCTGGGCGAGCAATTCGACCAGAAAGCCGACCCCCCAACAAACGTGCATTGCCGCCAAAGCGCAAGGAATCTGAAGTACGGCGCAACCGCTGCCTGAGCGTCCTCGCGCGGCCACGGTCCCACCGGCGAGAAGGAGGCTCGTGTAAGCGACTGCCGGCACCCACCATCTGCGAAACCCACGTGCGCGAAGCGCCGGCACGCTCGTCAGCATCAGCACGAGCAGCGGCGGCGCGAGGTGACGTAGCTTCGCCGACCTGGGGTGCTTGCGCAGCACCTGCAGCTTGCCCCGGCCGTAGCGAAAGTATTGACGCGCTAACCCGTGGATCGATTCCGGCACCTGCCAGTGGATCTCCAGAGACGGATCGAGCAGCAGATGAAGCCCGGTCCGGCGCAATCGGAAGTCGAGCTCGAAATCCTGGTTTACCAGAAGGTTCGGATCCCAACCTCCGAGCCCCCGCAACGTGCTGACTGCGTAGGCGCCGAACGGCACGTGGTCCGCTTCCTGGGCGTCCTGCAGCCAGTGATACGACGAACCCCCGACGCCGACGCGCGACGATAACGCCGCGCAGATGGCCCGACCGGTGGGCGTGTCCGCCACTGCCACCTTCCGCCCACCGACGCCGCCCCACGGCCCCGTGCGCAGCAACTCCACCGCCCTTTCGACGTAGTCTCGATGCACGGTCGAATGGGCGTCCACCCGCACCAAATACTCTCCGCGGGCGGCTTCGAGCCCCACGTTCAGCGCATGCGGGGTAATCCGTTTGGGGTTGTCGACAAGTCGAATGCGGTCGTCTTCCGCGACGTGCTGCAGTACCAGGCGTCGCGTGGCATCGATCGACATGCCGTCGGCTATCACGATTTCGATGTCCCTCAACGATTGGTTGCGGAGGGAACGCAGACACGCTTCGATGCGCGCCTCCTCATTGCGGGCAGGGACGAGTACCGTGGCAAGTGGCGTGTTGCGGCGCACCCGGTGCAAGCTACCAGTGACGTCCGGAACGCCTGCGCTGCTACCTGTGGCCGCCCCCTCGTGGGAGCGGCTCATCCAGCAGCATTTCAGCTTCCGGCCACGAGGCCGCGAGCACGAGCCGCTGATCCAGGCCGGTGAGCTCGAGCAACCGTCGCACGTTGGCACTCGGATTGAGCAACACCAAGCGCCGTCTGGACGCCGATAGCCCTCGTTGGACACGGACGAGCAGGGCGATCACCGTCGAGTCGATGAAACCGACCTGCGACATGTCGAGCAGCAGATGGCAGGCAGACTCCATGCACTCCGCGAGAAGTTCCTCGAGCTCAGCGCTGGCGGCGTAGACGTCCAGCTCTCCGCGGAGCGTGACGAGCCTCGTGCCGTCCCGCAGGCGCGACTCGGCGTAATGAATTTCGGTGCCCACTAGCTATATCCCGCGGAAAACTCCGATGTCGTGCTCGAACCCAAGACACCGGAACACGGTCGAACCGCTGTTGCTGGGCTTCTGCGTTGCTCGGCCTCTACCCGCGACCCTATCCGCGGGAATTAGCTAGACCTCGCGTCCTTTGTGCCCCTAGGCTACTCCTCAAAGCGGCCGAACAGCACCGCCAGGACCGTGAGCACGGCAATACGCAGGTCGAGCTTCAGCGACCAGTTCTCAATGTAGTAGTTGTCCCACTCGACCCGGTCGGCAATCGAAGTCTGGCCGCGCAGGCCATGCACCTGGGCCCAGCCGGTGATCCCCGACCTGACCCGGTGGCGCTCGCCGTACCGCTCGATATCTCCTCGGAACAGGTCGACGAACTCGGGCCGCTCGGGGCGCGGGCCGATCAGACTCATCTCCCCTTTCAGCACGTTCAAGAGCTGCGGCAGCTCATCGAGCGAGCTTCGTCGAAGCCACTGTCCAAAGGGTGTTCTACGGTCCCGCCCCTCGACCCCACCGGGCGCTGAGCCTGGCCCGGGCCGGAATACCGAGCTGTCGGACTCCATCGTCATCGAGCGGAACTTGAGAAGGTCAAAGAACTCACCGTCCCGACCAACTCGCCGCTGGCGAAAGAGCACCGGTCCCGGCGAGCTGAGCTTGACGCCGATCGCTATCGCTGCCAGCAGCGGCGAAAGCAATACCGCCAAGAACGCTGCACCGACCCAGTCGATGAGGTGCTTGACCGCGAACTCCCAGCCCCGAGGGTTTGGGCTGCGCAGCGAGATCAGCGGCAGGCCGCCGAGGTACTCGAGCGTCGCATGCTGGCTGTGAGCGTCGAACAGACGCGGCACGAGCGACACCTCGACGTTGAGCCGCTGGCATTCACGCACGAGCGGCAGAAGGCGTTGATCGGCGCCGTAGATGAAGCCGAGGATCACGTGACTCACCTGATGCGTTTGGACGACGTCGGTGAGCTGCTCGGGAAGTCCGAGCAGAGGCGGTATCCGGTCGTCGACCCCGAGCACAGGCAACGGGTCCGAGTCGAGGAACCCGATCGGATCCAGCCCGTATTCTGGTCGCTCCCGCAGGCGACGTGCGATGTGCCGCCCGATTAGCCCTGCGCCGACGATCAGCGCTGGGCGCCGCGAGCGGCCATTCATCCGCGCGTGTGTCTGTAGGGCGTTCATGACGATGCGTCCGCATGCCGTAAGGGTGATGCCCAGCCCCCACGCGAGGGTGACGGGGATCCCCGCATGGTCGCTGTCGCCGATGGCCATAGCGACGGCGATGAGCGCCATCGAGGCGATCGACACCGCGCTCCCAACGGTGCTCAGGTCGTTCAGCAGGACCGGCCGCAGCCCCTGTCTGTACTGCCCCCGCAGATATAACAGGATGATGCTCAGGGGAGGCAGAGCCAAGAGTGCCCAAGGCGCAGCCGGCAGCGTCTCGTCACTCCAAGGGGCGGCCAATGCTATTGCGACCGCCACGACCAGCGCGACGAGGTCGGAGAGTAAACAACCCGTCACGAAGCCGCGCCCCTCCAGCAGCGACCGCCGGACTGGCAGCGGCGCCTGGCTCTCGCTGCTGCTCTTGAATGCCTCGTCTCGCCGAACGGCTTGAGGTGGCTGACAACCTCGTACTGGCGCCTGCTCGCCTTCTGAATGCAACGGGTCCCTCCGTGGGGCGGTTTCCATGCTCGCGTGTTGTGAGTCCAGTCGCATTGCTACACGACATCCACACCGTTGGCGCCAATCTCGAGCACTCTGCGCAATGGGGCCGCGCATGACGGGGAGGCGCCGACCTAATGTTCTGCCGTTTCTAGGAGTTATTGTCAATGTTGTGGATGACATGGCGTGAGAACGCTCAGACGGCGACCCTCTCGTCCTGCGTCTCGTCGTGGTTGTCGTCGTCTGTGACGCGCTCGCCGTCCTTGAACGTGACGCCGGCGAGGACGTCGGCGATCAGCTCGTGGCCGTTGAACCTGCGCCAGCGCTGCTGCGCGGCGTCCAGCAGCTTGTAGGCCATCGCGAGCGCGGCCTTCTTTGAGCCGGCGCCCTTGGTGACCTTCGTGCGCAGCCTGATCGTCGCGAAGCTCGACTTGATCGGGTTGGTCGTGCGCAGGTGGCGCCAGTGCTCGGCGGGGAACGCGTAGAACGCCGTCAGCGCGTCCCAATCCTTGTCGAGCTTGGCAGTCGCCTTGGGGTACTTCGCCGCGAACTCGGTGCGGAAGCGCTCGCGTGCGGCGCGCGCGTCGGCCTCGGTCGGTGCCTCGGCCATCTCGTGCAGCAAGCTCTTCGCCCGGGGCTGCAGGCGCTTGGGCAGCGCGTCGAGTACGTTCGCCGTTTTGTGGACCCAGCAGCGCTGTTGCCCGGCCTGGGGGAAGATGTCTCTGAGGGCGGCCCACGCGCCGAGCGCGCCGTCGCCGGTCACGAGCTTGGGCGCGTTCAGGCCACGGTCTTTGAGGTCGCGCAGCACGGCGGCCCACGAGTCCGTCGACTCGCGGTAGCCGTCCTCGATCGCGAGCAGCTCCTTGGTGCCATCCTCGCGCACACCGATCACGACGAGCACGCACAGGCGATCGTCCTCGCCGAGGCGGACGCTCAGGTGGATCCCGTCGACGAACAGGTACGCGTACTGGTGGAAGCGCAGGCTGCGCGACCGAAACGCAGCGTGATCAGCCTGCCACTGCTCGGTCAGGCGCGCGATCGAGCTGGTCGACAGCCCCGACGCGTCCTCGCCGAGCAGGTCGCGCAGCGCCGGGGCGAAGTCGCCGGTCGACAGGCCGCGCAGGTACAGGATCGGCAGCACGTCGGTGACCTTCGGCGAGCGCCTGGCGTACGCCGGCAAGATCCTCGAGCTGAACTTCTTGCGCTCGCCGCTGTCGCGGTCGACGCGCTTGTCATTGACCCTCGGCGCTCTGAGACGCATCGTTCCCGACCCGACCGTCAACCCGCGCTCACGAGCATGCCCGTTACGCACGACCAGCCGCCTGCCCTCCTCATCGACCTCGTCAACGAACCAATCCAGGTACTGATCGACCTCAACCTCCAGGGCCGCGGCGATCATTCTGCGAGCACCCTCTCGGGCGAGCTCGTCAAGCGTGACCGTGATCTCGTTGTCCTCCCCGGCGGGGAGCCTGCGAACATCCAGCATGGCGTGCCTTCCTTTCCCGCCCGCGGGCGGTCGGTCTTCAGAAACCGGGAAGGTACGCCGTCTTCGTTCTCAAGCCCATCCACAACATCTGGGTAT
>Ga0136631_10000179_pt1 | contig 19010 bp, 17 predicted proteins | sample AntDrymUQ6012206_2_FD_104655 | JGI IMG/M metagenome (GOLD analysis project Ga0136631, IMG submission 104655) | Polar desert sand microbial communities from Dry Valleys, Antarctica - metaG UQ601 (22.06) | ecosystem: Environmental > Terrestrial > Soil > Desert | place: Antarctica: Dry Valley... | reverse complement strand
GCCGGACAGCACGCTCGCGTAGCTCGTCAGGGTACTTCTTGGGTCGGGGCATGACGGGGTGTTCCTCTCTGCAGGACCGAAATCCTGGTTTGGAGGTCTCCGTCAGACCCGGGATGGCTCAGACTTCGCAGATCCCCGCGAAGCGTCTACCGCCCGCCAACACGCTCGGACGCCGCCGGACTGCTCGGTACTGCCTGGGACCGGTGGCCGAGCAGCACCTGCTGTGCGTTCCGTAGCTGCGGGAACGATCGACTCACAGCGTCGCGCCGCGATCAGCGCTGACCGATCGGCGGGGAGGCAACCGCCGTGGCTGGCTTGACGACGCTGATGATGCGTTTTCTCAGATTCTCCCGGAGCTGTCGCTGGCCGCTCCAGCAGATCGTGGGCATGTCCTTGACGTCGAAGGGCAACTCGGTGCCCTCCTTGGCGGTGATGATCACCTTCGTCCCCAGCCCGTCGGCGTAGCCGAGCTCGTAGAACACGTTCGGTCGCAGGTCCGTGAGGTCGACGATCGCAAAAGCTGCTCGCTTGATTCGTTCGAGGATGTCGGGCAGGATCCGGTCACCGGCGTTCTCCTCGTTGACCCGCTCGCAGCGATAGCCGAGCTCCTCGCACACCTGCACGAACGTATCGAAGGCGTCTTCGACGTCGGGGAGACCGGCGTAGGACATGATCACGAGCACCGAGCGTGATTGCGCAACCTTCTCGGCCAGCGTGACGATGTCGGCGGCGCGCTCGTCCCAGTCGCTCTTGACGCTGTTGAGCCGCTCGTACTCGAGCTGCTCGACGAGCCCGGCGTACTTCTGACCGAAGTCGTTGAGCTCCTGCGCGTAGATCTTCTCCGCCGCGCCTCCGAAGGCCGTGAAGGGCAGCAACGGCTTCTTGGCGATGCGCGCCCAGTTCGCGGCGCGGAAGGTCCCCTCGAAGCCGCCGACGAGGATCACGGCGTCGGCCTGCTGCACCTGCTCGGGAACGTAGAAGGACTCGCCCTTGATGTCCCAGTCCGTCAGGCGCGACCTGATGATCGTGCCGTAGTCGTGCAGGGGCTGCAGGCCGGAGAGCAGGTAGGAGATCACACGCCTGTCCGGATCGGGGTCGCCGCGCTCCTGCATGTCCTGGTAGGCGGCCTCGGCGATCATGCGGTCGAGCTCGGTTCGGCAGCCGTTCAGCAGGACGTGCCCGTGCCTGCTCACAGCCCTGCCCAGTGCTTCGCAGAACGCGCCGACCCGCGGCTTCATCACGTCGTCCTCACTCTCGAATCCCCCTGCGACGAGGATGTGCATCCGCGCTACCTCACTCCTGTGATCTGGATGCGAGCGTAGCCGAGTGGAGAGCGCCTCGACGCGCGTCACCTATCCGCAAGCTCGTAGACTTTCTCGCACCCGCGGATCCTGCGTCGCTCGCGCCGGTTGATGCGAATCTTGTCCCTGCCGCTTCCACAGTTGGCGCTCGCCGGTGGTCCGGCGGTGCTGATGTTGACCGCGTCGCGGCCCGGCCCGCCCGAGATCCGGTCGGCGCCGAATGCCGCATTGATCGTGTCGTTGCCGGGGCCGCCCACCAGGACGTCGGTGCCTGGGCCGCCGTTGAGCCGGTTGTTGCCGCGCTGGCCGTAGACACGATCGTTGCCCACAGCCCCCGACAGGTTGTCGCCGCCGTCGCCGCCGTCGAGGCAATCGTTGCCACGGCCGCCGTCGAGGGTGTCGCCCCCGGCGAGACCGAGCATCCGGTCGGCCTGGTTGGTGCCGGTGAACCGGTCGGATCTACGCGTGCCGACGATGGCGAACTTGCGCCCGGGTCCTGAGAGGCACGGACTGTTCCCGTAGCGGCGGCGCGCGGTGTCGATCGGAACGACGGTCCCGCCGGAGGGCGATCTTGAGGGGGTGCCGACGATGATGTCGCCGAAGCTCGATTCCGGGCTGGCCAAGATGACACACAGGTTGCGGGGCGGGATGTAGTCAGACCCTTCGGGGCAGATCTCGCCCACGTCCGGTGGCGGGCTGCACACAGCTCCGTCGAAGCCGACCTTCGACTCCGCGACGACCGCGTCGACAAGGGTCCGTGCACCGAGACGCACGACGATGTGCAGTGCTCGAACCGTCAGCGAGTCCGCCGTGCGGGTCTCTTCGTTCGGGGTGACCGTGACCAGCGGCGCCAGAGACGAGAGCGCGTTCGTCAGCGCCTCGACGAGCCGATCGGCGCTGATCGGTACGCCGCCGAGCGTCAGGCCCAGCACGCGGCTCGAGCCCGCGAGCTGCGGCGTAGCGCCGGCGCACTGTCCGGTCGCGACCGAATCGGCAGCCGTGACGCCGAGGGTGATCGTGCCGCCCTGGGGAAGTCGCAGCGTGAGGTTCTCTATGCGCCCGGTCGCGCTGACCTTCTGCTCGCTCGGGATGCCCAGCTCGGGATCGATCGACGTGATCGCGCTGGTGGTGCTCGCCGCGAGCAGATCGGAGGGGATGCCAAGCGGCGCGGGCAGGTTGCCGGCACCCGCCTCGCCCGAGGCGCACAGCGCGCGGTCGGGGTCCGTGCCGTTGGCGGTGTCGACGTTGCCGTTGGCGACGACCGGCTCCGCACGGTCGCCTCCGTTGAGGATCACGTAGCCCGCGCTTGCGCGGCACTTCCAGACCGGCTTGTTCGTGTCAGCCTCGGCCGAAGAGGCGACCGTCAGCGAAGCCGCGATGAAGACGACGGCGAGCGCGACGGCGCGGCCCGCGCGAATGGTGTGCACGTGTGGATTCCCCCTGTCCAGGCCTGACGGCGAATGAGCATCAGAGCACAAACGCGCGGCGCATTGCATGTCATGTGTCACACACCGACCTGTAGGCAACGTCTGGCGCGTACCGAGCCGACTCCGCACGGCTGAGGCCAGAGCCGACGAGATCGCAGATCTCGGTTGTCAGCATCCGCTTGTCGCGCCAGATGATGTGCGGCCACAACTGGGCCGCGGTGTCCGAGCTGCCCGAGGCGAACGTCCGCCCGTCCGCGCTGACTGCGACGGCGTTGACGGCCTGCGTGTGCCCGAGCTCCCGACCGAGCCGGCGACGATCCTGGACATCCCAGAGCTGAATCGGTCCTGTCTCACTTCCGGCGATCAGCGTGCGGTCGTCCGAACTGAACGCGATGCTCAGGACGGCAGCGGTGCCGGTGCTGAGCTGGCCGCTCGCTCGGCGCGTCTTGGCGTCCCACAACCAGATCTTTCCGTCCGAGCCGGCGGACGCGAGCGTGCGACCGTTGGGACTGAACGCCACGTCGTTGACCATGTCGGTGTGCCGCGCGAGTGCCCGTCCGAGCGGGCGATGCGTCTTTACGTCCCACAGCCGGACCTGCCCGTCGGAACCCGCGGAGGCCAGGGTGCGGCCGTCGGGACTGAAGGCAACGCCGTTGACCGGCCCCTCGTGACCGCGCAGGGGATCGCCGATCGCGCGATGCGACCTGACGTCCCACAGGATGATCGTCCCGTCATACGCGCCGGAGGCGAGCAGGCGCCCGTCGGGGCTGAACGCAACGCCGTCGACCGGATCCGTATGACCGGCGAGCGGCGGCCCGGCGACATGGCGCGATTTCAGATTCCAGAGCCGGACCCGCGCATCGTCGCCGCCTGACGCAAGCGTGCGCCCATCCGGACTGAACGCAACGCTGTTGAACGCGCCCGCGCCCACCAGCGGCGCGCCAACGGCTCGCCGCGACCGGACATCCCAGAGCCAGATCCTGCCGTCGTTGCCGGCGGTGGCGAGGGTGCGGCCGGCACGGTCAAATGCGACGTCGTAGACGGCATCGCGGTGGCGCGCGAGCACCCGCGGGATCGCGGCGTCGAAGAGCCAGACCCGCTCATCATCGCCGGACGACGCGAGTCTCCTCCCGTCGGGACTGAACGCGACGCTCTCGAGAGACGCTGTCGGGCCTGTGATCGGCGGACCCAGCGGCCGCCGCGACGCCACATTCCACAGCCGGGTCTTCCCGTCGTCGCCCGCGCCGGCCAGCCGCCGTCCGTCGGGGCTGTAGGCGATGTCGTTGACCGGTTCGTCGACACCGGAGAGCGGCCGCCTGCGGCCGGACTTCACATCCCACAGCCAGATCTTGGCGCCGCCGATCGCAAGCGTGCGTCCGTCTCGCGAGAATGCGACGCTCGTGAGCCCCGTCTTGGCGCTGAACGTACGCCCGAGCGGGCGGCGAGACCTCACGCTCCACAGCCGAACCGTGGAGAGGCTCCCCACTGAGGCGAGCGTGCGGCCGTCGGGACTGAACGCGACACGGTGTATACGACGGTCGGGGACCCTGAGCGCGGGACCGAGCGGCTTGAGCGCGGCCACGTCCCACAGCCGGATCCGGTGTTCAACGCCGGCGCTGGCGAGCGTCTGCCCGTCAGCGCTGAACGCCACGCTGAGGACCTCATGACGGCTGCCGACGAAGCTCCCCAGCGGGCGGCGCGAGGCGACATCCCACAGCCGGATCCTGCCGTCCCTGGCGCCGGCCGCGAGCGTGCTTCCGTCGCGGCTCACGGCCAGCGCGGTGAACGTCGTGGGCGCGCTCGCGAAGGGACGTCCGATGCGACGATGCGTCGCCGCGTCCCACACGAGGATCCTGCCGTCCTCACCGGCCGCGACGATCGCGCGCCCGCGCAGCACGAATGCCGCGCCATGTACGACGTCCGTATGGCCGCGCATGATGCCCACGGCCGCGCCGGGGCCGGCGGCCTCGCGTGCAGCGATCATGCTGTTCCGTGCCTCGGGACGATCCTTCGCCTCGAGTGCTGCCAAGGCCAGCAGCAGCGAGACGTCGGGCCGAGCGTCGAGCTGGTCGCGGGCCGCGGACGCGAGCGCGACCGATGTCGCCTCAGCCTCTTGGCGGCGAGCGTCGCGCTGCCCGAGCACCGCCAGCACGGCAAGCGCGCCGACGACGATGACCGTCAACAGCAGCCCACCGGCGATCGACGCGGCGATGCGGCTGCGCCGGCGTTCGCGGGCGCGATCCTGGTCTGCCTGCCAGCGCCGTCGCCAATCGAGGATCGGCCGGGCGAGCGCGTCGTGGTAGATCTCGTAGCGTGAGTCGCCGATCGCCTGGAGGATCCGTGCCTCGCGCGTGAGGCGCTCGAGGACCGCCGTCACCGTGGGCTCGTCGAGCTCGGCGTATTCGGCAAGGTCCGCAGTTCGCAGCGCGATCTTCGTGCCCGACGGCGTGACGAGCTGGCGCAGGACGCGCGCGGCCACCGTCTGCTCGGCGGGCGACAGCGTCGCGATCGCAGCGTCGACGTGCGTGGCGACGATCCGCTGGGCCCCGTGGAGGCGATCGAGCGTGCGCAGGCGCAGCACCCGCGAACCGGCGCTCTGCTCCTCCTCCCACAGGCGCGTCAGCACGAGTTGCAGGTACGGCGTCTGGATGCTCGCGCCGGTCCCGCGGTCAGCCTCGCCGCCGATGCCGTCGAACTCGCCCACGTCCAAGCCGGTGGCCTGGACGCCGTCGAGCACCGCCTCGACGAGTGCCGGCTCGATGCGCACCTGCTCGCCGGACCGAGCCTCCTCCCTGTTCCAGAGCTCGAGCGGCGCCTCGATCGCCTCGCGCGCCGCCTCGCGGTCGAGGTGATCGATCCGCACGAGGTGGTCGAGCAGGCTGGGCATGTGGCCCGCCAGGGAATCGAGCCTCGCCAGCGCGTCCTCGCGGATCGAGATGAGCACGCTCGCCGCCACGTCATATCGCGCGATCGTCCGCGTGAGCTGCTCGACGAACGGCCCGTCGGCGGCGTGGTAGAGGAAGTACTCCTCGAACTGGTCGAGGATGATGAGCAGCGAGCCATCCAGTCGCTGGGCGGCGGCGCTGACCACATCCGCAAGCGAGCCGTCGAGCACGTCGGCCGCAAGCGGCGGTGACAGCTGCTGCCCGAGCGTGCCCCGGATCGCCTCCTTGAGCCCGGCCACCGGATCCTCGGCCCACGCGCTGAACGCGATCGCCGCATACTCCACCGCCTCACCGTGCTCGATGCGCCGGCGGCCCTCGTCTCGTACATGGCGCACGACGCCGGCGCGCAGCAGGGAGCTCTTGCCCACGCCGCTCGGCCCGTAGAGGATCGACATCCGGTATGCGAGCAGGTTGTCCATGACGATGTCGCGCGCGGTGTCGCGGCCGAAGAAGTACGCGGCGTCGTCCTCGGTGTACGGGATGAGTCCCTGGTAGGGCCCTCGCCTGGAGCGCTCGCTCGCAGGCTGGTCGCGACCGGGCGTAGACGTGCTCAAGAGCGCGCTTCGTTCATCGCGTCGACCCAGTCCTCCAGGCGCGCCTCGACGATCTCGACGCGGTGGCGCTGCCAGAACTTCTCGTCGATCGGATCGGGATCGCGCTCGATCGCCCACGAGCCAAAGCGCCGCACCTGCTGAGACCAGATGTGGTGCAGGATCACGCGAAGGTTCCAGTCGCGCATGCCATAGCCGAGAAACAGGAAGTGGCTGTTTCTCATACGCGCCATGAGATAGGCGGGTATGAGCTTGGAGAGGTTGCCGTTGGCGAGATAGTCGATGTAGTGATCCTCGGTGATGACGTAGTTGTCGGCGCTCTGGTCACTGCGATCGACGGCACCGTGGATCTTGAAGACGATCGAGCGCTGCTGGAGGTCGAGCCCGCGGTAGTCCGTGTGCTTGGGGATCGGCCGGCGCTCGCCGTCGGCGCTCAGGTGAACGAACCGACCGGGCTCGTCATGCTCGGCGGCGTAGTAGACGACATCGACCACCTCGCCGGCGTCGGCGAACGCTCGCTCGAGGGCATCGTCGTAGTTCGTGGTGACGATGAGCGGGTACGTCGCCTGGCCGCCGGCGGCCCGCTGGCGCGCGGGCAGCTCGGCAAGGAACCGGTGCAGGCCGGTCGGGCGATAGGTCCCGGTGAACACGGGATGCAACTCGTCGAAGAGCGCCCCCTCGCCGCCCGTGACCAGATCGACGTACTGCGCGACCCGCACGAGATCGCGGCTGTCGGCGCCGGGATACTCGTATTCGGCGGCGAGGTAGGAGGCCAGCTCGGTCCCGCTCGGTAGGTAGCTGCCCTCGTGCCAGTCGGCGGTCGGCGGCCGATCGTAGAGGTTGGCGCCGGCGCCCAAAAACGGAATGACCCTGCCCTCGTCGATGCGCTTGCCGATGAGCCGCGCGTACTGGCGGAGCTCCGCAGCATCAAGACCCAAGCCGACCCTCCCCCTCTCCGTAATGCCTCCCGCGGAGATTACCTCGTGGACCGCGGCTCGATGCCACCTCAAGGCGGAGGGGACCGCCGCTCGCGACGCCGCGCGCGGCCCGGGGTAGGCGAGGCTACGCGTCAGCTGACAAAGGCGCACCCGAGCCGATCCCCGCGACCGCCTCGCCTGCGCCGCCGAGCAGGTCCAGCCGCGGTCGCCAGGGCTGCCAGTCGATCCTGCCGTCTGAGCTGGACACGAGGTGGCGCCAAGCTGGTCGGCGCTCGCGACGCTACTTGCGTAGATGCGAGCCGCTTGCCGTCAGAATTACGGAGAAATAGCGAGTGGCGTAGGCTCGCGACAGATGGGCCGCGGACGACCGCCCAACCCCGTAGACCCGGACGTCTCGCACGCCGCGCGGCTCGGCGCCGAGCTCCGCGCCCGCCGCCAAGCGGAAGGGCTGACGCCTCCAAGCACTCGGTGACATGGCCGGCTACGCGCCTCAGCACGTCAGCCAGGTCGAGCTGGCGCAGGCGGCCGCGACACCGCCGTTCATTGGGGCCTGCTCGATGCGCTCGATGCGCGCGGAGCGCTCGTACGGGAGTGGCCTCGCGACCGCGTGCGCGAAGTCGGACTGCATCAAGCGCGCCTCGCGCTGGCCTGCGCGGCGACCGGCGAGCACGATCGCGCGAGAGCTGCGGGCCGGAAGGCGCTGGCGATCGCGCGGTCTACGAGGTCCAGCGTCGCCACGCGCGAGCTGAAGCGGCTCGGCGCCGAGCTTCGCGCGGCCTGAGATCAGAGATCAGAGCCTCGACCGTCGAGCGACGCGCGCCAGCTTGCGTACTGAGTAGACGCAAGCCCTTGTGCCAAGGCTCCCTCGCCGCTCCGCAATGCCTCCCGCGGAAAGACACCTCGTGACCGCGGCTCGATGACACGTGCAGACAGACGGGACTGCACGTGCGACGCCGCGCGGCCGGATACGCGAGGCACACGTCAGCTGACAAGGCGCACCTCGAGCGCACCGCCGGCGACCGTCTCCCCCGCCCCGCCGAGCAGGCCCAGGATCCGCGCGACGTAGCCGCGCGTCTCGGGATAGGGCGGAATGCAGCCGCACGCCGCGACGGGCGCCGGTCCGGCGTTGTACGCCGCCAGCGCCAGCGGCACCGCGCCGAAGCGGCGCAGCAGGTCGCGCATGAGATGGGCCTGGGCGTCGATCGAGGCGGCGGCGTCGCGCGGGTCGCGCAGCCCGAGCGCGCGTGCGGTCGCCGGCATGAACTGCGCGATCCCTTGCGCGCCCGCGCGCGAGCGCGCGAAGGGGTTGAAGTTCGACTCCGCGTAGAGCTGCGCCCCGAGCAGCGCGGCCGAGACGTTCCAGCGCTGGGCCGCCCGCGCGAGCGGCTCGGCGAAGGCAGCGGGGACGAAGGAGGGCAGGCCACGACCGGCCTCGCCGTCCACGCCCTGGGCACGGGCTCCGCCGGCCGCCGTGCCTCCGGGTCCACGACCGAAGCCGACCGACGACGACCCGGCATTAAGAGTAAATCCCCAATGCCAAGGCTCCCATGAATATCTCTGGACGAAGCGAAACCGCGGTGCGTGCGCTGCGAGCCAGCGGTAGGCGGCGGGCGGCCCGAGGTCGAGCTCGGTCCCTAGGCGGTGCAGCGAGCGCCCCGGCCGGGCGACCCACGCCGGGTCGGGGTGGCGCTTGAATAGCGCGGCCTGCTCGGCGTTGGAGCGAAATCCGCTGACGATCATGAGCGCCAGCCCGTCGCGCGCCGCAGCGGCGGCCAAGCGGTCGAAGGCGGCGGCGACATCTGGACGCATCGGCTTGCCCTGCCGGTGTGCCAGCGGCCCGCGGTACTCCCCCGTCCCCACGTCCCCGGAGGCGAGCTCGGCCGGCGGCGCGAGCTCCGCCTCCGCACGCGCCCCGGCGGGCACGCGCTCGGCGTGAGCGACCTCGATGTCGTCGCGGATCTCGACACGGACGCGCACGGGCGCGAACGTCGCGGCGTCCGGGAACCTCACGGCGACGCGCGCGGCGCCGTTACGACGCGCGGTCGCGACGGCGGCACGCCGGCCAAGTGCGAGGTACGCGACCCGCTCGAGATGCGCCGGGTTCGTCCGGCCGCCGAGCGCGGGCGTCTCGAAGAGCCGCGCGTACGCGTCGTGCATCGCGCGCGCCCCGGCGAGCGCGGCGAGGTCGGCCGCCCGCTGCTGATTGCCCTGCTCCCCGATGCCCTGGGCGATCGCGCCCAGCACGAGCGCCCCGAGCAGCAACGCCATCGCGGCGCCGAGCACGAGGATCGTCGCCTGGCCGCACGCGTCGCGCCGCCAACGTGCAGGCGCCATCACGACAGCTCCGCGACCGCATCCGCCAGCGCGCGACGCGCCGACGGCAGAAGCATGAGGCCGGCGGCGGCGAGCGAGCGGGCCGGATGCGCCGCCGGGAACTCGCAGGCACAGGCCGGTACAGCGCCGGTGAGGCCGTCGACGGCGAGCCGGGTGAGGACCGGATCGGCGTGCCTGCGAATCCCGACGACGACGAGATCCTGCTCGGCCAGCAAGGCGTCGAAGGCCGCGCTGCGCGGACCTCCGAGCGCGAGCACCGCCGGCGCGGCGCCTGCGGCGGCCAGCACGCGGCGTGCCTGCAGGACGACGTCCTCAGCAGGCCCGGCCAGCCGCACGACCGCCAGGCGTCCGGCCGGGCGCGCGTCGTGCCCGCGGGCGGCGAGGCCCGTAGCGAGCCGCCGGGCGGCGGGCAGCGCCGGCGCCCGCCATGCCGGCCGGGCCGGCTGGCCACCGCTCCAGATGCAGACCGTGACAACCGGCGCCCGGTGCCGTCGTGCGAGCGCGAGGCCGAGTGCCGCGCCAAGCGCGGCCGCGTCCGGCGTCGCGGTCACCACGGCGACACCGGGGGGCGTGCGCGGCGCGGGTTCCGCGCACGCCTGGCCCGGCGCTTCGCCTGGGGTGGCGAAGTCCTCGTATGCCGCAGAACATGGCTCGCCCGCGGGAATCACGAAGTGCTCCAGGACGCGGCGGGCGAGGCTCACGGCGGTGCGGGTCCCGCGTCGGCCTCGCGACTGGCCTCCAGCAGCTCGCCCAGCGCGGACATCGGGGCCGGCGGGCGCAGCCGCACGCGCACACGCCGTCCCTCGACCCGCACGTCCATCCGGCGGCGCGACCACCCCGGCAGGGCGGCGCGCGCGGCGGCGGCGGGGTCCGTGCCCTGCAGGAGGGCGACGGCCGCCGCCTCGGCCGCATGATCGGCCAGCGCACCGGCCGCGCCCGCCGCCAGCAGCTGCGCGGCCGCGAGGATGACGACGACGAGCAGCGGCGCGAGCACGGCGACCTCGACCGTCGCCTGTCCGGCTTCACGTTCCGCCGCCACGTGGCCAGCGAGGGCGGTCATGCGGCCTGGTCCTGTAGCCGCGCGCGCGCCGAGACACTCGCCACGCGGCCCCCACCGACGATCGCCGGGATTGCGATCGCCACCCGCACGCCGCCGTCCGCGCCCACGCGCGTGACGACCAGCCCGCGCTCCAGCTGCGCGGGCAGGACGCGGCGGGCGGCCGCCCGGGCGTCAGCTCCGACAGCGCTCGCGCGGGCGGCCGCGCGCGCGGCGGAGCCGGCGAGCCAGACCGCCTGGCCGGCCACGGCGGCCTGCCACATCACGCCGGCCAGAACCGCGATGAGCGGCAGCAGCGCGACGAGCTCGACGGTCGCCTGCCCGCGCTCGCCGGGGAAGGGAATGAGGGGCGCACGAGCCATGCGACGAGGCTGTCGCAGGGCGCGTCACAGGACTACGCGCGTTCGTGCCGAATCGCGCGCGGACGTGTGACAGAAGACGCGCTCGCGCCGGCCACGGCCGCGGCGCGCCCGGCCGCAGCCCTCACGCGCGCCCGGGGCGCGCCGCTGCTGATCTGCGACGAGGTCGCTTCGACCGGCGCCAGGGGGTCATCGAACCGGCCTTGACGTCAAGTGTGTCGCGTTTTCCCCTATGGAGGGGAGAAAGCGACACGCTCACGCTGTGGGCGTGGGATGGAGGCGTTTCCGCATCCATCTCATGCGGAAGTCGCCCCGGCCACGCGCCGCTCGCGCCGAGGCTGAACGGCCCGCCGGCGCTCACGCCCGCGCGGACGCACCGGCGCTCACGCCCGCCCGGCCGCAACGCTCGCGCGCACCCGGGGCGCAGCACGTACGCGCGCCGGCGCCGGCGCTCACACGCGCCCGATCCCAGCGCTCACGTATACGAGCGGTGTCGCTGCCAGACGAGGTACAGCGTGTAGGACGCCGCGCCGACGAGCCCGAACCACAGCACCGCGCCCGCGCCCGTCTCGAACAGCCGCCGCGAGGCGGCCACCGTCACGATCGCGACGCCGACCGCCGCGTACAGCGCGAACCTCCAGGCGTCGCCGAGCGAGAAGATCTCGCCGCGGTACTGGCGGTAGAGGATCCCGCAGATGAGCGCCACCGTGACGATGAAGATCGCGTTGAGCAGCTGCTGGATGAACGTCGCGCCCTCGCCGCCGCCCGGCGCGAGCCAGACGACGAGCGCGATGAGCACGACGATGCCGATGTTGCGGGCCGCCTCGACGGACACGCCGACAAGGGTAGTGGACGTGGGCCGCCAGCCCATGCGACCCGCGGGTTACACGAGCACGTGGAGCTTGCGCGCCGGCTCCGGCGCGGCAGACGGCTCGCGCACCGGCGGCGCCGCCACCGCGGTGGGCGGCTCGATCGCCGCCGCCGGCGGCGCCGCGCCGTCCGCGGGCTCGTCCTCGCCGCCCCACTCTGCCGCGAAGCGATAGCCGACCCCGAAATGCGTGTGGATGTAGTTCCAGTCCGGCGAGGCGTGCTGGAGCTTGGAGCGCAGCTTGCGCACGAAGACGTCCACCGAGCGATCGCCGTGGGCCATCGTGTAGCCCCACACCCGCTGGTAGATCTCCTCGCGCTCGAGCACCCGGCCCTCCGCGGCGGACAGCAGCTGGATGAGCTCGAACTCGCGCCGCGTGAGATCGATCGAGCGCCCATGGGCGAAGACCTGGAACTGGTCCGGGCGGACCTCGATCTCGCCGGCGAGCACGGCGTCCGCGGCGGCGAGCCCGCCGGCCCGGCGCCGGCGACGCACGACGGCCTCGATGCGGGCGATGAGCTCCTCCGGGTGGCACGGCTTGGTCACCCAGTCGTCGGCGCCCAGGCGCAGCCCGCGCACGCGCTGCGAGACCGTCGACTGCCCCGTGCAGACGATCACCGGAAGCGCGGGGAGCTCCCGGGTCACGCGCTCGAGGTACTCCCACCCGTGTGGGCCCAGGAGGGCGAGATCGAGCACGAGCGCCCCGAGGCGCATCGAGACGAGCTGCTCCACCGCCACGGCACCGGCGAGCACGCGGTGCTCCCATCCGAGTCGGTCCAGTCGCTTCGTCAGCACCTGCACGAAGCCAGAGTCCCCGTCCGTGACTGCGACGCGCGACGAGCCGCCTGCGGCGGCAGCGAGGTTCGTATCGGTCATGTCGATCGCAGTCTACGGCCGGGCACCCATGGCCTCGTAGCGTCGATCACAGGATTTTTACAGCTGAGAATCCATGACGTGCTGCCGATTCACGAGCGCGCCGCGGCGGTCGAGGCGTCCGAGAACTCGCGGAACAGTCCCGTGACGACGAACGCCGTCTGCTCGCCGATGTCGACCGCGTTGTCGCCGATGCGCTCGAATGCGCGGGCCACGAGCGTCATGATCATCGCCCACTCGCGGACGTCGGCGTCGTCGCCGGCCTCGATCGCGAGCCGGAAGATCTCGCGGTTGAGGCGGTTGACCGTCACGTCGCGCGTTAGCAGGTCCTCGGCCATCTGGACGTCGCGTTCGGCGAAGGAGCGCTTGCACTGCACGACCTCGGCGCGCGCGAACTGGCCCATCTGCACGGTCTTCGAGAGGATCTCCTGCTGCACCGGCGGCTCGTGCCCCGACAGCGGGATGAGCTTCGCGACGTTCACGCACTGGTCGCCCATCCGCTCGACGTGCTTGATGAGGTGCAGCAGCGCGGCGACCAGCCGCAGGTCGCCGGCGACCGGCGCCTGGAGCGCGAGCAGCGACAGGATCCCCTGGTGGACCTCCAGGTAGCGGCCGTCGAGGCGGTCGTCGTCGGCGACGACGATCTGCGCAAGCTCGACGTCCTGATGCTCGAGTGCCTCGATCACGCGATCGAGCTGCTCGCAGACGAGATCCAGCCCGCCGAGCGCGCTGAGCTCGAGATCGGCGAGCTGTCGCTGGAACTGCAGTCGCTGCTCGGTCATCGCCTAGCCGAACTTCCCGGTGACGTACTCCTCGGTGCGGATGTCGTCGGGCTTCGTGAAGATCTTCTCCGTCGGGGCGAACTCGACGAGCTTGCCGACGCGCTTGCCCTCCTCGAGCTTATCGACGTTGAAGAACGCCGTGCGATCGGAGACGCGGGCGGCCTGCTGCATGTTGTGCGTCACGATGACGATCGAGTAGTTGCGCTTGAGGTCGAGCATGAGCTCCTCGATCGCGCCGGTCGAGATCGGGTCCAGCGCCGAGCACGGCTCGTCCATGAGGATGACGTCGGGCTCGACGGCCATCGTGCGCGCGATGCACAGCCGCTGCTGCTGACCGCCCGACATCCCGAACGCGTTCGTCTTCAGGCGGTCCTTGACCTCGTCCCAGAGCGCGCCCTTGCGCAGGGCCCCCTCGACGATCTCGTCCATGTCGCCCTTCATGCCCAGCACCCGCGGGCCGAAGGCGATGTTCTCGTAGATCGACTTCGGGAACGGGTTGGGCTTCTGGAAGACCATGCCGATGCGCTTGCGCACCTGCACGGGGTCGACGTCGCCCGCATAGAGGTCCTGGTCGTGGTAGAGCACCGTCCCCGCGACGCGCGCGCTCGGTACGAGGTCGTTCATGCGGTTCAGGCAGCGGATGAGCGTCGACTTGCCGCAGCCGGACGGTCCGATGAAGGCGGTGATCTCGTTCTCGAGCAGGTCGAACGTCACCTCCTCCACCGCGGCGACGCCGCCATAGGTGACGCGGACGTCGCGGAGCTTGAAGACCGCCTCCCTGGCAGCGGCCGGCTGCTCGCGCTTGTCGAGCTTCGGCAGCGCCTTCGGCAGTCCCGCCGACGCCCTCACGCCGGGCCTCGTGTCGGGGGCCGCAGCGTCCGGGGTCGTCCGTTCCATGTCATCACCACTTGGTCTCATAGCGGTTGCGTAAATAGATCGCGGCCGAGTTCATGAGCAGCAGGAGGATCAGCAGCACGAGGATCGCCGCCGCCGCTAGTTCCTGGAAGATCGGCTTTGACTCGGTGACGTTGTTGAAGATCTGGATCGGCATCGCGGAGAAGGGGCCATCGACCTTCGGGTCGAAGAGCTGGAACGCGCCGGCGCCGACGAGAATGAGCGGCGCCGTCTCGCCGATCGCCCGCGACAGCGCGAGGATCACCCCGGTCGCGATGCCGGCGATCGAGCCCGGCAGCACCTGCTTCCAGAGCGTCTGCCACTTTGTCGCCCCGAGCGCCAGCGAGCCTTCGCGGATCGACGGCGGCACGGCCCGGATCGCCTCGCGCGAGACGATGATCACGACCGGCAGCACGAGCAGCCCGAGCGTCAGCGCCCCCGCGAGCAGCGTCGGCTGGCCCTCGCCGAGGCCCCAGACGTCGACCGGGCCGCGGACGATGAACGCGAGGCCGAGGATCCCGTAGACGACCGACGGCACCGATGCGAGGTTCTGGATGTTCACCTCGACGAGCCGGTTGTACCAGCGCGTCGGGTCGGCGTACTCCTCGAGGTACACGGCCGCCGCCACCCCGACCGGGACGATGAACAGGCCGCAGAGCACCATCAGGTACAGCGTGCCGAGCAGCGCCGACCGCACGCCGGACGTGTCCGGCGTCAGCCGCGACGGATAGGACGTGACGAAATGCGGCGACAGGAACCCCGCGCCGTCGATGACCACGTCGACGAGCAGCACGCCGAGGAAGAGCACGGCGATGAAGAGGCACAGCAGCAGCGATAGGCGAAAGAGCAGATCGCGCGTGCGCTGGCCGCCGGAGGCGCGCTCCACGACCTTGCGGGTGATGGCGGACTCGGCGACGGCCATGCGGCTACTCGTAGACCTGCCGGTACTTGCGCACGAAGCGGATCGCGACGAGGTTGAGCAGGAACGTCATCACGAACAGCGTCGCGCCGACGGCGAAGATCGTGACGTACGCGACGCTGCCGGCCGACGCGTCCGAGCGCGCGACGTTGGCGATGAAGGCGGCCATGTTCTGGTGCGCCACCGTCGGATCGAGCGTGAGGTTCGGGTTGTTGCCGGCGGCGACGAGGATGACGACCGTCTCGCCGATCGCTCGCGAGGCGCCGAGCACGAGCGCGGCGACGATCCCCGACAGCGCCGCCGGGACGACGACGCGCACGACGACCTGCCACTTCGCCGCGCCGAGGCCGAAAGCGCCCTCGCGCAGCGATTGCGGCACGGCCGACATCGCGTCCTCGCTGACGGATGCGATCGTGGGCAGGACGAGGATGCCGAGGATGATCCCGGCCGACAGCCCGTTGAAGATCTGCACGTCGATCCCGAGCTGGTCCTTCAGCAGCGGCGTGAAGAACGTCAGCGCGAAGTAGCCGAAGACGATCGTCGGGATCCCGGCGAGGACCTCGATGATCGGCTTGAAGGTCTTGCGCACCCGAGGCGAGGCGTACTCGGCGAGGTAGATCCCGACGCCCAGCCCGAGCGGGATCGCGACCACCAAGGCGATCGCCGTGAGGTAGAGCGTGCTCCAGATGAGCGGGACGACGCCGAAGGACTGCGACTCGCCACCGGCGAGCGGGGCCCAGTTCGTGTTAAGGAAGAAGTCTGAGACCGAGACCTGCCGGAAGAAGCCGGACGACTCGTTGATGAGCGTGACGACGATGCCCGTCGTCGTGAGGACCGACAGCAGGGCGGCGCCGGCGAGCAGGGCCTTGACGGCCTGCTCGCCGACCGAGCGGCGCGTCCGGGTCCGGATCAATCCCGTCGATCCTGCGCCCGGGCGCGCCGCCATGTCCTGGCCGCCGTCCACGTGTGACCTACTTCGCCGCCGTCTCGACCGGCTTGGCGGCGTCGAGGTCGGCCTTGGCCTGCGTGAGGAGCTCGTCGGTCAGCGGCACGTAGTCCGCCGCCTCGACGATCTCCTTGTTGTTGTCGAGGATGTAGGCGACGTAGCCCTTGACCTCCGGCTTGGCGACCGTCTTCGTGCTCGGGTACATGAACAGCGGCCGCGAAAGCGGCTTGTAGGTGCCGTCGGCGATCGTCTCCACCGCAGGGGCCACGCAGCCGTCGCCGCCGTCGACCTGAAGGATCTTGAGCTTGTCCTTCTGCTGATCGGCGAACGAGAAGCCGACGTAGCCGAGCGCACCCGTCGTGCCCTCGATGCCGGTGATGATCTGGTTGTCGTCGGCCGATGTCTGGACGTCCTTCGTGCGCTGCTCGGCGTCTGTCTCGAGGACTGCCTCGGTGAAGTAGTCGTACGTGCCGGACTCCGTGCCGGGGGTGAAGAACGACACCTTCTGGTCGGGGAAGCCCTCGCCGAGCTCCTTGTAGTTGGCGACCTTCGACTTCGGGGCCAGCAGCTTCTTGAGCTGCGCGGTGGTGATGCAATCGTTCGGAATTGCGAGGTCCTTGTTGGCGACGACCGACAGGCCGTCGATGCCGACCTGCACCTGGACGGGCTCGATGCTGGCCTTCTTGCAGGCCGCCAGCTCGTCGGGCTCGATCGCGCGGGAGGCGTCGGAGATCGTCGTCTCGCCGCGGCAGAAGCGCTTGAAGCCGTCGCCGGTGCCCGCACCGCCGACGGTGATCTTCACGTTGGGCGCCTCGCCGTTGAAGAGCTCGGCGGCGGCCTCGGCGATCGGCTGCACCGTCGAGGAGCCGTCGATGCGGATCGTGCCGCTGAGGTTCTGGTTGTCCGCGGCGTTCGTGCTCGCACTGCTGCTGCCGCTGTCGGTGTTGTTGTCCCCGCATGCGGCCACGCCAAAGGCGAGCGCGCTGCAACCGGCGAGCGCAGCGACGAAGCGCTGGAGCTTCAAGGTGTCCGTCCTCCTCTGAGAGTTCCCATAGCGCGGCCGACCGTCTCAGTGCATGATCGGGATGCTGTTACCGAGCGGTGGCTCCCGTGTGAAAAGGATGTGAAGGCGCCGGATCGAGCCGGTAGCCGAAGCCGACATGGGTGTGGATGAAGCTCATGCCCGGCAGCGCGTCGTCGAGCTTGCTGCGCAGCTTGTGGACGTAGACGTCGCAGGAGCGGTCGCCGCGGCGCAGCGTGCCGCCCCAGGCCAGCCGGTAGAGCTCCTCCCGGGACACGATGCGGCCCGCGTTGCGCGCGAGCGCGACGAGGAGGTCGAACTCGCGCACGGACAGCGTCAGCGCCCGCCCATTGGCGAGCACGAGCCCCTCCCGCGCTCGGATCTCCAGATCTCCGATCCTGACAAGCTCCGCATGAGTCGCCTCCATCGCGCCGTCAGCGTGCGCCGCGCCGGCCACCGAACCGTTACCGAGCGGTGAACTCAGCGTAAAGATCGTGTGAAAGCCAGTGTCTCAACCTTGAGTCGAGGTTGAGGGCCTGGTGATTGAGGTTGAGGCTTGGGACGGTCGAGGTTGAGGCTTGGACGGTTGAGGTGGGACGATCGAGGTTGGGCTCGGACGGCGAGCGCCGCATGGGCGGACTCGCCCTCCGTGCGCAGCCAGAGGGCATCCACATCAAGACACGCCGCCGGCTCCACAGCTAGCCTCCCGGCGGTCGGTCGACCTCAGGTGGACGAACGACCGCCGGATCCACAGCCAGCCTCCCCGGCGGTCGGTCGACCTCAGGTGGACGAACGACCGCCGGATCCACAGCCAGCCTCCCGGCGGTCGGTCGACCTCAGGTGGACGACCAATCGAAATTCGCGCCCGCCCGGTAAGGTCGCGCCCGGCAAGCGCCGATAGCAGAGCCATCGCCCTGGCTGGGGCGGCAACCGGAGATCCAAGGGGACCGATCCACCCGATATGAAGGCGCAGCAGGCCAAGGGCACCATGCAGCGCACGAGCCGCAAGCGGTTCGCCGCTGCGCTATGCACCGCCGGGGTCGTCGCGGCCACCCTCGGTGGCAATCTGCACGCGGCCGCGGCCGAGGACGCGCCCGTCGTGACCGCGCCGCCGACGCAGACCTCCAGCGGCGCATCCACTGCTCCTACGACGACCCCGACGACGCCGGGGGAGCCCGCGGGCACCCAGACCCAGGCGCCGCAGACGCACACCGCCGACGTGCCGGCCGCCGACCAGCCCGCCGGCCCGGCGCCGGTGCCGGCGCCGGCCGAGTCCCCTCAGGCTGCGGCGCCCGTAGCCCCGCCAACGCCCACTCCCACGCCCGCGGGCGCGAACATCAAGCCGTTGCCGCTGGGCGGGTATGCCGGCCCTCCGGAGCTGTCCGGTGGCGTGCACTGCTCCGGATCGGCGCCTACCGCGAAGAGCCGGGACGCGGGCGCCGACTTCAGTCGCGGTGGCGCATCGACATCCGAGCAGGCGGCGGCCTGCGGTACGGCGTCGGCCGAGTCGAGGCGCACGATCTCGCCGGAGCGCATCGAGGCGCTGAAGGATGACGAGGCGCCCGGGGCCGTGTTGCGCGATGACGGTGGAGTGCCGTCGGTGTCGAATCCGACGATGTCGTTGGCGTTGCCTGGCGCGGTGCCCCTCGGGGTGCCGAACTTCTTTATCGACAAGTTTCGGATTCCGCCGTTTTTGTTGGGGATTTATCAGGCGGCGGGTGTGGAGTATGGGGTGCGGTGGGAGGTGTTGGCGGCGATCAATGAGATCGAGACCGATTACGGGCGTAACTTGAAT
>Ga0136631_10000178_pt1 | contig 19035 bp, 15 predicted proteins | sample AntDrymUQ6012206_2_FD_104655 | JGI IMG/M metagenome (GOLD analysis project Ga0136631, IMG submission 104655) | Polar desert sand microbial communities from Dry Valleys, Antarctica - metaG UQ601 (22.06) | ecosystem: Environmental > Terrestrial > Soil > Desert | place: Antarctica: Dry Valley... | reverse complement strand
GAGCCCCGCGGCCATGCGCGAGAATGCCGTCCCACCCTCCGTTCTCACCGCGCCTGCCCTCCCCGGAGATGTCGAGCGCCGAGTAATACCGCTCCGACCCCATGCCGGCGAAGAAGGCTGTCGACGCAAACCAGTCGTTTTCCTTGCCGCGAAGAAACGTGACGCCTTTCCCGAGGAGGGTCGCCACCTGAATACCCGTACGGAGATCCTGAGCGCCTTCGAGGGCGTCGAAGCCGCTCCCGCGGATGAAGCGAACATCCCTGACGCCCCACAACCCGTTCACTCGGGACGTTTGATGCTTGGTATAGCGGTTGATCAGCACGGTACTCGTATCGGTGACGAGCCCGGAGTCTGTCACCAGGATGGGCAGTCCGCGCGGATCCTCGTCCTCGAACGAGATCGATCCGCCAAGGAGGGCCAGCCGGCCGAGCGGCGGGCCGAAGCGTATCACACCGCCGATGTCGCTGTACGATCGTCCGACGAGGAGACCCACAGATTGCGCGTTTGGACGCCGGAAATAGTAGTAACCGTCGGCGTTTCCGGCGGTGGTTCTCCATGACAGCCGCTGCAGGTCGGTGAGGAACGGGTGGCTCAGCTCACTGTCCCAGTCGCTGCCGAGCTCTCTCCTGCCGCCCTGCAGATGAAGCTGGTACGGCCGGCCGAGGAACTGGTAGTCGGTAAAGCGCCCCGACCAGATGTCACGGAACTGCGCACCCTTCTTCCATTCGCCGGCGACATACAGCGCGTCGCCGAACAGGTTTGCCTCGCCGACCTTCAACCGGTGAACATACGGCGACTTGGCGGTAAACCCCGCGCCGACGATGAGCGAGACTTCGTCGACTGTCGTGATTCCGAGAATGATGCCACCGCCGCCGTCAGGAAACGCGAGAACCGTTGCATCGGCGAGAAATGGCTGGGAGCGGAGAATTCTCTCGGACTCCGTACGTCTCAGCTCAGTGCACCGGTCGCCTACCTGAAGCGCGAGAAAGCGGCGGATCACCGCCGCCTTCGTCGTCATGTGCTGCTTCGCGGCAAGCCGTCCGGCTCGGTGCCACACTCTGTTTCCGGTGACTCGAAACGGAGGATTCGCCTCGATCTCGATGCGGGTGACTACTTCCCCCTTGCAAGGGACAGGGGCCCCGGCGAGACTTTGACCCTCCGCCACTGTCGTACCGCCGACAGCTATCAGTAGTACCAGCGTACTCCGTCCAAGAGAAATCACAGTGCCGTCCGCGCGCAAGCCGAAAAAAGCTCGCACAGTTGCTGTAACGGCCGGCATCCGCCAGGATGGCGATACCAGTCGTGTCCGGCTGACCGCCGCTTACGTGACTGCCCTCGAAAATGCGGGCCTCGTGCCAGTTATTATACCGCCGCTTTCCGAAAACGGCGCCGCCGCTTCGATCCTCGATATGGTATCGGGTCTGGTGCTGACCGGCGGGGAGGATGTCGACCCCGCCCGATACGGTGAGACCCCGCATCCCAAGATACGTTCGGTGAGCGCCCCCCGCGATGCAACCGAAACGGCGCTGATCCGCGAAGCCCGCGCCCGGCGCACTCCTGTGCTGGCGATCTGCCGTGGAATCCAGATCCTGAACGTGGCGCTAGGTGGAACTCTGGTGCAGGACATTTCCTCCGAGTGCGATACCACCATCGCGCATGACGACGAGGGGCCCCGAGACTCACGGACCCACGAAATCACCATCGAGTCCGGATCCAGGATCGAGGCTGCCATGGGCACCGCGCAGTGCTCGGTCAACTCCTTTCACCACCAGTCGGTAAAGGACGTCGCGGAAGGAATGCGGATCACCGCGCGGTCACCCGACGGCGTGATCGAGGGTCTTGAATCGGTCGACGAAGCGTGGTGGGTGATGGCGGTGCAGTGGCATCCCGAGGAAATGACGGAATCTCCCGACCCCTGGGACCGCGGACTTTTCAACGCCTTCGCCCAGCAGCTAAGCGAGTAGTGTCACCCTCCCTCCCCCGGGTTATGCACGTCGATTCGGGACGCAGCTGGCGCGGCGGGCAACGACAGGTATTACTCCTGGCCACAGGCCTCCACGACCGTGGGTATCGAACGCTGGTGGTCGCGCCGGCGGGGTCTCCGCTCGTTCAGCGCGCCGAGCGCGCGGGTTTGCCCACGTATCGTCTGACGCTGCGTGGCGAGTGGGACGTCAGGCGCGCACGTGAGCTGCGCGCGGTCGCCAGAGAGTGGCGCGCGGACATAATTCACGCGCATGACGCGCGGTCGCACACCATTGGCCTGCTCACTCAGCTCTTCCGTCGAAAGGCGCGGCTGGTAGTCACTCGGCGAGTAGCCTTTCCACCAAAGCGGGTACGTCTGAAGTACGGCTGGGGCGTCGACACCTTCATCGCAATCTCCGAAGCGGTGCGCACCGCAATGGTGGCGGCCGGCGTTGCGGCCAATCGAATTCAGGTGGTGTATTCGGGCATTCCGACCCCGCAGGTGAGCAAGCAGCGGGACTGGCGGCGTGAGCGCGGCTGGCCTGAAGACACCGTCGTGTGCGGAATGGTTGGGGCGATGACGCGCGAAAAAGGCATCGACGCGATCACCGCCATTGCCCGCCGACTCCCTGCCGACGTTTTGTCGCGGACCCGCCTCGTCCTGCTCGGCGGAAAGGGCAAGGGCGAGACGCTTGCCGCCGGGCTCGAAGCGTTTGACGCGGGATTCGTAACCGAGGTGCACGATGCGGTCGCCGGCCTGGATCTGTTGTGGCATCCGGCCCGGTCCGAAGGACTGGGGACGGCCGTGATTGACGCCATGGCCCTCGGTGTTCCCCCGATCGCCTTCGCTGTCGGTGGCCTGCCCGAGGTCATCCAGGACGGTGAGAGCGGCGTGCTGATACCCGCCGGAGACATCGACGCATTCGCGGCCGCGGCCGCCCGGCTGATCACCGACGCTGGCCTCCGCGCAAGGCTGGCGGAGCGAGCCCGGAAAAGGGCCAGAGATTTCGATGCGGACGCCATGATCGAACGAACTGCTGAGGTGTATAAGTCAGTTACGGCGGGGTAGCGGGTGCTCGTCAGATACTTATCTTGCACCCTCACCCCGTATTTCAGGGGATCCCGCGAGTTCGGTTGATCGGGATACACGGATTCGCCCCGAATTTCGGAGTTTTTTTGATTTATATCTGCATACCGGCTTACAACGAGAGTACGACCATCGGCGTCCTTTTGTGGAGAATCCGCCGGGTCTTCCAGGACTACTCCCGCGAGTACGAAATAATCGTCTACGACGACGCAAGCACCGACAGCACCCTCGAGACTCTCGCGCCGTACGTGGACGTCATCCCGCTTACCCTACTGAAAGGTGAAACGCGGCAGGGATACGGGTTCGCGCTGGAAAAGCTCTGCCGCGAGGTAAGCCGTCGCACGCGATACGCCCGGCGTGACGCGGCGATCCTGATGCAGGCCGACTTCACGGATCAGCCGGAGAACATTCCCGAGCTGGTGAAACGATTCGAAGGCGGCTCCGACATCGTCGCCGCCCGCCAGGAGATCGCGGCGGCGCCCGCTCAAGTCAGGCAGCTGCGCCGGCTCGCCGGCTGGATCCAGCGCTCTGAAATCCCCAGGACGGCGGGCGCCGATCCATTCAACACGTTCCGCCTGTACCGGATATCGGTCTTGCGCGAGGTGCTCAAGTCGTTAGGCGAGAAGCCGCTGATCACCACGACGGGCTGGGCCGCCAACATGGAGCTGCTGGTAAGGGCAACCCGTTTTGCCCGCCGGATCGAGAACGTCGAGCTGGCTCCTCGCTACGACCTTCGCACCCGTGAGAGCCGGGTTCGCCCGCTGGCTGACGCATTCAATCTGCTTCGATTCACCCGCCGCGCGCACGCCCTCTCGGCTCCCGCCGGAGGTGTGGCATGAACACGATCTCACGCACCGCCTTGGCACTCACGTTCGCGCTCGCCTCCGCAGCCGGAGGACAGGCTGGAGTGACGGCCGCATCAGGCGCCGGATCGGAGAGAGCGAAGGTTCCGTTCGGGGTTGGCGAGCGTATGGAGTACGAGGTTCGCTTCGGCCGGCTGAGGGTCGGTAACGCGCACATGGAAGTCGTAGCCCTCGAGCATCTGCGTGGGCGGGCCGCATGGCACACCGCGTTCTGGGTGCAGGGCGGAAACTTTCTGTACCGTGTGAACGATGTCTACGAAAGCTGGATCGACGCGGAGACCCTGTCTTCGCTCCGCTTCGTCCAGGAGCTCGAGGAGGGCGGCAAGAACACCACCCGCAAGTTCGAGATCTATCCCGAGCGCTCGGTCTTCATCCAGACCAACAAGAAGGATTCAAAGGAGGAGCAGTCGGTCCCCAACCCGCTCGACGATGGATCTTTCCTGTATTTCATTCGGACCATTCCGCTGGTCGTCGGCCAGACGTACGACTTCAACCGGTACTTTCGTCCTGATCGCAACCCGGTACGCATCAAGGTGCTGCGAAAGGAGAGTGTCAGAGTACCGGCGGGAACGTTCAACGCCATCGTCATTCAGCCGGTGATCAAGACGAAGGGAATCTTTTCCGAGAATGGTCACGCCGAGATCTGGCTATCGGACGACGATCGGCACATCATCCTTCAGCTCAAGTCGAGGCTCTCCTTCGGCTCGCTGAATCTGTTTCTCAAATCCTATTACCCATCGCCGAATCCCTAGGCGGTAAACGAGAGCCCCGCTCCGCCCGTCCAGCGGGGAAAGCGAAGGGCTCCGCTTCCCGGGCACCGGAAGCAGATCTTTCCAGAATCCGCACCGTTCCCATCGAGCGGCGTCCCAACAAGGTCGCCGCCGCTGAGTTCGCTTCCCCGCCATCGTCGGGCGCGGATCGCAGCTTCGGCGATTTCCTCGAATCGCTGCCCGACGTTCTGGTCGCGCGCGACTTCAGGCGCGTGGTCGAAGCGGTAACGGTCGCGGTCCGGAAAAAACGCGCGGTCGTCGTCATGCTCGGTGGCCACATCGTCAAGACCGGCCTTGCCCCGTTGCTCATCGACCTCATGCAGCGCGGCGTCATCACCCACCTCGCGATGAACGGGTCGGCCGCGATCCATGATTACGAGATCGCGCGCTTCGGCGCGACGTCGGAAGACGTCGCGCGGGGACTCGTAGACGGAACCTTCGGGATGGCGGAGGAGACTGGCCGTGGGATGAACGAGGCATTCATCGCCGGAATGAAGCAGGAGCTCGGGATGGGAGAATCACTGGCGCGCGCACTCGAAGCGGAGTCGCTCTCGAATCCCGGGTTGTCGGTGATGCTCTGCGCGGAGCGGCTGGGGATTCCATTCACGGTGCACGCGGCGATCGGAGCCGAGATCATTCATCAGCATCCCGCTACGAGTGGTGCGGCGGTCGGAGAGACCAGCCACCGGGATTTCAGGCGCCTCGCCGGTTCACTCCCCGATCTTCATGATGGCGGCGTCGTGCTGAATCTCGGCAGCGCGGTGATCATGCCGGAGGTATTCCTCAAAGCGCTCACGATCGCGCGCAACCTCCATGCGGGGAAACCGACCGGGTTCACCACGTGCGACCTGGATATGCAGCGCCACTATAGGCCGCGGGTGAACGTAGTTCAGCGGCCGACGCAGGGCAGCGGCCAGGGATACGAGATAACGGGGCACCATGAGATCATGGTGCCGCTGCTGGTCTGGGCGGTAATAGAGGCCATCGAGAAGGGCAACTGAAAAGGCTATGCTGCCCGCACGGGCAGCGTATCAGTCAGCGGTTCCTGGTTTAGTACCGCGTCAGCCTCGTCCCGGAGAACCGGTCCCGAAGCCGCTCGGCCGTCGCCGGGGCGACGAGGCGAACTCCGAGGTAAAGCACGCCGCCAACGATCAGCACCTTGAGCGCGACCGCGACAACCCAGAACGTCAGAGCGAGAATTCCACCGAACAGGTTCAACACCATGCCCACGGCAAAGAGACCCAGCATGGCGAAAAGGCCGATCATGAAAATGGCGCGTAGCATGTTGTTCTCCAGAACGGTGACAAGTTTCCTTACGACAACGCCCTTCAGGATGTTTCAGGCAGTCATTTGACCCCTCGTCCCGACGCGATCGTGGTGGGGGGAGGCCTCATCGGTCTGGCCTCGGCGCTCGCCATCGCCGGGCGAGGACTCAAGGTCGTCCTTTTTGGGGAACGCCGGGTCGGCGAAGCATCCCCCGCGGCCGCCGGTATGCTTGCCCCTTCCGTCGAGCGTGCATCGGGTCCAGCGCACGATTTCGCGATCGCCGCCCGCGACCGTTACCCGGGCTATATCGACTACCTGGCCGAGCATACCGGAATCCGGGTTCCACTCAACCGGCTGGGCATTCTCCAGGTCGCGCTGAGCGAGAAAGGGATAAAAGGCCTTCAACGGACGGCGCTTCCCACCAGCCGCTGGCTGGATCAGGGAGAGCTGCGCGACCTGGAGCCCGCGCTCGCGCACGGGCTTGGCGCCGTCTACAACGCCGAGGACGGAGCCGTGGACAACACAGTGCTGCTCGAGGCGCTGGACCGAGCCGCTGTAGCGTCCGGCGCTATCAGAAGGATCGATGACGCGGTCGTCGCCTTGGAGCCTCAAGGTAAAACCTGCGCCGTGCGCACCAGGTCCGGTGACAGGCTTCAGGCACCATTCGTCGTCCTCGCCGCCGGGGCATGGGCGGGCCGCATCACTGGCGCACGCTTCGCACGCGCCGTCAGTCCGGCTCGCGGCCAGCTCGTTTTCTACCCGGCCCAACCGCTCAGGCACGTGGTCTACGGACCTCGCGGATACGTGGTACCTCGCGGCGACGGAACGATCGGCGGCAGCACCATGGAGAACGCGGGATTCGATGCGGGCGTCACCGAAGCAGGGGTCGGGAAAGTGCGGGCTGCGTCAGAGGAAATTTGCCCCACACTCCTTACGCCCGAAGCACCGCGAGCCTGGGCGGGATTGCGCCCGGTGACGCCCGACATGCTACCTGTTCTCGGAGCGGATCCGGAACATCCACCTCTCATCTACGCCTGCGGACATTCGCGGAACGGCGTGCTGATGGCCCCCCTCACCGGCGACCTGGTAGCCGATCTCGTGACGGGAGCGCGACTTAGCCACGACCTGTCACAATTTCGGCCCGGAAGGTTTTGATGTAGATTCCGTTACCGACCCCCGCACCACGTTCCAGGTCGGGCAGAGGGGATCCAGGTTATGAGTATTCAGTTGTCGGTTGGCCAGTTGGCAGCGGTTGAGAGTGATATCAGCAATGACTGGCAACCACTGACAAACTGATGACTCAAAACAGACCACTCACAACTTGAATCCCCTTTAGCGCCAGCGCACTCAGCAATGCCTGACATTCTCTCCCAGACCGTGGGCCCGTTGTACCAGATCCTTGGTCGCCACCGCGCCGATCCGCTTCCCGAGCGGAAGCCATCGTGGCTCAAGGTAAAGGCTCCGGGTGGTCCCAACTACATACGGCTCAAGCAGTTAATGCGCGAGCTGGACCTGCATTCGGTGTGTGAGGAAGCCCACTGCCCCAATGTTGGCGAGTGCTGGGAGCACGGAACCGCGACGTTCATGATCCTGGGCGACGTTTGTACGCGGAATTGTGCCTACTGCGCCGTCGCACACGGACGCCCGCCCCAGTACGACATTGCCGAGCCGGCTCGCGTCGCACAGGCAATCGCGGAGATGCGGCTCCAGCACGCGGTGATAACTTCCGTGGATCGTGACGATCTGCCTGATTTCGGCGCTTACATCTTCGCCGAGACCATCAGACAGATTCACGAGCGCAATCCCGGATGCTCGGTGGAGGTTCTGGTTCCCGATTTCCAGGGCAGCGAAGAGAGCATCCGCGCTGTCCTCGAGGCGCGGCCCGAGATCTACAACCACAACACCGAGACCGTCCCGCGTCTCTACAAGAAAGCCCGGCCGGGAGGACGATACCTGAGGGTGATGCAGATTTTCCGCTACGCCAAGACTGTTGCTCCCGACATCCCCACCAAAACCGGAATGATCCTCGGGATGGGCGAAACCATGGAGGAAGTCATCTCCGTCATGCGCGATCTCCGCGAGGTCGACGTCGATATCCTCACCCTCGGACAGTATCTGCGTCCTTCCGCCGCGCACATTACACTCGACCGGTACTACACCCCGGAGGAATTCAGGAAGCTCTATGAGATTGGCATGGAGATGGGTTTCCGGCACGTCGAGTCCGCACCCCTGGTGCGATCCAGCTACCACGCGTGGGAGCAGGTACAGGCGGCGGGCGTATGAGCACTGAAGCGAAGCCGGTCCCCGCCGCCGCGCAGAAGCGGAAAGAGAAGCCGCAGGCGGCGCAGGATTCCCAGACCGATGACAAGCCTGCGCCAATGGGGGGCACTACCAGGGAGGAGCGTCGCGCACTGCTCAAATCGATGCTGCTCCAGCGCCGGTTCGAGGAGCGCTGCGCCGAAGCCTACGCCCTTGGCAAGATCGGTGGCTTCTGCCACCTCTACATCGGCCAGGAAGCGATCTCCACCGGCACGATGTCGATGATCCGGCCGGATGACTATGTCATCACCGCCTACCGCGATCACGGTCAGGCGCTCGCACGCGGCATCAGCCCGCGCGCGATTATGGCGGAGCTCTTCGGCCGTGATACCGGCTGCTCGGGCGGCAAGGGTGGCTCCATGCACATCTTCGACAAGGAGACGAACTTCCTTGGCGGCCACGGGATCGTTGGCGGCCACGTGCCGGTCGCGGCTGGAGTCGCGTTCGCGATCAAGTATCGCCGCGGCAACCAGCTTTGCGTCTGTTTCTTCGGCGAGGCCGCGGTCAACATCGGCGCCTTCCACGAAGCGCTGAACATGGCGTCGCTCTGGGACCTCCCGGTCATATTCATCATCGAGAACAATCGTTACGGAATGGGCACGGCGATCTCGCGCTCGACGGCCAACGAGGATGTCGTCGTCCGCGCGAAGGGGTATCGCATGATCGGCGAATCCGTGGACGGGCAGGATGTTTTTGCCGTTCGCGATGCGATCGGGCGCGCGGCGGAGCGCGCCCGAAAGGAGAAGCGACCGACGCTGCTCGAGATGAGGACCTATCGCTTCATGGGTCACTCGATGTCGGACGCGGTCAGCGGCACGTATCGCACGAAGGACGAGCTCGAAGAGAACATGAAGCGCGATCCGATCCTGCTCCTGCACAACGCGATGCACGAAGCGGGAGAGCTGACCGAAGGCGATCTCCACAAGATCGACGATGAAGCGAAGGCGATTGCCCAGGACTCGTGGGACTTCGCGGACGCCAGCCCCGAGCCGCCCCTCGAGAAGCTGTACACCGATGTGATGACGGACACCACGTCCTGATGGCAGTCGTCACCTACCGCGACGCGCTCACTCAGGCGCTTCGTGAAGAGCTCCAGCGCGACGACCGCGTCTTCCTTATGGGCGAGGAAGTCGCGCAGTACAACGGCGCTTACAAGGTTTCGAAGGGCCTGCTCGACGAATTCGGTCCGATGCGGATCGTCGATACCCCTATCACGGAGCTGGGCTTCGCCGGCGTCGGCGTCGGAGCGGCAATGGTGGGTCTCCGGCCCATCGTCGAGTTCATGACCTGGAACTTCGCGCTCCTCGCTCTCGACCAGGTCGTCAACGCCGCCGCCAAGATGATGTACATGTCGGGCGGACAGTACAGCATGCCGATGGTTTTTCGCGGACCGAACGGCGCAGCGCTTCAGCTGTCAGCACAGCACTCGCAGGCGTGGGAGAGCTGGCTGGCGCACATCCCGGGGCTCAAGGTCTGCACGCCCGGCACACCGGCCGATGCCAAAGGACTGCTGAAAGCGGCGATCAGGGACGACAATCCGGTGGTGTTCCTCGAAGGCGAGATGCTGTACAACACCAAGGGCGAGGTTCCCGAGGGCGAGCATATCGTTCCGATCGGAGTCGCCGAGGTGAAGCGGGAAGGTGATCACTGCTCGATCATCACCCACGGCAAGATGGTGCTCGTCGGGATGAAGATCGCCGACGACCTGGCGAAGGAGGGCATCACCCTCGATGTGGTCGATCTCCGCACGGTGCGTCCAATGGATGTCGAGGCGATCGCGCGCTCAGTACAGAAGACCAACCGCGCCGTAGTGCTGGAAGAGGGCTGGGAGATGTGCGGAGTCGGCGCGCAGGTAGTCGACTTCATTCAGCGAGAGTGCTTCGACGACCTCGATGCGCCGGTGCTCCGGGTTCATCAGGAAGATGTGCCGATGCCCTACGCGAAGAACTTGGAGAGAGCTGCGAAGCCTGACGCCGCCAAGGCCATCGCCGCTGTAAGAAAAGTCCTCTACCTAGACTGATTTCACATGGCAACCAAAGTGGTGATGGAAGCGCTTTCCCCGACCATGGAAGAGGGACGCCTCGTGAAATGGGTCAAGAACGAGGGCGACGCGGTCAAGACCGGTGATGTCATCGCGGAGGTGGAAACCGACAAGGCAGTGATGGAGCTGGTGGCTCGCGCGGACGGAGTGCTGCGCAAGCGCCTGGCGAACGAGGGTGACGCATCGGCGGTCGGAACGCTTCTCGGGGTGATCGCTGGAGCCGACGAGAACATCGATGCTCTGATCGGCGGCGCCGCGCCCGCGGCCGCGCCCGCGCAGGCGGAAGCCGGCGGCGATACTGACGCCAAGGCGCCCGCCAATCAGGCGGTCGCGGAAACCAGGGAAGCCGTGGGCCAGAGCTCGGTCCCGGCATCGCCGGAACAGTCGCAAGGGGAGGCATCGAGCCCGCCGCAACCTTCGGCTGGCAGCACGACGAAGGGCGCAGGCAGCGCCCCCCCGGCGGCGCGGTTGACCCCGCCCCGGCCGCAGCCTCCGCCGGCCCCAAAGGGTAATGGCGCACGCCCTGGGGCGGCGCCCGGCAAGGCGGTAGAACGTCAGCGCACATCCCCGCTCGCCCGACGGCTCGCCTCGGAGCGAGGCATCGAGCTCGGCGGAATTCAGGGATCAGGTCCGGGTGGCCGCATCGTCAAGCGGGATATCGAGAACGCGAAGTCGAAAGGCGGAGCAGCCCGGTCTGCCGCGGCGGAGCGCCTGGGGAGCGAAGGTGACTTCAAGGACATCCCCCTCACTCAGATCAGAAAGACTATCGCGCGACGTCTTGCCGAGTCCAACGGGCCTGTGCCGACCTTCTTCCTCACCGCCGAGCTCGACGTGACGAGAGCGGCGGAGATGCGCACCCAGCTCGCCGAGATGGGAGATGGATACAAGGCTTCGTTCAACGACATCGTCATCAAGGCGGTGGCGCTCGCTCTGAGCGAGCATCCGGAGGTCAACGCGCACTGGCTCAACGACAAGATCCGCCAGTTCAACCGGATCCACGTTGCAATGGCTGTCGCGGTCGAGGATGGCCTCATCACACCGGTGCTGTTCGACGCCGACCGGCTCCAGCTGTGGGAGATCTCGGCCCGGGCGCGCGAGCTCGCGGGCCGCGCGCGCGAGCGGAAGCTGACGCCGGAGGAGTACACCGGCGCGACGTTCACCGTCTCCAACCTTGGCATGTTCGGAATCGACCAGTTCACGGCGATCATCAATCCGCCCGAAGCGGGGATTCTTGCGGTGGGCGGCGTCGAGGAAAAGCCGGTGGTATTTGACGGCCGCGTCGAGGTGCGCCAGCGCATGAGGGTGACGATGAGCTGCGACCACCGCGCGATCGATGGCGCGACGGGGGCGAAGTTTCTTCAGACGGTCCGGCGATTCATCGAGAATCCCCTGTCCCTCGTGATCTAGAGCGCGTGGCGTCAGGCTCCGCCCCGGAGGCGATCCTGCTCGACCGGCGTTTATCATGACGGTCTGTTCTACATAACGTTCTGGACGACCTAGAGATGGCTCCCCAGGCTAGATTTATGTCTTCGGTCCCCCGCCAATTGCCAACCAACCGCACGAGAAATGGCCTCTTTTGACGTGATCTTCATCGGCGGCGGTCCCGCCGGTTATGTAGGCGCAATCCGCTCCGCGCAGCTCGGCCTCTCCGTTGCGGTCGTCGAGCGCGAGGGACTGGGCGGGACGTGCGTACTTTGGGGATGCATCCCGGCAAAAGCACTCCTGGAAGCCGCGTCACTTGCCACCAAGGTGACGCACGCCAGGGATTTCGGCGTCGACGTCGGCGAGGTGAAGCTCGACTACGGCGTTGCGATGAAGCGATCGCGGGCGGTGAGCGCGCAGAACTCCAAAGGCGTGGAGTTCCTGTTCAAGAAGAACAAGATCACCTGGATCAAGGGCACCGCGCGCATCGCTGGCAAGAGCTCGGTAATGGTCAAGGGCGAAGGCAAGGAAGAGAAGCACGAAGCGAAAAAGGCCATCGTCATCTCGACCGGCTCGCGCGTAAAAGGCTTGCCTCAGATCGGGCTCGAGCTCAACAAAACCACCGTCCTCTCCTCTGACGAAGTACTGGTGCTGGAGAAAGCGCCGAAGACGATGGCGGTCATCGGCGCCGGCGCCGTCGGATGCGAGTTCGCGGACGTATTCGCCGCATTCGGCACGCACGTCACGCTGATCGAAGCCTTGCCCGGCATCCTGCCCCTCGAGGACGCGGACTGCGGCGCCGAGCTCACGAAAAGCTTCAAGAAGCGGAAGATCGATGTCGTGACTGGCGCCAAGATCGGCGATGTGAAAGTCGGAAAGAGCTCCGTGAGCATGAGCGTAGAAGCCGGCGGCAAGAAGCAGACACTCGAGGTGGAAAAAGTTCTCGTTGCGGCTGGCCGCGCGCCCAATATCGAGGACCTCGGGCTCAAGGAAGCAGGTGTCCAGCTCACCGATAAGGGCTTTGTAAAAATCAACGAGCGCATGGAGACATCGGCAAAAGGCATTTACGCGATTGGAGACGTCGCGGGACCGCCCATGCTCGCCCACAAGGGGCAGCGCGAAGGCGTAGTGCTGGCCGAGCTGCTCACGGGCCAGAAGCACGTCCATATGGTCAACTACGGCAATATTCCCAGCGCGACGTACTGTCACCCGGAGGTTGCCTCTATCGGGATGACGGAGCAGCAGGTAAAGGAGAAGAAGATCGATTACAAGGTTGGCAGGTTCCCCTTCTCAGCCAACGGTCGCGCGCGCACGTCGGGCGAAACCGAAGGTTTCGTCAAGATCATCCGCGACGCGAAGTACGGCGAGATACTCGGTGCCCACATCATCGGGGCGCACGCAACCGAGCTTATTCACGAGCTGGCCGTCGCTCGTGAGAACGAGTACACGGTGGAAGAGGTCGATCTCGCCATTCACGCTCATCCGACGCTGTCCGAGGCTGTCGCCGAAGCGGCGCTCGACTCGCTTGGAAAGCTGCTGCACGCCTGACGAAGGTGCAGAGCCGTGAGTGAGCGCGAGCTTTGGACTGTCGCCCTCGGGAGAGTTCCCTACCCCGAAGCGCTCGAGCTCCAGCGAGGACTCGCCCGCGACCGGATCTCAGGAGCGATTCCGCAGGACGTACTTCTACTCGTCGAACATCCACCGGTTGTCACCCTTGGGCGTTCCTCCAGGGTCAAGCACCTCCTCGCCTCTCCCGATTTCCTGGCGGCAAAGGGAGTCGAGTTGTTCGAAGTCGAGCGTGGCGGGGACGTCACGTTCCATGGCCCGGGGCAGCTGGTCGGATATCCGGTCATGGACCTCAAGCGCCACAGGCAGGATTTACACTGGTATCTCCGCCGGCTCGAGGAATCACTGATCAACGTGCTGGACGCGTACGGGATAGCGGCCGAGCAGAACAAGGGTCTCACGGGCGTGTGGACGGGAGGAAGGAAGATCGCTTCGATCGGAGTCCATGCCCGCGACTGGGTCACCTGGCATGGATTTGCCCTCAATGTCACGACGGATCTTTCCTTCTTCGACCTGATCGTGCCGTGCGGCATCAGCGGTGTGGTGATGACGTCCATGGAACGCGAGCTCGGGGCCGAACCTGACGCGTCCGCGGTGCGGCAGAGCGTGGCTGATATCTTCGCCGCCGCGTTCGACCTTGCACCGGTTGCAACCCCTCGGTCCGCACTGCTCGAAACCGCTGTATGACCGAGACGCTCAAGGTTTATCCCTCTCGCCCGCAGCCGGCCGCGGCCGCGGCGAGAGAGCCGCGCGATTTCGCCGCCGAGCTGAACCCCGAGCAGGCGGCCGCCGCGATGCACGGCGATGGCCCGCTCCTGATCATCGCTGGTGCAGGCACTGGTAAGACGCGGACGCTCGTTTATCGCGTCGCGCACCTGATCGACCGCGGCATCCCCGCCGAGCGACTGCTGTTGCTGACCTTCACGAGAAGGGCGGCGCAGGAGATGCTTTCGCGTGCGGAGACTCTCGTCGGCGGGACGAGCAAGCGCGTTCATGGCGGCACGTTCCACGGCACCGCGCACCGCCTGCTGCGCAGGTACGGCGAGAGTGCCGGACTGCCGAAGGATTTCACGATCATGGACCAGGGCGATTCCGAGGACCTCATGCAGCTCTCGCGAGCTCAGCTCGGCTATGCGGCCAAGTCCAGGCGGTTCCCGAAGAAGGAAACACTCCAGTACGTGTACTCCCGGCATATCAACACCGCGATCCCCGTCGACGACATTCTGCGGGAGGAGTATCCGCAGTTCGTCGACTACCTGGAGGATTTCGCCAGGATTTACGCCGACTACACCGCGCGGAAGCAGGACCGCAATCTCGTCGACTACGACGACCTGCTGCTGTTCTGGGCGCTGATGGTGGAAGCGTCACCCGAGCTGGCCGGCCGGATCGCCGGCATGTACGACCACGTTCTGGTCGATGAATACCAGGACACCAACGTCCTCCAGGCGCGAATCCTTCGCGGGATGTGCCGCGGTCACGCCAACATCACCGTGGTCGGGGATGATGCGCAGAGCATCTACTCGTTCCGCGGCGCCAATTTCCGGAACATCCTCGACTTCCCGAAGCAGTTCGAGGGCGCGACGGTGGTCACTCTCGAGCAGAACTACCGCTCCACGCAGCCCATCCTGAGTGTGACGAACACACTGATCTCGCGGGCCGCCGAGCGCTTCACCAAGAATCTGTGGACGCGTCGGAGCGGCGGCGAGCAGCCGTGGCTCGTCGTTGCCCGCGACGAGCCTCAGCAAACGCAGTTCGTCGTCGACCGCATTCTGGAGCTGCACGAGGAAGGCATTCCGTTGCGGCAGATCGCCGTGCTTTTTCGCGCCGGATATATGTCGGCCGAGCTGGAGATCGAGCTCGCCAACCGGAAGATTCCATTCGAGAAATGGGGCGGGCTCAAGTTCCTGGAGGCAGCGCACGTCAAGGACGTCCTTGCTTTTCTCAGAATTCTCGAGAATCCGCGCGATGAAGTGAGCTGGTACCGCCTGCTGCTGCTACTGCCCGGCATTGGGGATGCGACCGCCCGGGCGGCGATCGATTCCATGGCCAGCGCCGCGTGGGAGTCGGCGGCCTTCGGCAGATACTCGCCGCCGCCGCGTGCCCGGGCAGCGCACGCAGCGCTCGTGTCGCTGCTCGACGGACTCCGGAACGGACCCACGGCCGACGAAGCTAAGGTGGCGGCCGAGATCGCGCGCGTGCGCATCATGTACGACAATGTCCTTAGGGAGAAATACGATCGCGTCGAGCCCCGGCTCGCCGACCTCGACCAGCTCCAGGCAATTGCAGCGGGATACCCCGACCGGGCGACCTTTCTGTCCGCTCTCGCTCTCGAGCCTCCCGAGGCGACGCAGGATATGGCGGGAGCCACCCGCGAGGAAGACGACTGCCTGGTACTGAGCACCGCGCATTCCGCCAAAGGGAAGGAATGGGACGCGGTATTTCTCATCTGGGCCGTTGATGGACTCTTCCCTTCCTCGCGCTGCCTCAACAGCGAAGAGCAAACCGAGGAAGAGCGCCGGCTCATGTACGTCGCGTTGACGCGCGCACGCAACCATCTGAGCGTGACGTACCCGCTGAACGCGTATTCGTCGCGGCGGGGAGCGTCCTATTCGCTCGACCAGTTATCACGCTTCATCGACCGCGGCGTTCGCGACAACATGCAGCGTGTGGCGCTGGAGAGTCCTGCCGCACCCGGTAAGCAGGAAGCGGCGCCAAAGGCGCCTCTACTTGACCTGCGTGCCTTGCTCCGCTCGCGCTTCAGCGCCGGCGGCGCCAGCGAGCCACGCGCGTAAGCCCTCGAACGGATCGCTCTCGTTGGCCTTGGCGAGGCCGATCACCCGCCCTATCGCCCCCTTGAGGTCTCTGCCCTCCCGCTCGTAGATCCGGTCAAAGAGATCGAGGTCGCTCGCATAGACACGCCGTGCCAGCAGCGCCGCATTGTCCAGCGGCACTCGCTCGGCGTAGCGCGGGTTGATCGTCCGCAGGGCGGGGCCGATGTCATTCACCAGCCGGACGCGGGCCCGCTGGTAGACTGTGTCGCGCGCCGCTATCCGCGCACCCTTGCTGCCGGGATGCGCCCCGTAAGCAGAGTCCAGTGACCCGATCAGGCTGCCCCAGAACCTCGCCAGCAGCTTGTCGTCCTGCCACCGATCATCGATTCTCCGGGCAGCGGCTTCCTGTCCGCGCGAGCGAAAGAATGCCGCCGATCCACGGGCACCGACGAACATCGCAAAAGACTCGTTGAAGGGCGCCTGTCCCGGCGCGTAGAAGGTGTTGTGGGTGACCTCGTGGATGACGGTGTTGGCGAGGCTCAGCGTGTCACTCTTGAGCGTCGTGCTGAGCAGCGGATCGTTGAAAAACCCGAGCGTGCTGAATGCGTCAGCGGGTCTGATGTACGTGTCGAAACCGTCTCGCTCCATCTCCTTTGCGGTGCGGCGCGCTTCCGCGAAATCGAAGTAACCCTTGTAGGGAACGCGTCCGACGACGGGAAACCACCACGTGTATGCTTTGAGTGTATCGCGGTACGCAGCGGATAAGAGGAGAACAAGTGTGTCGCTGTCAAGGCGCGAGTATGTCGTGAAGCTGTCCTTGACGCGGAGTCGCAGCGTCTCTTTCGCATACCTCCGGGCCGCTAAAACGAGGTTCAGCTTCGCTTTCGTCTCCGCCGGCGTACCCGGCCGGCGTACGATTTCGGAGATGGGCTCCCGCCGGCTCAGTATTTTCGCCTCCTCCCACGCCCCACGACTCAGGTAACAGCCTGTCGGAGCAGAGATTAGACCCGCGATGGCGACTACAATCGCTATCGCCAGGATTCCACGGCGGGTTATCTTACCACGTGTCCTTCGTCCACCTGCACTGTCACTCGGAATACTCACTTCTCGATGGCGCCAATCGCATCGATGACCTCATCCGCCGGGCCCTCGAGTTCGAGCAGCCCGCGCTCGCGATAACCGACCACGGCAATCTTCACGGTGCGTGGGAGTTCCAGGAAAAGGCGAAAAAAGCGGGCTTGAAGCCGATCATCGGCATGGAAGCCTATGTCGCGCCCGGAGATAGACGCTCGCGCGACCGCGTCGGCGGTGAGCGCGGGAAACCCTACTACCACCTCGTTCTGCTCGCTCAAAATGCGGTCGGATACCGGAATCTAGTCAAGCTCTCTTCCCTCGCCTACACCGAAGGCTTCTACGCCAAGCCGCGTGTGGATCGGGAGCTCCTGGCCAGGTACAACGAGGGTATCGTCGTGTCGTCCGCGTGCATGGCGGGCGAGATCGCCAGCCATCTCCTCTCGGACGAGTACGACCAGGCTCGCGAGACCGCGGCATGGTACGCGGAAGTCTTTCGCGACAGATACTACCTCGAGGTACAGGCGCACGCATCGGAGAACCAGGACACGCTGAACCGGCGCGTCTTCCAGCTCGCGGAAGAAGTGGGCGTCCCGGTTTTGGCTACCAACGACGCGCACTTTCTCAGGCGCGAGGACCACGACGCCCACGACGTTCTCCTCTGCATCGGCCTCGGCAAGGATTTCTCGGACACCAACCGCATGCGTTACGACGAGGGTCTCTACTTCAAGAGCGCTCCCGAGATTGCATCGTCGTTCCCCGGACGCGCGGACGTCCTTGAAAACACGCTCAGAATCGCCGACGAGACAGCGATCGAATTCTCCAAGCAATACCGCGTCCCGTCTTTCCCGTTGCCGCCTGGAGTCGAGACCGAGAACGAGCTGCTCGTGCGACTCGCCGAGGAAGGGGCCCGCACCCGGTACGGGCAGGAGCTTTCTCCGGAGGTGAGAGAACGCCTCGACTACGAGCTCGCGGTCATTACGAGCACTGGATACGCGGGCTACTTCCTCATCGTCTCCGATTTCATCGACGCCGCGCGCAAGAAGGGAATCCCGGTCGGGCCCGGCAGAGGGTCTGTCGCGGGCTCGCTCGTCGCGTATGCCCTGCACATCACGGATGTCTGTCCCCTCCGGTTCGATCTCCTCTTCGAGCGGTTCCTTAATCCCGAGCGGGTGTCGATGCCGGACATCGACGTCGACTTCTGCTTCGAGCGCCGGGGCGAGGTCATCGAGTACGTCCGGCAGAAGTACGGCCGCGACTCGGTCGGGCAGATCATCACTTTCGGAACGCTCAAATCGCGCGCGGCCGTCAAGGACGTCGGACGCACTCTCGGCTTCACCCCCGCCGAGACCGATTACCTCGCCAAGCTGATCCCGAACCACCCCAACTTCTCCCTCACCGTCAGGGAAGCGATCGAGCGCATTCCCGAGGTGCGTGAGCTTTACACCGCGCGTAAGGAAGACTCCCGCGAGCTCAAGGAGAAGAAGGACAGGTATCGGCGGCTGCTCGATTACGCGATGAAGCTCGAGGGACTCTCGCGCCACGCTGGCGTTCATGCCGCTGGGGTGGTCATCGCCCCGGGCCCGCTCGACGAGTACGTGCCCGTCTGTACCCAGGCCTCGAAGGGAGCCGGCTCGGGCCTCGCCGGGGAAGAGGGCATCGTCGTCACGCAGTACGACATGAATGCCCTCGAGAAGGCGGGCATGCTGAAGATGGATTTTCTGGGGCTCACCACCCTGACCGTCATCAGCGACACTCTGCATGGTATTCGCGGGCGAATGGGAACCGCGCCGGACCTCGACACGCTTCCGCTCGATGATGTCGACACCTACCGGATGCTTCGCACGGGGAAGACCGCCGGAGTCTTCCAGTTCGAGTCTCCGCTCGCCACCGACAT
>Ga0136631_10000177_pt1 | contig 19066 bp, 13 predicted proteins | sample AntDrymUQ6012206_2_FD_104655 | JGI IMG/M metagenome (GOLD analysis project Ga0136631, IMG submission 104655) | Polar desert sand microbial communities from Dry Valleys, Antarctica - metaG UQ601 (22.06) | ecosystem: Environmental > Terrestrial > Soil > Desert | place: Antarctica: Dry Valley... | reverse complement strand
TCGACGTCCAGGCGCGCCCTCTTGTCTGCGTCTTCGCCCCCGACCGGCTCGAGCTCGTCAAGGGGCCGCCGGCGCTGCGCCGGTCGCACGTCGACCAGGTCATCGCCGCGAGCTGGCCGGCGCGGGCCGCGACCCGGCGCGCGTACAGCCGGGCGCTCGCGCAGCGCAACGCGCTCCTGGCCGGCATCCGCAGCGGGCACGCGTCGCGCAGCTCGCTGCCGGCCTGGGACGCCGAGCTCGCCCGTCATGGGATCGAGCTGCGCGACGACCGCGCGGCCGTCGTCGGACTGCTGGCGTCCCGCTTCGGCGTGCTCGCCGACGCGCTCGGCCTCGGGGCCGGAGCCGAGCTGCGCTACCGCCCCCGCTCGCGGGCGGCCGACGCCGCGGAGCTGGCCGCCGAGCTCGCGGAGCGCACAGTGTCCGACCTCGAGCGCGGCTTCACCGGCCACGGGCCGCACCGCGACGACCTGGCGCTCCTGCGCGACGGACGCGAGTTGCGTGCGTACGGGTCCCAGGGCGAACAGCGCCTGGCCCTCCTGGCGCTGCTGCTCGCCGAGCGCGAGACGCTCGCGTCCACGCGCGGTGCCGTGCCGCTCATGCTCCTCGACGACGTCATGAGCGAGCTGGACCCCGAGCGCCGGGCGCTGCTGGCGGGGATGCTGTCCGCCGCCGGCCAGAGCGTCATCACGACAACCGACCTCGCCCACGTGCCGGGCGCCGAGGAACCCGGCGTGGCGCGCCTTGCGGTGGCCAACGGCACGGTGCTGCGCCAGGCGGTCGCTGCATGACCGCCGAGCCCGCCGTCGAGCCGCGACGCTGGTGCTCGCGATGACAGCGCGTCATTGCTCGACCGGGGTCGCCGTCGAGCCGCGACGCTGGTGCTCGCGATGACAGCGCGTCATTGCTCGACCGGGGTCGCCGTCGAGCCGCGACGCTGGTGCTCGCGATGAGACGGCGGGCGCCGCGGCCGCTCGCGCCGGCAGTGGAGGCGCTTGCCGCTCGCCTCGCCCCGGCCACGCTGCTCGCCGAGGTGCAGCGCGTCTGGGAGGACGCGGCGGGCGCTGCGATCGCACGCGAGGCGCAGCCGGTGGCCGAGCGGGAAGGCAGGCTGACGCTGCGCTGCTCGTCGGCGGTCTGGATGCAGGAGATCGACCTCATGGGACCCATGCTCGTCGCCGAGCTCAACCGCGCGCTGGGCGCCGACCGGGTGCGCGCCGTTCACTGCGTGGCGACCGACCGCCGTCGCGCGACGCCGTATGGAAAGCGCTGATCGCGACGCTCCCGCGACCGGTCTTTCGCCCATTCGCCGGGAGGTCGCGCCACGGGCTGCGCAGATGCCACGTTTTTGCCCATTTTGCAGGTCTTTCTGCGCAATGCAGGGGCCGAGTTTGTGACCCGCTTGTGCTATCCTTGCGGCATCTGGCTGTACCGGCCCCGGCTCGTCCGAGCGTGACGCGGACCCGGGGCTTCTTCACGTTCGGAGGATCAGTGGCGAAGGACGACAACAAGCTCGACGGCAAGACCTCATCGGGCTCCTATGACGCGCAGGACATCACCGTCCTGGAGGGCCTCGAGGCGGTCCGCAAGCGGCCTGGCATGTACATCGGGTCGACCGGCGTGCGCGGCCTGCACCACCTTGTCTACGAGCTCGTCGACAACTCCGTCGACGAGGCCATCGCCGGCCATTGCTCGACCGTCGCCGTCACGATCCACCCCGACAACTCGGTCACGGTCACCGACGACGGCCGCGGCATCCCCGTGGCGATCATGGAGAAGGAGCAGCGCCCCGCCGTCGAGGTGGTGCTCACCGTGCTGCACGCCGGCGGGAAGTTCGGCGTCGGCGGCGGCTACAAGGTCTCCGGCGGCCTGCACGGCGTCGGCGCCTCGGTCGTCAACGCGCTTGCCGAGCAGCTGCACATCGAGGTCCGCCGCGACGGCTACGCCTGGAGCCAGGACTACGAGCGCGGCATCCCGCAGAACGACCTCAAGCGGGACGCGCCGACGCACGCGACCGGTACGACGATCACCTTCCGTCCCGACGCGGCGATCTTCGAGACGACCGATCTCGACTTCACGACGCTCGAGCAGCGGCTGCGCGAGACGGCCTTCCTCACGCGCAGCCTCAAGATCTTGCTCTTGGACGAGCGCGGCGAGGGCGCGTCGGCGGAGTTCCAGTACGACGGCGGCATCGAGGACTTCGTTCGCCACCTCAACGCCAACAAGGAGTCCATCGGCCGCAAGGTCGTCTTCTTCGAGGGCGACAGCGACGAGGGCGCCGTCGAGGTCGCGATGCAGTGGAACACGACCTACCAGGAGTCGGTCTTCTCCTTCGCGAACAACATCAACACCCACGAGGGAGGGTCGCACCTGTCGGGCTTCCGCTCGGCGCTGACGACCGTCCTCAATCGTTACGCCAAGGCGCGCGGCCTGCTGAAGGAGAAGGACGACAACCTCACCGGCGAGGACGTGCGCGAGGGCCTGACCGCCGTCATCTCGGCGAAGCTCACGGACCCGCAGTTCGAGGGCCAGACGAAGACGAAGCTCGGCAACCCCGGCATGGAGGGGTTCGTGCGCTCGATCGTGTACGACCGCCTCGGCGATTTCCTCGAGGAGAACCCGTCGGAGGCCAACGCGATCATCCGCAAGGCGGTGTCCGCCGCACAGGCCCGCGCCGCCGCGCGCAAGGCCCGCGACCTCACCCGCCGCAAGTCCGCGCTGGAGAACTCCACGCTCCCCGGCAAGCTCGCCGACTGCTCGGTGAAGGACCCATCGCTCGCCGAGTTGTTCATCGTCGAGGGCGATTCGGCCGGTGGCTCGGCCAAGCAGGGCCGCGACCGCAACACGCAGGCCGTGCTGCCGCTGCGCGGCAAGATCCTCAACGTCGAGAAGAGCCGCATCGACAAGGTGCTCAAGAACGTCGAGATCCAGGCGCTCATCACCGCGATCGGCACGGGCGTGCGCGACGAGTTCGACATCGAGAAGGCGCGCTACCACAAGCTGATCCTCATGAGCGTCGATGGCGCGGAGCACGTGCTCGTGCGCGACCGTGACGGCAGGACCCGTCTCACGCTCGTCGCCGACTACATCGATCCGTGGCTCGAGCACGCGCCGGTCAGCGGCCCCCAGGGCTACAAGAAGGTGTTCGCCGGACAGCCTGGCGAGTTGGGAGACGTGCTGTGTGTCGGCATCGCTGACCACGAGGTTCGCTTCCGGCCGATCAGAGCCGTCATCTCCCACGCGACCGACGAGACGCTCCTCGAGGTCAAGACGCAATACGGTCGTTCGATCCGCGTGACGGGCAACCATTCGCTCTACGTGCTCCAGGCCGGCGCGCTGCGCCGCAAGCGCGGCGACGAGCTCACACCCGGCGATCGCGTGGCGGCGCCGCGTACGGTGCGCCTTCCGACGACAGCGCCCGATCGGATCGACCTGCTGCGCGAGCTCTGGCGCACGCCAGAGGCCGCCAAGCAGGTGTGGGTACGCGGCACCGGGGTCGAGGCGTGGGGACGCTGGAAGGTGCGCTCGGAGTACGCAGGCGATGTCGAAATGACGGCTCCACGCATCGACATCCCGGTCCCGGTCCGCTCGGAGCTGACGGCGTTGCGCAAGGCCAGCGGCGTGACGAACGTCGCGCTTTGCGAGCGGGTGGGCATCAGGCAGCCGGCGACGTTCTGGGCCGCCCCACGCAATCGCGTGCGCCCCTACGTCCGGCTCGCGGACCTGAGCGCTGACGATCTCGAGTTCTTCGAGGGCCGGCAGGACGTCGTCCTGACCCCAGAGCACTACGCGCAAGACCCGGTTCCCCGCTTTCTCGACGTCGACGACTCGCTGATGACGCTCCTGGGCTTCTACATGGCCGAGGGCTCCGGGAACCCGCGGGCGGGTATCCGGTTTGCGGTCGGTGCGGGCAACAGCCACTTCCTGCCGACAGTGGAGCGGGCGCTCCTCGAGGTCTTCGGCCGGGCCGCCGCCCGGTACGTCTCTCAGGAGCGCGTGTCTGAACTGCGCGTGACCCATCGCGTGGCATCTCTGGCGTGGGCCCACATCCTTGGGTTTGACGGCGTGACGGCGGCCACCAAGCGCGTGCCAGGCATCGTGTTCGAAGTGGGCGAGAACCTGCGGTCGGCGTTCCTACGCGGATATCTCGCGGGCGACGGATGCTGCACGTCGGGGAGGATGAGCTTCGCGACATCCTCCCGCGACATCGCGGCTGCGCTCAGTCTGCTGCTCGGGACGTATGGCGTCGTCGCAAGCGTGAGTCGCAACGACACGCCCGACCGCCGGGCGACGCTCGCGAGCGGTGAGGTCATCCACACGCGCCACCCGAGCTATGTCGTCAATGTCGTAGCGAACGAAGATCTGGAACGGCTGCGATCCATCTGGAGCGATCACAAAGGCGCTGCATCGTTGCACGCATCACTCGCCGGCCGGCGGTATGCGCGGCCTTATGGATCGCCCAGCGGCGATGTCGTGGGCCTGAAGGTCACGGAGGTCACGACCGTTCCCGCTCGCGGGAAGGTGTACGACTTCTCCGTCGACACCGATGAGAACTTCGTCGCGGGTTTCGGTGGACTGGTGGCGTCCAACACCGACGCTGACGTCGACGGCGCTCACATCCGCACGCTCGCGCTGACGCTGCTGTTCCGCGAGATGCCCGAGCTCATCGAGGCCGGCTACGTCTACATCGCCAAGCCACCGCTCTACAAGCTCAAGCAGGGCTCCAACGAGCGCTACATCGAGAAGGACGCCGAGCTCGAGGAGTACCTGCTCTCCGACAAGCTCGAGAAGATGGTCGTGTTCGACCGCCACGCGACGCGGTTCAAGCTCACCGAGGCGCGGTGGCAGCGCTTCTCGCGGCTGCTGAAGCAGTACGAGGGCTGGTCGTCGACCCTGCGCGCCGAGTACGGTCACGACACCGTCGGCTTCCTCGAGGAGTCCGGGATCCTCGACGAGCAGGTGACGACGGTCGACGCCGCGATCGAGCTCATCGAGCGCGACGGTCTCGTGAACGCACCCTACGAGACGTCGCTGGCGGACCAGGACGAGGTGAACCTCACCGTCCGTGCGGTTGAGACGCGCAGCGGTCTGGCACGCGCGCTGGCGATCCCCAAGCGGCTATTCGGCGCGCAGGACTTCCGGCAGTTCGCGCGCGTGCACGCCCAGCTCATCGAGCTCGCCGGCCGCGCACCGTTCACGGTGAAGCTTGGTGACACGCAGCAGGACGCCGTGTCATTTCACGCGCTGCGCGAGGCGGTGCTGGCGGTCTCCCAAAAGGGGATCACGTTGCAGCGCTTCAAGGGCCTGGGCGAGATGAACGCCTCGCAGTTGCGCGACACGACGATGGATCCGGCGACGCGGACGCTCGCACAGGTGAACATCGAGGACGCCGCGCAGGCCGACCAGATCTTCTCGACGCTCATGGGCGACATGGTCGAGCCGCGACGCCAGTTCATCGAGGACAACGCCCGCCTCGTGGCCAACCTCGACGTGTAGATGGCTTAGGGGGATAGCGATGGCTTCGATCGACACGCTCAGCGGAGGCAACATCGAGCCGCGCGCGCTCGAAGACGAGATGCGCTCGGCGTACTTGGACTACGCGATGTCCGTCATCGTCGGGCGAGCGCTGCCCGACGTGCGCGACGGCCTCAAGCCGGTGCACCGGCGCGTCCTGTTCTCGATGTCAGAGAACGGCCTGGGCCCGACGCGTCCTTACCGTAAGTCGGCATCGATCGTCGGCGATGTCATGGGCAACTACCACCCACACGGCGACTCCGCGATCTACGACGCCCTCGTGCGCCTGGCCCAGGACTTCTCGATGCGCTACGAGCTCGTCGACGGCCAGGGCAACTTCGGCTCGATCGACGACGATCCGCCTGCTGCGATGCGCTACTGCGTGGTCGGCGCGACCCGCATCGCCACGCCGGACGGTACCGTGCGGATCGCCGACCTCGCGGACGGCATCGCGCCCGACGGCGAACGTGAGGTCGACCTGCTCGTGCACGATCGCCTCGGGCGCGCCGTGCACGCGTCGAAGGTCTTCCACTCGGGCGACCACCCGACGCTGCGCCTGCGCACGCGCGAGGGCTACACGCTCACCGGCACGCACAACCATCCGGTTCTGTGCCTCGTCGACATGCTCGGCGTGCCGCTGCTGCTGTGGAAGCAGCTGGACGAGATCTCGCCGGGCGACCGCGTGCTCGTCTCGCGCACCCCGCGCGCCCCGGGCGAGCCACTCGACAGCGACGAGCGCGGCCTGGCCGAGCTGCTCGGCATCGGCCAGGCGAGCCGCGCCAAGCACGTGCCCGAGCGCGTGTGGCGCGGCTCGGCCGCGTTCAAGCGCGCGTTCCTGCAGGCATTGTTCACGGGCGACGGCTCGTCCTCGCTGCTGCCGCGCAGCACGCTCCAGGTGTCCTACTCGACCTACAGTGAGCGGCTGGCGAGCGAGGTGCAGCTGCTGCTGCTCGAGTTCGGGGTGATCAGCCGGGTCTGTGGGCCGACCTCACGCGGCGAGCACAAGGTCGTCATCACGAACCGGCGCGATGCGCGGCTGTTCGCGGAGCGAATCGGGTTCCTGGGGGCCAAGCAGCGCAAGCTGCGCCGCGACCTCGACACGATCGCGCTCGCAAGCCGCGCGCCGAGCCACGACCACGTTCCGTTCCTCGCGCCGTACATCCGGGCCGCCGGCGGCGGGCGCTGGACCGAGCGCGACTGGCTGCACAAGCACAACGTCGACCGCATCGAGCGCTGGGAGCGCGACGGCGTGGCGATCATGGAGCGGATCTGCGTCGAGGAGACACGTCGCGTGGTCGAGCCCCTCGTCACCGGTGACTACTACTACGCGCTGGTCGCGTCCGTCGAGGACGCCGGCGTGGCCCAGGTCTACTCGCTGCGCGTCGATACCGACGACCACTCGTTCCTCACGGACGGCCTGGTCAGCCACAACACCGAAGCCCGCCTCGAGCGCATGGCCATGGAGATGCTGCGTGACCTCGACGCCGACACCGTCGACTTCGTTCCCAACTACGACGGGCGCAAGCACGAGCCCGTCGTGCTGCCGGCGCGCTTCCCGAACCTGCTCGTCAACGGCTCGTCGGGGATCGCGGTCGGCATGGCGACGAACATCCCGCCGCACAACCTGCGCGAGGTCATCGCCGCGGTCGTCGCGTTCATCGACGATCCCGCGATCGAGACCACCGAGCTCATGCGCCACCTGCCGGGGCCGGACTTCCCGACGGGCGGGATCATCCTCGGCCGCCAAGGCATCCTCGAAGCCTACGAGACCGGCCGCGGCCGCGTGCGCGTGCGCGGCAAGGCGCACACCGAGGACATCGGGCGCGGCAAGGAGGCGATCATCGTCACCGAGCTGCCCTACGCCGTGAAGAAGGGTGGCGACAGCGGCCTCATGGTGAAGATCCGCGACCTCGTCGTGGACAAGAAGATCACCGGGATCTCGAACCTCGAGGACCACTCCTCCGAGCGCGGCGGGATGCGGGTCGTCATCGAGCTCAAGCGTGACGAGATCCCCGAGGTCGTCCTCAACCAGCTCTACAAGCACACGCCGCTGCAGACGACGTTCGGCGTGAACATCGTCGCGCTCGTCGAGAACGTGCCGCGGACGCTGACGCTGCGCGACGTCATCCGTCACTACGTCCAGCACCAGCGCGAGGTCATCGTGCGCCGCACGCAGCATGAGCTCGGCGTGCTCGAGCGCCGCGTGCACGTCCTCGAGGGGTTGCTCATCGCGCTCGACAACCTCGACGCGATCATCGAGCTCATCCGCGCCTCGCGCGACCGCGAGAGCGCGCGCGGGGAGCTCGTGAAGCGCTTCTCGCTCACCGAGATCCAGGCCTCGGCGATCCTCGACCTGCGCCTGTCGCAGCTCACCGCTCTGGAGGCCGACTCGATCAAGACCGAGCACGCCGACAAGGTCGAGCGGATCGGCGAACTGCGCGCGATCCTCGGCGACGAGGCGCGCGTCTTCGCGATCATCAAGGAGGAGCTCGAGGAGATCGCCGACCGCTTCGGCGACGAGCGGCGAACGGTCATCGCCGACTCCGAGGACGAGATCGGCATCGAGGACCTCATCCCCGAGCAGCAGATGGTCATCACGATCACGAAGTCCGGCTACATCAAGTCGCTGCCCCTGACGACCTACCGCGCCCAGCAGCGCGGCGGCCGCGGCGTGACCGGGATGGACATGAAGGACGGCGACTACATCGAGCACCTCTTCGTGACGTCGTCGCACGACTACCTGCTGTTCTTCTCCAACCGCGGCAAGGTCTATCGATCGAAGGTCTACGAGCTGCCAGAGGCCTCGCGGACGGCGAAGGGGCGGGCGCTCGTGAACGTCCTGCCGCTGCGCGAGCGCGAGCGGATCCAGTCCGTGCTCTCGACACGCGACTTCAGCGAGGGCCGCTACGTCGTCTTCGCGACGAAGCGCGGCGTCGTGAAGAAGACCGAGCTGCAGGCGTACAACACGCCGATCAAGGCGGACGGCATCATCGCGATCAACATCCGCGACGACGACGAGCTTGTCAGCGTGCGGCGCACGAGCGGCGATGACGACATCCTCATGGTCTCGCGCAAGGGCCAGGCGGTGCGCTTCAACGAGTCCGACGTGCGGGCGATGGGTCGCGACACCTCGGGCGTACGCGGCATGAACGTCGACCAGGTCGACAACGAGGTGCTCGTGATGGACGTCGCGCGCGACGACCAGGAGCTGCTCGTCGTCACCGAGAACGGCTTCGGGAAGCGCACGTCGATCGCCGAGTACCGCAAGACGAAGCGCGGGGCCATGGGCGTGGGCACGATCAAGCTCACCGACGCCAAGGGCGCGCTCGCGGGGGCGCTCGTCGTCCGCGAGCACGAGGAGCTCGTCTTCATCTCCCAGAGCGGGATGGTCCAGCGCACGGCGGTGCGAGGGATCAGCCGCTACGGCCGGCTCGCCCAGGGCGTACGGCTCATGAACATGAAGGACGACGACCTCGTCTCGGCGGTTGCGCTCGTCGTCGAGTCGGCGCCCGACAACGGCGACGCGCGCCCGCCGGCAGCGGTCGATTCAGACGGCGCCGGCCCCGGCTGAATCTGCTGGCGGCGATCGCCGCCGCCGTTCGCTACCCTGCTGGGACCAGAGAAAGGAGGTGGTCCGAATCAGCTCAAGTTCTTGCGGGACCCTGGAGGTGACCGGCCGCTAGGTCGGAAGGCTGGCTCCGCCCAGCGAATCCACACCGGGCCACCCCCGAGCGGGACGCCGGACTGGTCCCACCGGCTTGCAGCACAGCAACGTTCCAGCTCGGGCTCTCAGTCCAGTCAGGCAGCACGCGAGAGGCGCTCATCCGGGCGCCTCTCGTCGTTGTGGGGGCCGGTGGGCCATGGCGAAGCCCGTAGCCGCATCGGCCTACGACTGGGCGCTGACGAGCCCCGCGCCGCCGTTCGAGCGGTAGGCGCTGTACTCGGCCGTGGCCACAGGAACGGGCCTCATCGGAGGAGGGCGTCAGCCCGATCGAGGGCGCGGTGCCATGGGAAGGAGTCGAGGCGGTCTCCGCCTGTTCCCGGCGGGTGGGGCTCGAACTCGCCCGGGCCTAGCACGACGGCGACGCGGGCGTCTCGGCGCGCCGGTGCTCGCTGTGGACGGTGTGGCCTGTCTGGGCCTCAAGACCGCCGATGTCGAGAAAGCCCAGGGCGGCCGGAGTGGCGATGACGTGAACGTCCCAGTGGCGCCGCCGGGCCTGGTCGACGAGATGTCCGACCCGGGGAGCGGCACCGGCGCCGCAGGCGATGACATACAGGACGCGCATCGACGACGTCATAGGTCAGCGCCGGCTCGGACGGCCAGCGCGCGGACGGTGGGCTGCACCGACCGGGGAGCGCTGCACGCCACGCCGCTGATCAGAGCCTGCACCGACGATCGCGAGATCAGCTCCTCTGGGGCCAATCGCTCGGCTGCGGCCAGCATGTGACACGCGTCCGCATACTTGGCCGATTGGACCAGCGCGTGAGCCGCATCGATGTACAGGCACGCGCGGCGCTCTGGGTACGACTTGGCGCGCGGATGTGGAGATCGCCGAACATCTGCAAACAGGCGAGTTTGACGTTGTGAGGACGTTCGCGCCCGAATGAGCCCCTACTCGGGATCAGGCCGCTTCGGGCAGCCACTGGCGCCAGGCCGGCGGGATCGTCGGGCTGGCCACGTGGATGAAGACCTGCGGGTGCGGCACCCGCGGCGCCTGCCGCGGGTGCATGCCGACCTTCTGCGGCAGCGCGTCGCCCTTGCGCCGGTTGCACGGCGCGCATGAGGCCACGATGTTGTCCCACGTCGACGTGCCGCCCTTCGAACGCGGGATGACGTGGTCGACGGTCAGGCTCGAGCGCGAGCCGCAGTACTGGCACGTCCAGCCGTCGCGCGCGAAGACGGCGCGCCGGGTGATCTTGCGCCGGTGCGTGTCGCGCGGGACCTTGACGAACGTCACGAGGCGGATGACGACCGGCCGCGGGATCGTGGAGTGCTCGGAGCGCAGCTCGTAGGTCGAGTGCTCGACGATCTCGGCCTTCTCCTTGAGCAGGAGCACGGCCGCACGCCGAACGGTGCATACGTTGATCGGTTCGTACGTGGCGTTCAGCACGAGCACACGACCAGACTGATGTCCGCGCCGCCGGTGCTCCGGATGCGGCGCGAACCCCCCTGAGCCTGGTGGCGTGGGCTGGGTCACCATGGTGCCGGCGAAAGTCTAGTCAGGACGGCTAGCGGCGGGATAGGAACCCAGGATCTTCACCTGCTCGCAATGCTTGCGCAGGCCGTCGACGGCCTCGGCGACGGGCCCTTCGCGCGCGCCGCCCTCGCAGTCGACGAAGAAGCGGTAGTGGCCGAGACGCGCGCGCAGGGGCCGCGACTCGATCTTCGTGAGGTTCACGCCGCGGAAGGCGAACTCCGACAGGCAGCGCACGAGCCAGCCCGGGCTCGTGTCGCCCGCGCCCCAGAACGCCAGCGACGTCTTGCTCGGCTCGGCGGGATCGAGCTGGGCGCCCTCGCGCGCGAGCCAGACGAAGCGCGTCGCGTTGCCGGGCTCGTCCTCGACGTGCTCGGCGAGCACCCGCGCGCCGTAGAGCTCCGCCGCGCGTCGCGTGCCGAGCGCCGCCCACGCCGCCGGCTCTGCGGCGACGGTTCGCACGGCCTCGGCGGTCGAGTCGGCCGACGTGACGACCGCCCGCGGGAGCCGCTCGCGCAGGAAGCGCGCGCACTGCGACGTCGCCTGGGGATGCGAGACGACGCGCTCGACGTCGTCGAGCGCCGTGCCGTCGCGGGCGATGAGGCACGGCGAGACCGCGATGACCACCTCGCCGACGATCTCCACGGCGGTGCCGGCGTCCGCGAGCGTGTCCAGCGTCACGCCGACCGGGCCCTCGAGCGCGTTCTCGATCGGCACGACCGCACGCTCGACATGGCCGTCGTGGACGGCCATGACGGTGTCGCGGACCGTCGGCAGGGCGACGAGCGTCGCGTGCGCCGCGTCCGGCGCCGAGCGGACGGCCTCCTCCGAGAACGTGCCCTCGGGCCCGAGGTATCCGAGCCGGATCAAGGCAGCGCGAGGCGGAGGGCTTCCTCCTCCTCGGGCGACAGGCGCAGCTCGCCCTTGCCGTCGGAGACCTGCTTGGCGTAGAGCCGCGCCTGGTCGCGATGATGGATCGACGACAGCACGATGCCCGAACGCGAGCTGTCCAGCAGCGCGATCGACGTCGACTGGCGGCCGGACATCTCGTTGTAGGCGTCGTAGCGGATGAGGCCCCAGTGGGTGATCGCCCCGTCGAGCCGCCCCTCGGCGACGCCGACACGCGCGTCGAGGCGCTCGACGACGTCGGTGACGTACTCGTGCAGCGTGCGGAAGGACGCGTCGATCGCGGCGGCGTGCGTCACGAGGTCGGCGCGCTCCTCGCCGAGGACGACCTGCTGATCTGCGCGCAGGCGGCGCAGTTGGCGGTAGAGGACGGCGTTGAGGCAGAGCGTGACGATGGCAACGGCCACCGCCGCCAGCGCCACGATCCCGACCGTCGAGCTGAGCTCGGCACCCATCTGCGCAAACCGTACCGTGGGCTACGTGCGGGAGAACAGGGCCGAGTACTCCTGCGAGTTGTTCGTCGTGTTCTTCTCCCCCGGGACCGGCACGACCTCGACGGTGATCGTCACGGCCGACCCCAGCGGCGGCGCCTGACCGAGCGGGATCGCGACGGTCGTCTCGCTCTTGGGCAGCGTCTGGTCGACGGTCTTCTGGACCGTGATCGGGTCGCCGGCGCCGCGGATGCGGATGCGCACGCGCACGTCGGTCTCGGCGTTGTCGCCCTGGTTGGCGAACTTCACGTTGAACGTCACGTTCGAGCCCGCCGGGATCCGGTTGGCCGCGGGACGCGGCTGGAGCGTGACGTCGCCGACCGCGACGCCGAGGAGGCCGTGGCCGTGGAGGCCAGGCGCGGGCTCGGTGCTCGCCCCGTCGCCCGCGCCGCGGGCGGCGTCGGCGTTGATCCGCCGCGCGACCGTCGAGGGCTGCAGCCAGCCGAGGTTCAGGAGGAACTCGCTCTTCTGGATCGTCTGGCCGCCGATCTCCTTGTCGTCGAGGACCTGCTTGATGAGTGCGGCGGTGCGGCGGTTGTAGACGACGTCGGCGGCCATGAAGGCCTGCATCTCGCCGGCGATGCCGCGGACGGCCGGCTCGGCGGTGGCGGTGTCGGTCGACAGCGCGCTCGGAAGCTTCTCGGCGACCTTGCCCATCGCCTCCTGCACGAGCCCGAGCGACAGGAGCAGGTTGCGCTGCGCGGGCTTCATGTCGCCCGGAACGTCGAGCGCGGAGGCCTGGCGTGTCTGGCCGACGGCCGCGACCCGCAGCTGGTTGATCTGGGACTGCACGTCGGTCGACGAGCTGCCGCCGGAGCTCAGCGTGTCGAAGAACGCCTTGGTGTTGGCGTTGGCGTCCTGGATGAGGCTCGCGACGTCGCGGTTGTAGTCCTTCAGCGCCTGCTCCCGGCGGCTGTTGAGGCAGCCGTTGATGCCGAGGACGAGCAGGACGAGGACGAGCAGGCCGATGCCCGCCGCCACGATGCGGCGGACGAGGAGTTGCTGGGGATCGGAGGCCGAGCCGAGCGAAGCGGGCGCCGGACTGCGCGGCCGCGTACGGGTCGGGCGGGGCTCGTCATCGTCGAAGAAGGACAGGAGTCCGCTCCTTGGCGAGATCGCGGATCGTTCAGTATGACCGCGCGACCGGCGCGGAGGTCAGCTGCAACTTTGCCGCCAGCGGGCGGTTTCCTGCATGGGAGCGCAAGGAGCCCATGTCGAGCACGCCGAAAGCAGAGCCGGTGCCACACGCCCACACGCCCGCACCGGCCGCCGTACCGGGCGAGATCGTGCTCGCGCGCTACCGGCTGGGGCAACGGCTCGGGGCCGGCGGGATGGGCGTCGTGTACCTCGCCCGCGACGAGCACCTCGAGCGCGAGGTCGCCGTGAAGCGGATCGCCGTCGAGCACGACCTCGACGGTCGCGGCGAGCGCGAGGCGATCGCGGCTGCCCGCCTGTCGCACCCGGGGATCGTCGCGCTCTACGAGTCCGGCCGCGACGACGCGGCGCTCTACCTCGTCTCCGAGCTCGTGCGCGGGCGCACGCTCGCGGAGCTCGAGCGCAGCGGCGAGCTGTCCGATCGCGACGTCGTGCGGATCGGGATGACGCTCTGCGGTGCGCTCGAGCACGCCCACGCCCGCGGGGTGATCCACCGCGACGTCAAGCCCTCGAACATCATCTGTCCCGACGAGCCCGAAGGCGGCGGCGGCGTGGCGAAGCTCACGGACTTCGGGATCGCGCGGATGGCCGACAGCGACGTCCTCACGCGGACCGGCGACATCATCGGGACGCTCGCCTACATGGCGCCGGAGCAGGCGCGCGGCGAGCGCCTCGACGGCGCCGCCGACGTCTACGCGCTGGGGATCGTCCTCTACGAGGCGCTGGCAGGGGTCAACCCCGTCCGCGCCGGCAACCCGGCCGCGACTGCGCGTCGCGTCGGGATGCAGTTGCCGGCGCTCGGGCGGGTGCGCCGCGACCTGCCGCCGCCGCTCTGCCGAGCACTCGACGCCGCTGTCCTGCCCGAGCCCGCCGAGCGCACGAGCCTGCCCGTCCTGCGCGCGGCGCTCAGCGCCGCCGCCGACCACGTCTCAGACGTCGCCGGCCCGATCGCCGGTGGTGGCGCCGATCTCGCCGTCGTCTCGCCGCGCGCGCCGACCGCCGTCACGCGGCGGCGTGCGGCACCCGCGCCGCCCGCGCCGCCGCGGCACGAGCGAAGGCGGGCGCGTCCCGTCCCCGCCTTCGTCCCCGCCGAGGCGTCCGAGCGAGCCCCGCTGCCGGGGCTCGTGGCTCGCCTGGGGGCCGCCGTCGCGGCGGCCGCGCTCGCCGCCGCCGCCCTCGCCTGGCTCGGTCCGGAGCCACCCTTGCAGGCGCTCGTCGGCGCCTGTGTCGCGGGCGCCGCGGTGCTGCTGCTGCCGCGCCTGGGCTGGCTGCTCGTGGCCGCGGCGCTGCTGGGCTGGCTCGCCGTCGCCGCACCGGGCGTCGCGCTGCTCGTGGCGCTCAGCGCCGCGCCGGTACCGGTGCTGCTCGTGCGCCGCGGGACGGCGTGGTCGCTGCCGGCGCTCGCGCCGCTGCTGGGGGTGGCCGGCCTCGCCGGCGCCTGGCCGTCGCTCGCGGGACAGGCCGCGCGCTGGCCGGCGCGAGCCGCGCTCGGTGCGCTCGGTGGCTGGTGGCTCGCGCTCGCCGAGGCGCTGACCTCCGAGCGGCTGCTCGCGGGGCCCGCCCCCGGGGTCGCGCCGCGCGACGCCTGGGAGGGATCGACGCTCGACGCCGCGCGCGAGGCGCTCTGGCCGCTGCTGTCGGCGGGCGCGCTCGCATTCGCCGTGCTGTGGGCGCTGGCCGCGATGCTCCTGCCGCTGCTCGTCCGCGGCCGCTCGGCCGCGCTTGACCTCATCGGCGCGGCGGCCTGGGCGGCGACGCTCGGGGCGGCCACGCAGGCGCTCGCCGAGGCGCTCCTGCTGGACCCGCCGCGCGGGCTCGTCGCCGGTGCCCTGGGCGCAGGCGTGATCGCCGTCGCGGCCCGCGCGGTCCGGGGGCGGGCATGAGGCACGCGTGCGCCCGCTCGCCGCTTGCGGGTAGGCGTCTGTCCGTAGCATGAACGGCATCCGTCTGTCCGTAGCATGAACGGCATCGATGAGCGTGTTGCGCAACCTCGAGACGAAGCTCGCCGATCTCGTCGAAGGCACCTTCGGGCGCGTCTTTCGCTCGGAGGTCCGGCCGGTCGAGCTGGCACGCAAGCTCGCACGCGAGATGGAGGAGCACAGGACCGTCTCGGTCTCACGGACGTACGTCCCCAACGAGTACGTCATCTGGTTGTCGCCCGACGACCGCGGGCGCCTGGAGAGCGTCGAGGGCTCGCTCGTCGACGAGCTCAGCGCCTACCTCCTGGAGCACGCGCGCCGCGAGAAGCTCTCGCTCCTGTCACGGCCGCAGATCGAGTTCCACACGGACGAGCGCCTGGCGCTCGGCGAGTTCGGCATCCAGACCCGGCTCGTGCGCCCGTCCGACGAGCCGGGCCCGAACGCGGGCGGGATCGCCGAGCAGGCCGGCCACGGCAACACGATGATCTACTCGACCGCCGGGCGCATCCGCGGCCCCGTCGAGGAGACCCAGGGCACGCGCCCGACGCGCGCGCTGCTGCTCGCCGAGGGGCGCCGGCACGTCATCCCGCCCGGTGGCGCGCTCGTCGGCCGCAGCCGGGAGTGCGACGTCGTGCTCTCGGACGCGAACGTCTCGCGTCGCCACGCCGAGGTCCGGCCGGGTGCGGCGGGAACCTGGACGATCGCCGACCTCGGCTCGACGAACGGGGTGCGCGTCAACGGCCGGCAGATCGGTGGCGCCGAGCAGCTGGCCGGCGGCGACCGGATCGTGCTGGGAACCGCCGAGATCGCGTTCGAGGTCGAATGAGGCCATCCGCTCAGCCCGCGCCCCGCGAGCCCGCGGCTGCGCGGTGCCGCGCCCTCTAGGCTCCGGCACGACAATGCTCGAACCGGTCTCCGTCGGGTTGAAGTTCGCCTTCCTGGCGATCCTCTACCTCTTCCTCCTGTGGGTCTCGCGCAGCGCGTTGAAGGACCTGCGCCGCGGCGCCTTCGGCGGCCCGCGCGTCTCCACGCCGCCGGAGGCGACGGGGATGCACACGGCGTCGAACCTCGGCGCCCTCGACGGCGCCGCCGACGTGCGCCCGCGGCTCGTCGCGGAGGCCGTCCCCGGGCTGCAGCGCGGGATGGCCTACGACGTCGCCGCCGGCGCGACGCTCGGCCGCGGCGACGTCGAGATCCAGCTTGAGGACCCGTTCGCGTCCTCGCGCCACGCGCAGCTCACCCGCCAGGGGGCGATCCTCGTCATCGAGGACCTCGGCTCGACGAACGGCACGTACCTCAACGACGAGTTGCTGCGCGGCCCGCGCCCGCTGCACGCCGGCGACCGCGTGCGCATCGGCGACAGCACGTTCACCTTCGACGACCGCTGAGCTCATGCTGCGCGCCACCGACCACTTCTCGCACTCCGATACGGGCCGCCAGCGGCGCGCCAACGAGGACGCGTACTACGCGCGCTCGCCGGTCTTCGTCGTCGCCGACGGGATGGGCGGGGCGCAGGCCGGCGAGGTCGCCTCGCGAGTCGCCGTCGAGGCCTTCGAGCGCGGCCTGGACGATGGCGGCTCGGGGAGTGCCGAGCAGCTGCTCGCCGAGCGCGTGCGGGAGGCCAACGCCCGGATCCACGAGATGTCGCAGGCCGAGGAGGATCGCGCCGGGATGGGGACGACGATCACGGCGGCGCACGTCGGCGAGCACGAGATCGCGATCGCGCACGTCGGCGACTCGCGCGCCTACCGCCTGCGCGAGGGCGAGCTCGAGCGCCTCACCGAGGATCACTCGCTCGTCGAGGAGATGCGCCGCCGCGGGCAGCTCACGGCCCAGGAGGCCGACGAGCACCCTCAGCGCTCGATCATCACACGCGCGCTCGGCCCTGAGCCGGAGGTGGTCGTCGACACGTACTCCTGGCGGGGGGCGGCCGGGGACGTCTACCTCCTGTGCAGCGACGGGCTGACCTCGATGGTGCCCGAGGCGCGCCTCGCGGCGCTCCTGCGCGAGGCGCCCACCCTGAGCGACGCGGGTCGCGCGCTCATCCACGCCGCCAACGAGGCCGGCGGGCGCGACAACATCACGGTCGTCCTCTTCCGCCTGGAGGAGGTCGGCGAGCCCGATCCGGCGGACGATCAGCCGACGAGCGCGGGCGGCACGGCCCTCACGACCGCCGACGTGCGGGCCGCGGCGGCGCGCGCGCCCGCGGCGGCCGCGCCTCGAGCCGCCCGCCCCGCGCCGGCGCAGCCTCTCCGTGCGCGCCCGAGCGCCTCCGCCCCGACTCCGCCGGGCCGCTCGAGGCGCGGCCGCCGCCTGGCGATCGCCTTCGCGGTGCTCGCGCTGATCGTCCTGCCGCTCGGCATCGGGTCCTACCTGGCCAACCAGGCCGTCTATTTCATCGGCACCGACGACTCCGGCTTCGTGACGCTCTATCGCGGGCTGCCCTACGCGCTGCCCGGGGGGATCGAGCTCTACCAGCCCACCTACGTCTCCGGCGTGCCGATCGCCTCCCTGCCGGCAAGCAGGCGCCGGCGCCTCGTCGACCACACGCTGCGGTCGCACGACGACGCATCGGACCTCATCCGCGAGCTCGAGCGCGGGCGGCTGACGTCATGACCGCCCGCAACCGCGAGCTCTTCGGGCTCATCCCGGCCTCGCTGCTCGTGACCGCCGGCTTCACGGCCGTCTTCATCCAGCGCGAGGACCTGCTGTCGGACCTGTCGCTGACGTACGGGGCGATGTTCCTCGGGCTCTGCCTCGCCGCCCACCTCGTCCTGCGCGTGACGCTGCCGCACGCCGACCCGTACATGTTCCCGCTCGTCGCGGTCCTCGCCTGCTTCGGGCTCGTCATGCTCTACCGCCTCGATGCCGACCTCGCGCGCGACCAGGCGCGGTGGTTCGTGGTCGGCCTCGTCTTCTTCGCCGTGACGATCGTCGCGCTGCGCCGCGACCACCGCGTGCTCGAGCGCTACCGCTACAGCATCGCGCTCGCCGGGATCCTGCTCCTGCTGCTGCCGCGCCTCGGCCACCCGATCAACGGCGCATACCTGTCCTTCGACCTCGGCCCGATCGCCTTCCAGCCGGCCGAGCTCGCGAAGATCGCGATCGTCATCTTCCTCGCGTCCTACCTGCGCGACACGCGCCAGGTGCTCGTCGTCGGCGCGCGCCGCTTCGCCGGGATCACGTTCCCGCCGCTGAAGCACCTCGGCCCGCTGCTCGCCGTCTGGGGCACCGCGATGCTGATGCTCTTCGTCATCCAGGACCTGGGCTCGTCGCTCATGTTCTTCGGCGGCTTCCTCGCGCTCGTCTACGTCGCGACGAACCGGATCTCGTTCGTCGTCATCGGCGTGACGCTGTTCGCGCTCGGCGCCCGCACGCTGTACGCCGTGCGGCCGACGATCCAGGATCGCGTCGACGCCTGGCTGCACCCGTTCGACCCCGAGCTCTACAACCAGGCCGTCGGCGGCAGCTTCCAGATCGCGCAGTCGATCTTCTCGCAGGCCGACGGCGGGCTCTTCGGCCAGGGCTTCGGCCAGGCGATCATCCGCCTCGGCGACAACCCACCGATCCTGCCGGCGGCACACACGGACTTCATCTACGCGGTCATCACCGACGAGCTCGGCCTGCTCGGCGCGTGCGCGGTCCTGCTCGTCTACCTGCTGTTCGTCGAGCGCGGCTTCAAGACCGCGATGCTCGCGACCGACTCGTTCTCCAAGCTCCTCGCGACCGGCCTGACGGCGGTCCTCGCGCTCCAGGTCTTCGTCATCGTCGGCGGCGTCACGAAGCTCATCCCGCTGACCGGCGTGACGCTGCCGTTCATCTCCTACGGCGGCTCCTCGATCGTCGCGAACTTCATCCTGCTGGCGCTGCTGCTGCTCGTCTCCGACCG
>Ga0136631_10000176_pt1 | contig 19073 bp, 15 predicted proteins | sample AntDrymUQ6012206_2_FD_104655 | JGI IMG/M metagenome (GOLD analysis project Ga0136631, IMG submission 104655) | Polar desert sand microbial communities from Dry Valleys, Antarctica - metaG UQ601 (22.06) | ecosystem: Environmental > Terrestrial > Soil > Desert | place: Antarctica: Dry Valley... | reverse complement strand
CGAGGCGACGATCACGAACCAGCGCGAGACCGGCACGTCGACGGCGACCGCGCCGCCGAGCGCGCGCAGGATGAAGCCGCTCGCGACCGCGCCCATCTCGATCACCGCGACCGAGCGCAGGCCAAGCGAGTAGGCGAGCGCGAGCGCCGCGAAGCCGGCGACGACGGCCGCGAACTCCCAGCCCACCGCGATCGCGATCGCCAGTCCGGCGGCGATCAGGCCGACGCTCCACGCCGTCGCCGTACCCGGCGCGAGCTCGCCGGCCGCGACCGGCCGCTTGCGCTTGACCGGATGGGCGCGATCCTCGTCGCGGTCGAGGACGTCGTTGACGAGATAGAGGCCCGCCGACGTTGCGGTGAACGCGAGCACCGCGAGGACGACGCTCAGCAGCGCATCGGGGTCGTCGAGCTTGACCGCCGCGGCCGGCGCCGCCAGCACGAGCAGGTTCTTGCTCCATTGCAGCGGGCGGGTGGCGCGCAGCAGCGCGCCCGCCGCCGCGCGTGGGCGCGCCCGCGCGCCGGCGCCTTCGACGGACAGCTCCCCGGGTTCGCCGCTGGCCATGCGCGTCAGCCTAGAGTGCCGTGAGCCACTAGTCCGGCGGCCCCACGCGTCTGTCGTAGATCCAAACGCGGTCGCCGCCGGTCGGACTCCAGGGGCGCCGCACGCCCATCCAGCGCGCGACCGAGCGCGGCCTGGCGCGGCCGTAGTCGACGACCCACCACAGCCGGAAACCGAACACGCGCCGGCGATGGGCCGCCAGCGCCGGCGTCAGCGCCGCGGCGGCCGGATCCATCAGGATCGCGACGTTCGCGGCGGCGGCCGCCCGCGTGTTCAAGCCGCCGACGTAGACCACCTGACGGCCGCGCAGGTACCACGTCCACGGCCACTGGATCGTGGAGTCGACCGCGAACAGCAGCGGCGCCGACGGCCGGTCGCTGTCGCGCAGGGCGAGCACGGCGTCGGCCGACGCGACCGACGTCTGTGGCGAGATGAAGATCTCGCGCGGGTCGGCGGCGGCGCGATCGAAGCTCGCCCGCGCGGCGCCGAGGACCGAGACGCCGAACAGCACGGCCGCGGCGCTCGCCGCCAGCCGCGCCGGCCATGCCGCGCGCCGCGCCCAGATCGCGTGCGCGCCGCAGCCGGCCAGCAGCGCGCACGGCAGCAGCGGGTGCAGCATCAGCCAGCCGAACTTCTCGCCCGCCCAGCTGTAGACGGCGAGCGTGACGAGCGCGTAGAGCGCCAGAAACTGCACGAACGGCTCGTCGCGGCGAATCCAGGCGCCGGCGAACGCGAGCGCCACGACCGCGCCCTCGTAGAGCGCCAGCAGCACGATGTAGAACGTCCACGGCTGCCCGCCGCGGCCGACCTCGTGCTGGCCGAGCCAGTAGCTCAGCCCGTCGGCGACGCCCGTCACGAGGCCCTCGGGGTTCGTCAGGCCGTTGGAGAACAGCAGCGTGATCAGCACGAGGAACGTCGCCACGGCGTACTGCCACGGCGCCAGGCCGAGCGCGCGCGCGCCGCCCAGCGCCCACGCGTCGCGCAGCCGCGTCCCGCCGCGGCGCTGCACGAGAGCCACGCCGGCGAGCGCCACGACGAGCGCGAAGCACGTGATGAAGGTCGACTCCTTGGCGGCGAACGACAGCGCGAGCGCCGCCATCAGCACGATCGCGTGGCGCGCGCGCGGCGCGTGGGCGAGCCGGATCACCGCCACCAGCGCCATCGCCGTCAGCAGCACGACGATGATGTCCTCGCGGGCGAAGCGCGAGTAGTAGAGCATGCTCGGGCTGAGGCACAGCATCACGCCCGTCGCGAACGCCCCGAGACGGCCGAGCTCACGGTGCAACAGCAACGGAACCAGGCACAGCGCGGCGCCGCACAGCGCGTGCGGCAGGCGCAGCGCGTACTCGTTGTCGCCGAAGATCGCGAACGAGGCGGCGATCGAGAAGAAGTCGACCGGCCCGTGCAGCACCGGGCGGTAGGTGTAGTCGCCGGTGTTCAGCAGCAGCCAGGAGAAGTAGCCGTGCTGGCTCTCGTCGTGGTGGACGGGGCGCTCGCCGAGTGCGATCAGCCGCAGCGCCAGGGCGGTCGCGAGCAGCAGCGCCCACGCCGTCCACTCAGCGCGGCGCGTCGTCACCGCGCCCAGCGCTCGTGGCCCGGGTCAGCGTGCGCAGCTCGAACATGCCCTTGGCGATCATCCGCAGCATGCCCAGCCCCTGCAGGCGCGAGCGGCCGGCCTGGCGCGGGTGGTGGGCGACATCGAGCTCGGCGACGCGCCAGCCGCGGCGTACGGCGGCGACGCTGACGAGGATCGAGAAGCTCATCGCGTGCGGTCCGACGAACGGGCGCAGGTCGTCCCAGAGCGTTCCGCGGATCAGCCGCAGCGGCGTCGCGGCGTCGTGCAGCGGCCGCCCGGCGACGCGGCCGACGAGGCCGCGCGTGGCCTTGGTGATGACCATCCGGTGGGGCGGGTCCTTGCGCCGGCGGCGCACGCCGAGCACGAGGTCGGCCTGCTCGCGCAGCGCCCACAGCGCGGCGAAGTCGCTCACGTCGACCTGCCCGTCGGAGTCCATGTGCAGGTACCACTGCGCCGGCGCCGACTCGATCGCCCGGCGCGTGGCGGGTCCCTGACCCGTCGGAGCATCGGCGCGCAGGACGCCGATGCGCGGATCGGCGGCGGCGATCCGGGCCAGCAGCCGCGGCGTGTCGTCACGCGAGCCGTCGTCGGCGACGACCGCCCGCGAGCCGGCGACGCGGTCGAGGATCTGCGTGCGGACCTGCTCGAGGACCCCGGCGATCGTCGCGGCCTCGTCGAGCGCCGGCATCACGACTAAGAGCGGCGCTGGCGCGGCGGTGGCCCCGGTCGGCTCCGCGGTCGGTCCGGAGGCCCGCGCGGGTAGCGGTCCGGCGACCGGCGAGGGAGCCGGCGCCGCTGTCGGCGGCCGGGCCTGGCGGCGGCGCACGACGAGCACGAGAATGCCTATCACCGTGATCGGAAGAAACAGCACTGCCCGCAATGCCAGCACGTAGCTGACCGCGGCGGCGCCGCTTGCGCCGAGCGAGCGCGCCGCGAACACGACCGCGACGTCGTACGTGCCGACGGCGCTCGGCGCGGAGGGCAGCGCGCCGACGAGGTTGGCGATCGCCAGCACGTAGGCCGCGCCGAGCAGATCGATCGGCACGCCGACCGCGTGGCCGGTGAGCACGTAGACGAGCGCCTCGAGTCCCCACAGCACGACGCTGACCAGCAGCGCCACGGCGACCGTGCGCCATCCGATCGCCGCCAGCGACGACAGCAGGTTGACGAGAAACAGCCGCGCCCGCCGCCACAGGACCGCGACGAGCCCCACCGCTGCCAGCGCCGCGCCGCAGAATCCGAGCACGAGCGCCCCGTGCAGGTCCTCGGGCAGGCGCGCGCCGTCCGGGCCGACGAGCAGCGCCGCCAGCAGCAACGCGCCGAGCGCGGCCGCGTCGAGCACGCGCTCGGCCACGATCGAGCCGGCCGCGGCGGACAACGGCACGCCGTCGCGCGCGATGGTCAGCCCGCGATAGACGTCGCCGGCGCGCGCGGGCAGGACGTTGTTGAGCGCGTAGCCCGAGACGGTCAGCGAGACCGCCTCGCCGGCGCCGAGCGGCACGCCGGCCGCCAGCGCGAGCGAGCGCCAGCGCGCGGCGCGCAGCAGCGTCGCGACGATGAACGCGGCGAGCCCGGCGGCCAGCGCGAGCAGCTCGGCCGTGCCGCCCGGCCAGCTCGGCGCGGGCTGGTCGAGCGCCCACACCACGAGCGCGGCGACGCCGACCACGGAGACGGCCGCCGACAGCAGCGTGCGCTTTGACGGCACGACGTCAGCGATCCGTCACGATAATCGCGCGATGGCCAGCCTGGTCGCCTTCGGCGCCGTCGTCGTCTTCGTGGGCGCCCTCGGCCGCCCGCTCGCCACGACGTGGTTCGCTCACCTGCCCGCGCGCGGCGCCGGGCTGGCGTGCGCCCTCGGGCTGCTTGCGCTGCTGTGGCTGACGTGGCTGCCGCCCGCGATCGGCGCCTACAGCCTCGGCATGGGATCGACGCTCGCCGGGCTCGCGCTGCTTGCCGCACTCGCCGTCGCGCTCGTCCTGCGCCGGCGCCGCGCCGGGCGCGCCGTCGAGCGCGCCGAGCGCGTCGTCGGCCGTGCGACGATCGCCGTGCTGCTCGTCGCCTACGGGGCGTGGGCGCTGATGCGCTCGCTGTCGCCGGGCTACGGCAGCGGCGAGCAGCCGATGGACCACGGCTTCGTGGCGGCGATCCTGCGCAGCGATGCGCTGCCTCCGAGCGACCCCTGGCTGTCGGGCGAGCAGCTCGACAACTACTACTACGGCGTCCACTTCCTCGTCGCGATGCTGACGCGGCTGTCGGGCGTCGACGTCTCGACGGCGTTCAACCTGTCGGTCGCGATGTTCTTCGCGCTCAGCGCGGCGACCGTCTTCGGCCTGACCGCCGAGCTCGCGCTGCTGGCGCGCGCGCGGCTGCGCGTGGCGCTGTGGGCCGGCGGCGCCGCGGCGGCGCTCGCGATGCTCGCCGGCAACCCCGCCGGCGGCATTCAGCTGCTGCTCGAGCCCGCGAGCCTGATCCAGTACGACTGGTGGGAGCCGTCGCGCGTCGTCGACTACGCGATCAACGAGTTCCCGTTCTTCGCCTTCGTCTTCGGCGAGATGCACGCGCACATGCTGAGCGTGCCGACGCTGCTGCTTGCGGTGGCGGGCGGCGTGCAGCTGGCGCTCGCCGGGCCCGGCCGCGGCCGGACGCTCGTGCTCGGCGCCGCGGCGCTCGGCTTCACCGGCGGGTCGCTCGCGTTTCTGAACGCCTGGGACCAGCCGACGGCCGCGCTGATCGCGCTCGCCGGCGCGATCGCCTGGCTCGTCGAGGGCGGCGGCGGCACGTGGCGCAGGCGCCTGCCGGCGCTGCTGGCCTTCGGCGGCGTGGCGGCGGTCGTGGCCGTCGCGGCCTGGCTGCCGTACCTGCTGCGCTTCGACGGGCCGCCGCTCGGGCTGCGCTTCGTCGACCCCGAGCGCGACCTGCTGACGGCGGCACGCGACTTCGGGCTGATGTTCGGCCTGCTCGCGTGGATCGTCGCCGCGTACACCGCACATGGGCTGATCGCCGGCCACGGTGGGCGCCGCGTGGCGATCGGCGCGCTCGCCCTGGGGCTGGCCGCTGCGGCCGCGGCGCTCGCTGGGCTCGGCGGGCTGGCGCTGTTCGTGCTCGCGGTGACGCCGCCGGCGGTCGCAGCGTGCTCGCGCTCGCTCGCGCTGACGCAGCGCCTCGGCTTCGTGCTGGCGGCGGCCGCGCTCGCGCTCGCGCTCGTCGGCGAGGTGCTGATCGTGCAGGAGGCGTTCGGCCACGGCCCGTTCTACCGCCAGAACACGGTCTTCAAGTTCGGCTACCACGCGTGGTTTCTGCTCGCGATCGCCTGCGGCGCGCTGATCGCGCGCCCCGGCTCGGCTCGCCTGATGATGCGCTGGCACTGGCAGGCGGGCCTCGGCGTGCTCGCCGGGCTGTGCCTCGTCTATCCGATCGCCGGCTCGATCGGGCGCACGCAGGGCTTCGCGCAGGGCCCCGACCTCGACCTGCTGGAGGGACTGCAGCGCACCAGCGCGGGCGATGCCGCGGCCGTGCGCTGGATGCGCGAGCACGTCTCCGGGACGCCGACGCTCGTCGAGGCGATCGGCAACGACTACACGCCCGCCGCGCGGATGTCGTCGCTGACCGGGATCCCGGCTGTCGTCGCGTGGCCGGGTCATGAGATGCAGTGGGGCAAGCCGACGGGCTTTCAGCGCCGCGACCTCGTCGACGAGCTCTACGCGACGATCGACCGGCGCCGGGCGCGCGAGCTGTTGTCCCAGTTCGGCGTGCGCTTCGTGATCGTCGGCTCGCTCGAGCGCGCGCGCTACCCGGCCCCGGGCCTGGAGAAGTTCGACGAGCTCGCCGGCAGGGCCTATGAGCGCGACGCGACGATCGTCTACGACGTCCGGCGCGGCGCTCATGCGGCCAGGGTAGCGGGAGCCCCGGGGGGTGATCGGGGGTGATTTCGCCCCGCCTCGCAATCACCCCGCGGCTCGCGCTCGCGCTCGTGCTGCTGGTTGGCCTGGTGCTGCGCGCCGACGGCGTGAAGTGGGACTCCGGCCAGCACCTGCACCCCGACGAGCGCTACATGTCGCTCGTCGCCGGCAGCGTGAAACTGCCGTCGAGCGTGCGCGAGTACCTGTCGGTGCGCTCGCCGCTGAACCCCTACCGCACCGAGTCGGGCTCGGCGCTCGTGTACGGGACGTTTCCGCTCAACGCGACGAAGGCGGTGGCAAGCGCGGTCGGCCGCGACCGCTTCAACGGCTTGGAGATCGTCGGGCGGCGGTTGTCGTCGCTCGCCGACCTCGCGACGATATTGATCGTCTTCGGCCTCGGGCCGCTGCTGGCCCTCGGCGCCGGCACCGGCCGCACGCGCGCGGCGTGGGCCGGCGTCGCGGGCGCGGCCGCCTACGCGCTCGCCCCGCTGGCGATCCAGCACGCGCACTTCTTCGTCGTCGACTCCTGGCTGACGGCGGCCTTCGGCGGCTCGCTGCTGGCGGCCGCGCACGCGCAGCGCGCGGCCACGTCGTCGCGGCGCACCGCGCTCGTCGCGCTCGCGGGCGCGTTGCTCGGCGTCGCGCTGGCCTGCAAGCTGACGGCCGCGCTGTTCGCGCCGGCCGTCGTGCTGCTGGCGGTCGCGGCAGCTCGCGGCCGCGGCTGGGCACTCGTGCTCGGCGCCGCCTCGAACCTGCTGCTGCTTGCCGCCAGCGCCTACCTCGCCCTGCGGCTGGCCGCGCCGGCGACGTTCGCCTCCGACGACTGGACCTCGTTCGCGCTGGCGGAGGACCTGGCGCGCGCGCTCGAGGTCCAGGCGAGCGCGGTCGCGGGCGGCGACGGCGCGCTCAACCCGCCGTCGACGCAATGGCTCGTCTCGACGCCGGTCCTATCGCCGCTGCTGACGCTCGGCGCGATCTCGCTCGGGCCGCCGATCGCGCTCGCGGCCGCGGCCGGGATCGGGCTGGCGGGGCTGCGCGCGGTTCGCGCCGCGCGGCGGCGCGAGGTCGCGTGGCTCGAGCTCGCGCTGCTGTACTGCACGCTGATCGCCGGGGCGTACCTCGTGTCGCGCTTCGTGCACACCGTGCGCTACCTGCTGCCGCTCGTGCCGCTGCTGTGCGCCGCGGGCGGCGTGGCGCTCGTGCGGCTCGCGGGCGCCCGCCGCGGGACCGCCGTGGTCGCCGCGGCGGGCGTGCTCGCGACGGCGTGGGCGTTCGCCTACACGGCGATCTACCGCGCGCCGCACACGCGGCTCGTGGCGTCGGAGTGGATTCGCGATCACACCGCGCCCGGCTACGTCGTCGCCGGCGAGGAATGGGACGACCCGCTGCCGGTCCCCTCCGACCCCGAGCTGCGCGTGCGCCAGCTTCCCGTCTACGTGCCCGACGACGAGGCCAAGCTGCGCGAGCTCTGGGAGGAGCTGTCGGTGGCCGATCTGATCGTCCTGAGCTCCGCCCGCGCCTCGGCCACGGTCGGCAGGCTGCCCGAGCGCTATCCGATCATGACCCGCTACTACCGCGAGCTGCTCGCCGGGCGGCTGGGCTTCACCCCGGCGGCGCGCTTTCGCTCGCGCCCGCGGCTGGCCGGCATCGAGCTGCCCGACGAGTGGGCGGAGGAGGTGACCTGGGTCTACGACCATCCCGAGGTGCGCATCCTGCGGCGCAGCGGCGATCTGACGTACGCGGAGTTTCGACGGCGGGTGCTGCGTTCGAACGGATCTGTTCATTGATCTCCTCCGCGGCGGCCTGTAACTTCTGACGCCATGGGCCGTGTCAAGCACCTGCTGGATCGCGGAGGACTCGCGCTCCTCGCGGCGGTGCTGGTATGCGGCGTGACCCTGATGATCGGCGCGCTCGCCGGCGACCGGCCCCAGCAGGTGTCGGCCGCGCCGCCCCCACCGCCAAGCGTGGCGCTGGCAGCGACGGTATGCACGTCGGGGCCGGCGGCGACCTCGTCGGCGAGGAGCACTCAGACGGGGGCGCTCGCGGTGGCGACGGCGACCCCGACGGACACGCCGACCGCGACGTTCGTGGCGCCGACGGCGACCCCGACGGACACGCCGACCGCGACGTTCGTGGCGCCGACGGCGACCCCGACCGACACGCCGACCGCGACGTTCGTGGCGCCGACGGTGCAAGAGCCGGTCGGCTGCTGGCGGATGGGCGAGTCGGCCGGCACGACGATGTTCGACTCGTCGGGCAACGGCAACGACGGCACGTACGTCGGCGGCGTCACGCTCAATCAGCCGGGCGCCGTCGCCGGCGACACCGCCGCGCGCTACGACGGGGTCAACGACGTCGGCCGCGTTCCCGACGACCCGTCGCTGGACGTCGGCAGCTCGTTCACGCTCGAGGGCTGGATCAACCGCTCCAATGACGCCAAGACGCACACGATGTTCAACAAGGGCGACCGCGGCTTCCAGCTCGTCGTCATGAGCGGCGCGTCCGGCAACCAGGTCTTCCTGCGCAAGACGAACATCACGACGATCGCGCGCTCGAGCCTTCCCGTGCCGGCCGGCGCCTACCACCACGTCGCCGCGACGATGAACGGCAACGGCTCGACCGCCCACATCTACGTCGACGGCGTCGAGAGCACCGTGATCCTCGCCCCGACCCAGTCGATCCAGGACACCGCGTTCCCGCTCGTGTTCGGCTCGGCCGCCTCGACGCCCGCCCTCTTCGACGAGTTCGCGCTCTACGACGAGGCGCTGTCGGCCGCTGACATCGCGGCGCACGAGGCGCTCGGAAACTGACCGCTGCGCCGCCCCGCACGGGCGCCGTCGTAGACTGCCGCGAATTCGATCCTCTGGGAGGAGGCGATCGTGCAGGGAGGACGATGTTCGCGGGCGGCCGCGACGCAGCGCATCATCGGCGGGCTCGTTGCGCTCGCGCTGACGCTCGGCTTGGGCGCCTGCGGCGGCGCTGACGACGAGCAGCAGCCCGCGAGCACGACGTCGACCAAGGCCGAGCGGGCGCCGACGACGCCCGTCCTGCCGAAGAAGGCCGGGCCTCCGAAGGTTCCCGAGCAGGTCGCCGGCGACGTGACCGCCGTGCGCGAGGCGCTCGAGGGCGCCGGCTTCACGGTCGAGGTCACGCGCGGGTCGGGCCGCTCGCACGCCCAGCTTCAGGTCGGCGACGCGCTCGTCTCGTTCTACCGTAGCGCCGCGGACGCGTCGAAGGATGCCGCGGCGTTCGAGAAGGTGCTCGCGAGCGGCTCTGGAGGGGGCGCCGTGCGCGCGGCCGGCAAGCGCCTGTACATCTCCGGCGAGAAGTCCGCCGAGCGCTTCTCGAAGATCGTCTCGACCTCCGAAGGCGCGCTGTAACGCGGGCCAATCGGGGGTCTTCGCGCAAGTGGGGCAGAATGAGGCCCACGTGAAGCTTCGCGACATCTACGCCCAGCCCGGCAAGACCTTCTCGGTCGAGGTCTATCCGCCCAAGGACGACGCGGGCGTCAAGCGCCTGTTCGCCGAGGTCGACGAGTTCAAGAAGCTCAACCCCGCCTTCTGCTCGGTGACCTACGGCGCCGGCGGCTCGACGCAGGTCACGACGCTCGAGATCGTCAAGCGCCTGCGCCACGAGGCGCGGCTCGAGGTCATGTGCCACCTGACCGTCGTCAACCAGCCGAAGTCCAACGTCGGCAGCGTGCTGCGGTTTCTGCGCGAGAACGACATCGAGAACGTCATCGCGTTGGCCGGCGACCCGCCCGCGGGCACGTCAGAGGGCGACTGGATCCCGCACCCCGACGGCTACCACCACTCGCGCGAGCTCGTCGAGGACGCGCTGGCGTTCCAGGACGGCTGGTTCTCGGTCGCGGTCGCGGGCTTTCCCGAGGTCCACCCGCGCGCGGAGAGCCGCGAGTCCGACCTGCGCTACCTCAAGGCGAAGGTCGACGCCGGCGCCGACGCGGTCATCACGCAGCTGTTCTTCGACAACGACGACTACTACCGCTACGTCGATGACCTGCGGGCGCTCGGCGTCGAGGTGCCGATCGTCCCGGGGATGATGCCGATCCAGTCGCCGGCCCAGTGCCGGCGGATGGCCGCGATGTGCCAGTCGAAGATTCCCGCGCGCCTGGGCGCGCTGCTGGAGAAGGTCGGAGACGACGCCGAGGCCGCGGTCCAGCTCGGGATCGACTACACGTGCGAGCAGTGCGAGGGGCTGCTCGAGTTCGGCGTCCCCGGCTTTCACTTCTACTCGCTGAACAAGGCGCGCCAGCTCAAGGAGATCTTCGACAACCTGCGCCTGAAGTCGCTTGCCGCGGCGAGCTGATCAGGCCGCACGCCGGCGCGCGATCAGCCTGCTCGGCACTAGTCGCCGGCCTTCTCTGCGTCGGCGACCTTGTCGGGATCGCCGACCTCGCTGACCGGGTCGTCGCTGCTGGTCAGGCGATCCTCGGACTCGTCGGGGGTGACGGCCTCGACCGCGTCGTCGCCGGGAAGGTCGGCGTGCTCACGCGTGTGCTGGGCCTTCTTCCTGGCCTCCTGCACGTGATCGCCGAGCTGTTCGAGGTCGCGCTGCATGCGCCCGGCCTCGTCGCCCATCTCGCGTTCGATGTCCTTCGCCGGCCGGTCCTCGTCGTCTGAGCTCATGCGGGCGGTCTGCCCGCGGCGGCTGCGCGCTACACGGCCGCCGGCGTGAGGTGCGGATACAGCGGGTGGCGCTCGGCGAGCGAGCGCGTGCGCTCGGACAGCTCGGCTTTCTCGGCGTCGCCGAAGCCGCCCGTCAGCGCGGCCCCGATGACCTGGCCGATCTCGCGGAACTCCTCGACGCCCATGCCGCGCGTGGCGAGCGCGGGCGTGCCGATGCGCAGGCCCGAGGTGACCATCGCCGGGCGGGGGTCGTTGGGGACCGCGTTGCGGTTGACGGTGATGCCGATCTCGTCGAGGCGGTCCTCGGCGTCCTGGCCGGAGAGCGCGGACTCGCGCAGGTCGGCGAGCACGAGGTGCACGTCGGTGCCGCCGGTGAGGACGTTGACGCCGGCGTCGAGCAGCTCGCCGGCGACCGCGGCGGCGCCCTCGCGCGTGCGCCGCTGGCGGTCCTTGAAGGCCTCGGTCTGCGCGATCCGCAGCGACACGGCCTTGCCGGCGATGATGTGCATCAGCGGGCCGCCCTGCTGGCCGGGGAAGACGGCGGTGTTGATCTTCTTCGCCCACTCCTCGGTCGAGAGGATCATGCCGCCGCGCGAGCCGCCGAGCGTCTTGTGGATCGTCGTCGTGACGACGTGCGCGTGCGGGACCGGGCTCGGGTGCTCGCCCGCGGCGACGAGGCCCGCGAAGTGCGCCATGTCGACCATCAGCAGCGCGCCGACCGAGTCGGCGATCTCGCGGAAGCGCGCGAAGTCGAGCTGGCGCGGATAGGCCGACCAGCCGGCGATGATCAGCTGCGGGCGCTCCTCTTCGGCGATCCTCGCCAGCGCGTCCATGTCGACGCGCGAGTCCTCGTCGGAGACCCCGTAGGCGACGACCTCGTAGAGCTTGCCGGAGAAGTTGAGCTTCATACCGTGCGTCAGGTGGCCGCCGTGGTCCAGGCGCATGCCGAGGATCTTGTCGCCGGGCTTGATCATCGCCATCATCGCCGCCGCATTGGCGGTCGCGCCGCCGTTGGGCTGCACGTTGGCGGCCTCCGCGCCGAACAGCGCCTTGGCGCGGTCGATCGCCAGCGTCTCGACGACGTCGACGTGCTCGCAGCCGCCGTAGTAGCGCTTGCCGGGCAGGCCCTCGGCGTACTTGTTGGTCAGCGTCGAGCCCTGAGCGTCCATCACCGCCTGGGGGACGAAGTTCTCCGAGGCGATCATCTCGAGCGTCTGCTCCTGGCGCCGCGCCTCCGCCACGAGGAGATCCGCGATCTCAGGATCGATCTCGGAGACGTGCTTGGTGAAGTAGTCCGGTCCCAGTTCGGTCATGAACAGGACGGTACCAGCGGCCCAAGCGCCCGAGGGCCTCGCTCAGGCGGCTTCGGACGGCGCCGCGCCGAGCAGCGTCAGCGCGTCGAAGCCGACGAACGCGGCGCCCAGCGGCTCGCCCGCGGCGAGCAGCCGCGCCCACACCGCGTCGCTGCTGGCGGCGCGCACGAGCAGCAGGACGCGGCGCTGGCTCTCGCGCAGGATCGCGATCACGGCCGGGTCCTTGGGGTCGCGGCCGAGCGCGCCGATCGCGAGCTCGTCGGGCAGCCCCGCTGCCGCCATCAGCCGCCCGGCGCGCGGGCCGATGACGCTGATGATCGCGACGCTCGAGCAGATGTCCTTGCACGACAGCTCGGCGCGGTCGTGGCCCTTGCCGATCATCGGGCCCTTGGCGAGCTGGCCGTGCGAGCCGACGAGCAGCACGCGGCGCGGCTCGAGGCGCACGTACCAGACGTCGCGCAGGCGGCGCGCGGCACCCGGCGCGACGGCGGGGTCGCCGAGGCGGTCGGCGAGGCCGCGATCGAGCAGCGAGCGCTCGGCGCGCAGCTCGAGCGTGCCGAGGTCCGAGCGGTCGGCGAGCCCGACGCTCTTCATGCAGACGGCGATCTCGGCGGGCGTCGACCCGTAGTGCCTGGCGACGGTGTGCCCGTCGCGCTCGCCGAGCAGGGCGCCGGCCGCGAGGCAGGTCGCGGGGATCGGCGAGTCGAGGGTCTGGCGCGAGGGAGTGTCCATGGGGCTGGTGAGGTCGGTCTGTCCGGTGAGGCGCAACCGATCATAGGGTTCCCGCAAAGCGCGCGAGGGCACCCCGGCGCGGAGCCGCTGCGTGTCGCTGCCGGCGCCGCGCGAGCGGCGCGGTCAGGCCGCGAGCTGCTCGCCGTTGCCGTGCTGCTCGGCGCTCAGCGCGCGCATGCAGATCGAGCTGCGACAGCGGCTGGCGGTCTTCATGCTCGAGCGGATCGCGAACGGCACGTCGGCGAGCGTGACGCCGGCGCAGTTCTCGGCGGCGAGCACGAGCAGCCGCGCGAGCTCGGTCTCGGCGCGCGTCGCGGCGCGCGCGAGGCTCGTCAGCGCGCAGGCGTCCAGCCGCGGGTCGAGCGCGTCCTCGTGAAAGCGGATGACGTCGTTGGTGTAGTCGCCGGCGAGCGTCAGCATGCGCCCGGCGACCCTCAGGCTCATCCCGTCGGCAAGACCGAGATACTGCTCCATCGTCAGCTTGCCGGTGCGTTGGTCGCGTATGGCTGGCTTCATGTCGGGCTCCTCTGGCGCGGAGGCGGATACCCGTCCGATAGGCCGCGGCATTCGCCGTACCCGCCTGTCATCGGCGCGCGCGGCGCGGAGGTGTAGTCGTGGTGCATCGTCCTCAGCACAGTGGCCGACGAAGGGCGCCACGGGGATGGCCCGCTGGAGAGAGATCGGCGCGCGCGCATCGACGCGCAGGCGAACTACATCTCCGTGCGCACGAGCAGGCTGCGGCCGGCGAAGCCGACGTTGCGTCCGAGGCCGAGCATGAACTGCTTAAACAAAAACGACTTGTCGCGCAGCGCGTGGATCGTCTGCGCGGTCACCCATGCGTTGTCGCGGGCGCGCGCGACGCTCCAGTTGGCGAGCACGTCGTCGAGCGTGCCCATCGCGCGCTCGATGTCGCCGAGAACGCCCTGCGTGTAGCGCGCCTTGATCTCGCCCTCGACGCGCTCGAGCGTCTTGTTGACGACGAGGTAGTCGCGGTACTGCGGCGTGTCGTGGCCGAAGCCGACGTCCTGCTCGTCGCAGACCTCGACGAGCGCGACGGCGAGATCGTGGTTGATGTGGGCGTTCATGCCCGCGATCGCGAACTGCAGCGGCGCGATCCCCTTGCCGTGGCGCTTCTCGAACAGCGGCGCCCAGGCCTTCGGCAGCTCCTTGCCCTCGCCGTCGGCGGCGATCGCCTCGAAGTAGAGGTCGGCGAAGATCACATCGAGGCGCGAGATGAACGCCGGATCCTCGTAGGTGTCGGCCTTCGTCTCCGCCATCACCGCGCGCGTCACCGCGAGATAGAGCTCGTTGAAGCGCGCCACCCCGTCCTTTTCGGGGAGCGGCTCGGCGATCGCCTCCATGCGGGCGGCGACGGCTTCGATCGGGTCTACGACGGCATCGGAGTCGGCCATCGCGCGATCCTAGTTGCGCGGGCGGGGCCGCGGCACGGTGTGGCCGGATATGCGAGCGCGCTCAGGCGGAGATCGTCACCGGGGTGCCAGGGCGGATGCGCACGACGAGCCAGCCGATGCCGGCGTTGGTCAGGCGCACGCAGCCATGCGAGACGGCTGTTCCCGGCGTGCCGCCGAGGTTCTCGACGCCGTGGATTCCGATCTGGCCGGGTCCGCCGGCGAACTCCTGCAGGACGTTCGAGCGTGCGCTCGTGGCGAGCGCGTACGGCCCGCCGACCGCGCCGGGCGGCATGTCGATGCTCTCCTCGACGAAGAAGCGCCCGCGCGGGCTGGGCGTCGAAGGCTTGCCGACGATCGCCGAGAAGCTGCGCACGGGCCGTCCGCTGCGGTAGGCGATGACACGGCGCGTCGAGGCCCGGACGACGAGGTGCCATGCCGTCGTGCGGAGCGACGTGCCCGCCTGCGCGATCCAGCCCTGCGAGCTGTTCGGGCGGCCGGGCAGCCGCACGCGCAGCCACCGCCGGCCGCTCGAGGTCCTGCGGCCGGTGACCGGGAGGACCGTCGCGCTGCCCGTGATCGGCCTGAACGCCGCGACGACGCTCTTGACCGCGGCGCCGGCGCGCGGTGCCGCGCGCACGGCGTGCGCGGTGGCCAGCGTCGCGAGGTCCTGCGAGGCGCGCACGGTGGGAGGCGGTGCGGCGGCGGCCGAGGCCGCCGGCACCGTGGCGATCGTCGCGGCGGCAAGCGCCGCGACGATCGCCGTTGTGCTTCTCACGGCGCTTCGTAGTGAACGCGCCCGTCCCCGTCGAGCTGGGTGACGACGAAGCGCGTGCTGCCGCGCGTGGCAGATGTGGCGCAGGAGAACACCAGGCCCTTCTTCTGGTGCACCCCGGACGGACACGAGACATGGACGCGCTTCTTGCGCTGATCGAGGCTGCTCTTCTCGATCGCCCGTTCCACCTTCTCGGTGTTGAGGATCGTCGGCGGGTCGGACTTGCCGCAGCCGATCGCGGCGATGCTCGCCGTGACGAGCACGGCTGCCGTTGTCGCGCGGCGCATGTGATTGCCTCTCTTGTTGTCGGTGGTCATCGGGCTAGCCCAGCTTCTCGATGGCGATCGAGGCGTTGACGCTGGCCTGCGTGCCTCCGATGGGCGTGGTCAGGCCGACGGCTGCCGATGACGAGTGGTTGCGCAGCGTGAGGACGTCGTTGGCGGACACGGTCATGATCACCTGGCCCGAGTTCTGCTGGGTGCCGGCGCCCGATGCGTAGATCGAGCCGGGGACCAGGCTTCCGTTGAGGAACAGCGCGAACTGGTTCGGCTCGCTGCCCGAGGCGGAGAACGTGACCTTGTAGTCGCCGGAGTTGACGACGTTGAGGTTCGACGAGCCGGGCGCGTGGGTGAAACCAGGCGTGATTCGGCCATTGGTGTCGAACGTCACATCGGCTTCGATCGGCACGGTCTGCGCGAGCAGGTTGTAGATGTAGGCATAGTCGGAGATCCCGCCCGTGCCCGCTGGGCCCGTCTCGCCGGTTGCGCCCGTTGCGCCGGCGGGGCCGGTGGCTCCGTCGTCGCCGGTCGGGCCCGCATCGCCGGTGCTCCCGGCAGGTCCGGCGGGTCCCTCGGGGCCGGTTGCGCCGGTCGATCCGTCGCTGCCGGCGGTTCCGTCCGTGCCGGCCGCGCCGGCTGTGCCCTCGGCTCCGGTGGCACCTGTCGGGCCGGTGGACCCGGTCGCGCCGGTCTCGCCTTGAACGCCCTGCAGGCCTTGCTCCCCGGTGGCGCCCGCGGGTCCGGCGGCGCCGGTCTCTCCGGCTACGCCCTGGGCGCCGGTTGCGCCGGTCTCGCCGGCGGGTCCGGTGGCGCCGGTGGCGCCGGTGGCGCCGGTGGCGCCGGGCGTGCCGGCCGCGCCGACCTCGCCCTGGATGCCGGTTGCGCCCTGCACGCCCTGCGCCCCGGTCTCACCGGTCGCGCCATCGGATCCGTCCGTGCCGTTCGCGCCGGTCTTGCCCTGCGCGCCGGTTGCGCCTGTGCTGCCGGTCGCGCCGATCTCGCCTTGGGCGCCGACCGCCCCGTTCGTGCCGTTCGTGCCGTTGGCGCCGGTCTCGCCCGTTGCGCCTGTGCTGCCGGTCGCGCCGATCTCGCCTTGGGCGCCGACCGCCCCGTCCGTGCCGTTGGTGCCGTTCGTGCCGTTGGCGCCGGTCTCGCCCTGCGCGCCGGTTGCGCCTGTGCTGCCGGTCGCGCCGATCTCGCCTTGGGCGCCGACCGCCCCGTCCGTGCCGTTGGTGCCGTTCGTGCCGTTGGCGCCGGTCTCGCCCTGCGCGCCGGTCGCGCCGGCCTCGCCCGGGGTGCCGTTGGCGCCGGTCTCGCCCTGCGCGCCGGTCGCGCCGGCCTCGCCCGGGGTGCCGTTGGTGCCGTTGGTGCCCGTGGCTCCGGTCTCACCAGTGGGGCCCGCGGCGCCGGTCTCGCCCTGCACGCCTCGGAGTCCCTGCGGGCCGGCGACGCCCGTGGCGCCGGTCGCGCCCGCGATGCCCTGGACACCCGTCTCGCCCCGTGCGCCGGTCGTGCCGGTGTCACCCTTGGCGCCGGTCGCGCCGGCGATGCCCTGGGCACCCGTCTCGCCCCGTGCGCCGGTCGTGCCGGTGTCACCCTTGACGCCGGTCAATCCCTGAATTCCGTTGGCGCCCGTGAGGCCCCGCGCGCCGGTGGCACCGGTGGTGCCCTGCGCGCCGGTGGTGCCCTGCGCGCCGGTGGCGCCGGTGGCACCGGTGGTGCCCTGCGCGCCGGTGGTGCCCTGTGCGCCGGTGGCACCGGTGGTGCCCTGCGCGCCCGTCGTTCCCTGGGCGCCCGTGGCGCCGGCAGGACCCTGTGTGCCGTTCGCGCCGGTGACTCCCTGCGCGCCCGTCAGACCCCGGATTCCCTGGATGCCGTTCGCGCCAGAAGGTCCCTGAGCGCCGGCGGGGCCGGTGCTACCGGTCGCGCCGACGTTGCCCTGAACGCCCTGCAGGCCGCTGGCGCCGGCGATTCCCGCGGCTCCCGCGTCGCCCTGCGCGCCGGCGGCGCCGATCGAACCGGCAGCGCCGGTGAGCCCCGTCGCGCCGGTCTTGCCCTTCACCCCGCGCAGCCCGCGGGAGGCCTTGCGCGTAGTGCAGCGCGAGGGCTTGGGCGGAGAGCACTTCGCGGATCTGGCAGCTCGCACGCTTCCGGCGAGCGCGATCTGCCCACCAGACGTCTTGCACGGCGGCAGCGGGCGAGTTGGACACTCGGCGGCGATCGCCATCCCGACCGGCCCGAGGACCGCGACGGAGGTCACTGAAACAAGGAGCGCACGGCGAAAACCTGATGCGGACATGGTGCTGCCTCTCCGATCCCGGGCGCGGAAGGGCACGCGGATCACGTTGCGGTGGCGATAGCCAGAGAGGTCGGATGTCGAAACTCCGACGCAGTGGCAGACCGCTGAACACTGCTATGCGAGTCGGACTACGGAGCCCCGTGTCTTGCGCTTATCCGTTGAGTCGCTCTGACCCGGTTATCGACACGGATCACCGATGCTTGAATCCCCTGATCGGGGGATCTGGCGCGCGGCCGTCAGTGAATGAGATCGTGGCGCATGGCCTCCGCCACGGCCGAAGCGCGGTCGGAGACGCCCAGCTTCGCGTAGATGTTCTCGAGGTGACTCTTCACCGTGCTCGGGCTGATGAACAGCCTGCGCGCTGTCTCGCGGCCGGAGCAGCCCTCTGCCGCGAGTCGGAGGACCTCGAGCTGGCGAGGCGTCAGGGCCACCGAGTCGACGTCCAGCTGCTGGTGTGCGAGGAACTGGCCGAGCTCGTTGCCGATCGCGCCGAGCGACTGCAGGAGCCTGCGGTTGAGCCTTGCTCGGTCACGGGAATGCAGCTCGACCACGGCCAGGACCTCGCCGCCGTACAAGGCCGGGAACGCGACGGCGCCCCGCAGGCCGGCGCGCGCGGCCACGTCGCGTCGCGAGCACTCGGCGTAGGTCTGGACGTCGTCGACGCTGATCGGCTCCCCGGTCTGCCAGACCTTGCCCGCCAGCCCGACGTCGCGCGGCAGGCGCAGGCTGTGGGTGGCCGACACGAAGTCGGGGGTGTCGTGCGCGTCCTCGATCCAGAACGCGCGAACGCTCAGCTCCTCGTCCGCCGGCACCCACAGCGCTCCGGCGCTGAAGTCCAGCGCCTCGGCGACGGCACGCAGCAGTCGCGGGCCGCCGGTCTTCAGCGATTCCCAGTCCTCGAGGGCGGCGGAGGCCGCGATGTGCGACGCGATCTTGCGGTTGGCCTCGAGCTCGTCGGTCACGTCCTCGACGGTGCCGACCCTCGAGGAGACGCCTCCGGTGCCGCTGTCGACGGCGGCGATCGTCGAGCGCAGGCGTCGCGGAGCGCGCCCCGGCTGGAGGAGCCGGAACTCGACGGGCGCCATGTGACCTTCCTGTCCGAGAAACGCGGCCACACGCGCAATTCGGTCGCGGTCGTCCGGATGGGTCTGCTCGAGGACGTATTCGACTGTCGGCAGGATCGCTCCCGGCTGCAGCCCGAACAGCCGGTAGAGGTTGTCCGACCACTGCAGCTCCTTCTCCGGAAACCACTCCCAGCTGCCGATCTCGGCCACCTCCTCGGCGCGCTCCATGAGCGAGATTCGTCGCTGCGCCACGTTCGACGCGGCCATGCGCTCGGAGATGTCCTCGAGCCAAACCGTGGTGCCGGGCGGATCCGCGCACGGGGTGATCAGCAGTTCCAGCCAGCGCGCGAGCGCACCGTCACCGCCGACCGACAACTGGATCCTGTGCGCCTGATCAGTGGAGGGTGAGCCCGACAGCAGGGAGCTGAGCCGGTCGAGCTGCTCGGTGCGCGAGCGCGACAGCAGTTGTGCGATCGGAAGCCCGATCGCGTCGCTTGCGCTCACATCCAGCAGCATCTCGGCTG
>Ga0136631_10000175_pt1 | contig 19117 bp, 20 predicted proteins | sample AntDrymUQ6012206_2_FD_104655 | JGI IMG/M metagenome (GOLD analysis project Ga0136631, IMG submission 104655) | Polar desert sand microbial communities from Dry Valleys, Antarctica - metaG UQ601 (22.06) | ecosystem: Environmental > Terrestrial > Soil > Desert | place: Antarctica: Dry Valley... | reverse complement strand
GCGCAGACGAGCTCGACCGCGCACTCGCCGACCTCGACTTCGAGTACGCGCCGGGCACCCGCGGCCTGCAGCTCAAGCGCGTCGCGGGCGGTATCTCGCTCGCCACCGACCCGGTCGCCGAGGAGGCCGCGCGGCGCCTGCTGGCGCGGCCGCGAACCTCGCCCTTGACGCCCGCGCAGGCCGAGACGCTCGCGATCGTCGCCTACCTGCAGCCAGTCTCGCGGCCGGAGATCACCCGCATCCGCGGCGTCGCGGCGGACTCGGCGTCGGCCACCCTGCTCGAGCGCGGCTTCATCGAAGAGGCGGGCCGCTCGCAGTTCGGCGCCGTCCTGTACCGCACGAGCGACCTCTTCCTGAAGCTCTTCGGCCTCGACTCGCTGAAGGCGCTGCCGAGCGTCGCCGAGTGGGATCCGACGCCCGACGAGGAGGCCGAGCTGCGCGACCGCCTGTTGCGCGCCGGCGAGCAGCGCGCGGGATCACCCGAGGGTTGACGCCGCGCACGCGGCTCCCGATCGGGAGCCGCGGACGCGGCGCGCGCCGTGTCTCAGTCGGCGATCGCGAACGTCCCGACCGTGATATGCGCGTAGCGCAGCTTCGTCGAGCCGACCGGGCCGACCTGGACCGGCATCGTGCTCACCCCCAGCCCGACGCCCGCGGGATAGGCGAACAGCCTGCTGGCCGTGTCGCCGGGGATGTTGGTCACGATGTATCCCACGCCCGACGGGCTGATGTCGAAGCCGGTCGAGTTGTCGATGTTGATGCCCAGCGGCCCGAGCGTGTTGAGCATGCCGTCGTTGGGCGGGCTCTGGAGCACGAGCGTGTCCTGCACGGCGTCGAGGTCGTACAGCGCCGTTCCCGTCATCGGGTCGTTGTCGGGATTGGTGTACGCCGAGCCGGCGATATGCGGGTTGGCGCCCGCTTTGACGTCGCCGGGCACGTAGGCGACCGGCGTGTCGATCGTCGTCGTGTTCGCGTCGACGTTGACGCGCAGGTTCTGATCCTGGGGCAGGACGATCCGCAGCCGGTCGGGAACGGGGTTGAAGTCGACGCCGCCGGAGGTCTGGCGCGGGAAGGCGGCGGTGAACGGTCCCATCCCGATCGGGGTGAGGGCGCCCGTAGCGGGGTCCAGCGTGTAGTTGCGGCGCGCCGACGTGGTGGCGTAGACGAGGTTGTTCGCGGGCCGGCGGTCGATGCCGATGATCGCCTCGTTGAGGGCGAGACCCGTGATCGCGACGGGCGTCGAGGTGGTCTGCGGCGTCTCCGTGTCGAAGGTGATGACCTGCTGCGGCGCGGCGAAGCTGACGGCGACCGCCGGCTCGGCCGACGCGCTCGGCACGGCGACGGCGCCCGTCATGAGCAGCGCCGCGGGAACCGCGAGCAGCCGCCGGGATGTGCTGGATGACTGCATGTAAAACCCCCCTGATCGCGGCGTCCGTGGCGACACCTGTTCTTCCTCATGTTCGCAACCGGGGCCAAAGAGGTTCACTCGCGTGCCAGAACGTCCGTCCGCGCCGCGGTTGGCGGCACGCTCGCGCGGGTAGCGCCCGGACATGGAGATCCTCGTTGCAATACTCGCAATCGCCCTCGTCGCGGCGATTGCGTTCATCGTCATGCGCAACCGGTCTGCTCGCCCCGGCGGCCTCGCCCGCTCGCGCACCCCGGCGGACGGCGGCCTGCCAGACCGCGGCGTCGCGCGCCGCGGCGACTCGATGGCCGCAGCCGTCCACGATCACGCGCAGGCGACCGAGCCAGGCGAGGTCGTCGCTGCCGAGCAGCGACTGCGCGCCCAGGCTCGCAACGTTGCCGCGGGGATGCAGACCGGCACTCCGGCCGGCGGCTACGCCGAGCCGGTGGGCGGCAACGGCGGCAACGTCAGCGGCTACGGCGAGGCGGCTTCCAGCTCCAGCTACGACGATCCGCATGCGGGCGGCGCGATCGACCCGCAGACCGGCGAGCGTATCGACGGCTACGGCGACCCCGCCAACGACCCGCGCCTCAACGACAGCCGCTACGAAGGACGGCTGGCGCCAGACTACGTCGACCCCAACAGCGAGGATGAGCGCCTAGGGCGCTGAGCCTGGATCCAGGTTGAGCGCTCAGGCGCTCGCGGCCGCCAGCTGCCCGCAGGCGGCGGCGATGTCGCGCCCGCGGGTGAGCCGCACCGTGACCCGCACGCCGTGCTCCTCGAGCGCGGCGCGAAAGGTCTCGATCGCCGTCGCGCACGATCCGTCGTAGGGCGAGCCGCTCGGGTTGTAGGGGATCAGGTTGACCTTGAAGGCCTTCGGGTCGAGCACCTCGGCAAGCGCGACGGCCTGCTCGTGGCGGTCGTTGACGCCGGCCAGCATCACGTACTCGATGAACACCGGACGGCGCTTTGCGACGTTCCAGCGCCGGCACGCGGCGAGCACGTCGGCGAGCGGGTAGCGGTCGTTGACGGGCATGATCTGCGAGCGAAGCGCGTCGTCGGCGGCGTGCAGCGAGAACGCCAGGCGCAGCGGCATGTCGGTCTGCGCGAGGCGGTCGATGCCGGGGATCCAGCCGACCGTCGAGATCGTCGTACGGCGGTGGGTGATGCCGGCATCGGGCAGCCTTCTACAGGCGGCGAGCACCGCGTCGAGGTTCATCATCGGCTCACCCATGCCCATGAACACGGCATGGTCGACCGCCTCCATACGCCTGAAATGCAGCGCCTGGTCAAGGATCTCCGACGCCGTCAGGTTGCGCCCGAACTTCATCGTCCCCGTCGCGCAGAACGTGCACGTCAGCGGGCAGCCCGACTGCGACGACAGGCACAGCGAGCGCCGCCCGTCGCGGTAGCGCATCAGGACCGCCTCGACGGGGCGGCCGTCGGCGGTGTGAAAGAGCGTCTTGACGGTGCCGTCAACCGATTGCGCCTGGTCGGCGACGGTCAACGTCGAGTACGGCAGCTCGCCGTCCAGCCGCTCGCGCAGCGCGGCCGGGACATTCGTCATCTCGTCGTAGCCGCGGGCGCCGCGCGCGGCCCATTCCCACACCTGCCTGGCGCGGAAGGCGGGCTCGCCGGCGCCGGCGAGGGTGCGCTCGAGCAGCTCGAGATCCATCGCCCCATCGTAGGGCTGCGCCCGCGACGGACCTCTACGTCAGGTCGTAGAACTCGTACAGCGCGCTGCCCGACGCCGCCAGCATCAACACGCCGGTCGCCGCGAGGTCGTGCGCGCCCTGCGTGTGGAAGTGGTCGGGCACGTGCTGGCGGCCGCCGTGCTCGGGCTCGATCGCATAGGCGCCGCGGTGCAGATCCAGGGCCTGCTCGCGCACGAGCCCGGCCCACTCCGTCAGCAGGTCGATGTCGCCCGAGCGCGCGGTCAGCGCCGTCGCGCGCAGGCCGTCCTCGGAGACCTCGTGCAGCACGATCGTCAGGCACTCCGGGTTCCATTGCGTCTGCTGGCGCTCGTTGATCGCGCCGTCGAAGAACGGCTCCCGGCGCAGGCACAGCCGCCGCACCGGCTCCTGCTCGGCGACCGACGCGGCGAGGTCGGCGGCGAGCGGCAGAGAGACCGCCGCGTAGGTCGGAAAGAAGCGCTCGACGGCGACGTAGAAGCTGTGCAGGTCGGCCCACCGCTGGGCGATCTCGACGAGCTCCGCGCGGGTCGCGTGCAGCGTCAGGGCGAACGCCGTGACCTCCGGCAGAAACGGGTTCGGGTCCGCCATGCGACCATCGTAAGGTGCGCCTCGCCAAGTTCCTTGCCCATGCCGGCGTCGCGTCACGACGTGGCGCGGAGGAGATCATCCGCGCCGGGCGCGTCACGATCGGCGAGCAGAAGATCACCGATCCGGCGCGCGACGTCGACATCGACAGCGGCGTCGCGGTCGACGGGCGCTACCTGCAGGGCCCGGAGGAGCGGATGGTGTTCGCCGTGCACAAGCCGCCCGGCGTGCTCTCGACGGCGCACGACACGCACGGGCGCAGGACCGTCGTCGACCTCGTCCCGGCCGCCGGCTCGCGGCTGTATCCCGTCGGACGGCTCGACGTCGACAGCACCGGCCTGATCCTCGTGACCAACGACGGCGACCTCGCCCAGCGCATGACGCACCCGTCCTTCGAGGTGCCGCGCACCTACCGCGCGATGGTCCGCCCGTCGCCGGTGCCGGAGTACGCGCTGCGCCACCTGCGCGAGGGCGTCGAGCTCGACGACGGCAAGACGCTGCCCGCCAAGGTCCGCCAGGTGCGACCGGGCGTGCTCGAGCTGACGATCCGCGAGGGACGCAACCACCAGGTCAAGCGCATGTGCGAGGCCGTCGGCCATCGTGTGCGCACGCTGCAGCGCATCCGCTTCGGCGGGCTGCGCCTCGACGACCTCGCCGAGGGCGCCCACCGGCGCCTCAAGGCGTCCGAGGTCGAGGCGCTGCGCCGGGGGACTCCGACCGCGACCCACTAGCGGGCGTCTCGGGCTAGAGTCGCGCCGCATGCGGCTCTTCGCGCTGCGCGGGGCCTCGTCGGTCGACCGCAACGAATCCCAGGCGATCCTCGGTGCGACCGAGTGGCTGTTGCGCGAGATCCTCAAGCTCAACGACCTGCATCCGAGCGACGTCGTCAGCTGCATCTTCACGCTGACCGAGGACCTCGACGCCGAGTTCCCGGCGGTCGCCGCGCGCAACATGGGCTTCTCGCAGGTGCCGCTGCTGTGCGCGCGCGAGGTGCCGGTGCCGGGCGCCCTGCCGCGCGTCATCCGCGTGCTGATGCACTACCACGCGCCCGACGCGCACGTCTCGCGTCACGTCTACCTCGGCGAGGCGCGCAAGCTGCGCCAGGACCTCGAGGGCGCGCAGTAGACCGAGGACCGGTCACCGTGCGTAATCCAAGGCATGCAGACCGTGCTCGCCCAGCAGGAGCTGATCGTCCTCGTCGACGACATGGGCCGGCCCACGGGCACGGCCGAGAAGTGGTCCTCGCATCATGCCGACACGCCGCTGCATCTCGCCTTCTCGTGCTACGTCTTCGACGACGACGGCGCCTTTCTGGCGACGCGCCGGGCGCTGACGAAGAGCGTCTGGCCCGGCGTCTGGACGAACACCGTCTGCGGGCACCCCGGCCCGGGGGAGAGCGTCCCGGAGGCGATCGCGCGGCGCCTGAGCTACGAGCTCGGCATGGAGGTACGCGACCTCGCGGTCGTGCTGCCCGGCTACCGCTACCGCGCGCCGCCCTTCCAGGGCATCGTCGAGTACGAGTTCTGCCCGGTGTACGTGGCGCGCGCGGCGGGCGAGCCGCGGCCCAACCCGCTCGAGGTCGGCGCCTGCGCCTGGATGAACTGGCAGGACTTCGCCGGCGCCGCGCTGAGCGACGACCGCGACGACTACTCGTGGTGGTGCTCAAACCAGCTGGAAGCGCTCGAAGGGCACCCGCTGATCGAGCGCTACGCACGCCGCCGCTAGCGCACTAGCCTTTCTCGCCATGGCGATCGAGTTCTCCGGGCGCATCCGCCGCCTCCCCGTCTATCCGATCGCGGGCGCGTATGCGCTCGGCGACGACGTCGCGATGCTCGCCTCCAACGAGTCGCCCGACCCGCCGCTGCCGGCCGTCGTCGCGGCGGCGCAGCGCGCGCTGGCGGGCGCCAACCGCTATCCGGACCCGTCCAACGCCGCGCTCAAGCGCGCGCTGAGCAACCGCTACGGCGTGCCCGCGTCGCGGATCGCGGTCGGCAACGGCTCCTGCGACATCCTGCTCGCCGCCGGCGACGCGCTGCTCGAGCCCGGCGCCGAGCTCGTCTACGCGTGGCCCTCGTTCAGCGTCTACCCGCACCTCGCCGCCGCCTCGGGCGCGACCGCGATCACCGTCGCGCTCGACGACGGCCAGTGCCACGACCTCGAGGCGATGCTGACCGAGATCACCGCCGCGACGCGCCTGGTGATCGTCTGCAACCCCAACAACCCGACCTCGACCGCGCTGCCGTTCGCCGACATCGCCGCCTTTGTTCAAGCGGTGCCGCGCCACATCGCCGTGATCGTCGACGAGGCCTACTGCGAGTTCAACCTGCTCGACGATCCCGACACGACGCTCGACCTGCTTGCAAAGCACTCGAACCTCGTCCTGCTGCGCACGTTCTCCAAGGTCTACGGGCTGTGCGGCCTGCGGATCGGCTTCGCGCTGTGCGGCTCGGAGGACTTCCCGCGGGCCGTCGACCAGGTTCGCCAGCCGTTCTTCTGCAACGTCGCCGCTCTGGCGGCGGCGGTCGAGGCGCTGCGCCACCAGGACGCCGTCGCCGACCGCGTCGAGCGCGCGATCGTCGCGCGCGTCGAGCTCGAGTCGGGCCTCGATCGACTCGGCATCGAGCCCTATCCGTCGCAGGCGAACTTCTGCTGGTTCGACCTGCCCGAGGACGCCGACGAGTCGGAGGTCGTGCGCGGCCTCGCCGAGCGCGGCGTGATCGTGCGCGCCGGCGGATCGCTCGGGCGCCCCGGCGCGCTGCGCGTGACCTATGGCACACCCGCGCAGAACGTCCGCTTCCTCGACGCCCTGGCCGCCGTGCTCTAAGATCGGCCGTCGAATGAGCCGCACGAGCGACATCGGCCGTATCTCCTTTGCAGTCGCTCGTCGCTATTTCGCCTGGCGATTTATCTAGGCGCTCGGCTCATCGCCCCTGCTTGAACAGTTCCTCTTCGCCGAGCGCCACGCAGGACCCCTCCGTCCCCAGGCGTTTTCGTGAAAGGACCTCGAAGTGAGCATCGGCATGACACCCGCGGCACCCGATGGAGAAGAACCCGCCCGAGAGCCCTACCGGCTCGCCGCGCTGAGCGCGCGAGGCGGCGAGCGAAGCGTGCTCGAGATCGGCGATCGCAGGCTCGGCGGCGAGCATTTCGCGCTGATCGCCGGCCCCTGCACGGTCGAGACGCGCGAGCAGACGCTCGCGATCGCCGACGTCGTCCGGCGCGGCGGCGGCACGATGCTGCGCGGCGGCGCCTACAAGCCGCGCACGAGCCCGTATGCCTTCAAGGGCCTGGGTGACGCCGGGCTGAAGATCCTCGCCGAGGCCAAGGCGCAGACCGGCCTGCCCGTCGTCACCGAGCTGATGGACGTGCGCGACCTCGAAGCCGTGCTCGAGGTCGCCGACATGATCCAGATCGGCGCGCGCAACATGCAGAACTACACGCTGCTGTCGGAGGTCGGGCGCACGCGCACGCCGGTGCTGATCAAGCGCGGCCTGTCGAGCACGATCGAGGAGCTGCTGATGGCGGCCGAGTACGTGCTCAAGGAGGGCAACGAGCGCGTCGTGCTGTGCGAAAGGGGCATCCGCACGTTCGAGACGGCCTACCGCTTCACGCTCGATCTCGCCGCGGTGCCGGTGCTCAAGAGCCTCAGCCACCTGCCGGTCGTCGTCGATCCGAGCCATGCCGCCGGCCGCCGCGATCTCATCGAGCCGCTGTCGATGGCGGCGGCCGCCGTCGGCGCCGACGGGATCGTCATCGAGATCCATCCCGATCCCGACGCGGCGATCTGCGACGGGCCCCAGTCGCTGCGCTGCGAGAACTTCGCGCAGCTCGCCTCGCGCGTCGAGCGGGTGGCGGAGATCGCCGGCAAGCGCCTCGGCGCTACGGTCTGACGATGGTTCCCGTCACCGCAGCGGAGCTCGCATCGGGCGTTCGCGACCGCCGCATCGAGCGGGTCTCGTCGCTCACGACGCCCGCGAGCCTGATCGAGAGCCTGCCGCTGCGACCGCAGCTCGCCGAGGTCGTCGTGCAGGGGCGCGCGGACACCCACGCGATCCTGCAGGGCTCCGACGATCGCCTGCTCGTCGTCGTCGGCCCGTGCAGCGTGCACGACGCCGAGGCCGCGCTCGAGTACGCCGGCAGGCTGGCCCTGAAGGCGCAGGAGCTTGGTGGCGACCTCGTCGTCGCGATGCGCGTCTACTTCGAGAAGCCGCGCACGACGACCGGCTGGAAGGGCCTGATCAACGACCCGCACCTCGACAACTCCGGGGACGTCGACACCGGCCTTCGGACCGCGCGCGAGCTGCTGCTCGAGGTGCTGGCGCTGGAGCTGCCGATCGGCTGCGAGTTCCTCGACCCGATCACGCCGCAGTACATCTCCGACACCGTCGCCTGGGGCGCGATCGGCGCGCGCACGACCGAGAGCCAGGTCCATCGCCAGCTCGGCTCGGGCCTGTCGATGCCGGTCGGCTTCAAGAACCGCACGGACGGAAACGTGCAGGTCGCCGTCGACGCCGTGCGCGCCGCGGCGTCCAAGCACTCCTTCGCCGGCGTCGACTTCAGCGGCACGCCGGCGATCCTGCACACAGCCGGAAATCCCGACGGCCACGTGATCCTGCGCGGCGGCGACGGGCGGCCCAACCACACCGCCGACGGCGTCGCCGCGGCGCTCGCCAAGCTGCGCGCCGCCGGCCTGCCCGAGCGCGTCGTGATCGACGCCTCGCACGCCAACAGCGGCAAGGACCACGCTCGCCAGCCCGGCGTCGCCGCCGAGATCGGCGACCAGATCGCCGGCGGCAGCCACGCGATCGTCGGCGTGATGCTCGAGTCCTTCCTCGTCGCCGGGCGTCAGGATCTGGGTGGCGACGGGCCGCTGACCTACGGCCAGTCGATCACCGACGCCTGCATGGACTGGGACATGACCGTCGAGGTGCTCGACGGCCTCGCCGCCTCGGTCCGCGCGCGGCGCGCGGCCGGGTGACACCGGCGCGAGGGTCATGAGGATCGCGCTGCTCGGCGTCGGGCTGATCGGCGGCTCGATCGGCCTCGCCGCACGCGAGCGGCTCGGAGCGCACGTCGTCGGCTGGAATCGCAGCCCGGCCGCGCTCGACGTCGCGCTCGAGCTGGGCGCGATCGACGAGGCGGTCTCGACGATCGACGAGTTCGGCGACGCGGACGTCGCGATCGCCGGCGTCTCGGTGGACGCGCTGCCCGGCGCGGTGCGCGACCTCTGCGAGCGTCTGCCGGGCGCGGTCGTGACCGATGTCGGCTCGACGAAGGGCCTGCTCGTCGCCGCCGTCGACCGCGAGCACTTCATCGGCGGGCATCCGCTGGCGGGCGCCGAGACCACGGGCGTCGCCCACGCGCGGGCCGACCTCTTTCAGGGCGCCACCTGGTACCTGACGCCGACCTCCCGCACCCCGGGCGTGCTCTACGAGCGCCTGGCGCGCTTCGTCGCCGGGATCGGCGCGGTGCCGACCGCGATCGACCCCGCCGACCACGACCGCCTGATGGCCGCCGTCTCGCACCTGCCGCACGTCGTCGCCAACCTGCTCGTCGCGCAGGCGGCCGACGCGCTCGGCGGCGAGACGATGCCGGCGACCGGCCCGAGCTTTCGCGACGCGACGCGCGTCGCGGGCGCCAACCCGGCGCTGTGGGAGCAGATCTACCGCGCCAACCGCACCGCGCTCGGCGAGCAGATCGACGATCTCGTGCGGCGGCTGGGGGACGTGCGCGCGATGCTCGAGGACGGCGACCTCGCCGCCTGGCAGCAGCACGCCGCCGAGCGCCGGGCGGCGTTGCTCGAGGTCGGGCTGACGGGCGGCGCGGTGCGCGAGATCCGTGCATCGGTGCCCAACCGCCCGGGCGTGGTGGCGGAGATCGCGCTCGAGCTCGGCCGCGCCGGAATCAACATCACCGACATGTCGCTGGCGCCCGAGGCCGACAACCGCACCGGCGCGATCGCGCTGTGGGTGCGCTCGGGCGACGCCGAGCGGGCGATCGAGCTCGTCGCCGGGCTCGGCTTTCCGGCCGCATGAGCGACGTCTTCTTCTCGCCCGCGCAGCGCCTGCGCGGCACCGTCACCGCGCCGCCGGACAAGTCGATCTCCCATCGCGCCGCGCTGTTCGGCGCGATGTCGGGCGGAGCCGTGCGGATCGCCAACTATCTGCGCGCCGCCGACACGACGTCGACGCTCGACGCGATGCGCCGCCTGGGGGCGGGCGTCGACGCCGGGGGCGAGCGGGTGATCGTGACCGGCGTCGGCCTGCGCGGCGCGCGCGACGGGTCTGCGATCGACGTCGGCAACGCGGGCACGCTGATGCGCCTGCTGCCGGGCTGGCTGGCCGCGCAGGACGGCCGCGTCTACGAGCTCGACGGCGACGCCTCGATCCGCCGGCGCCCGGTCGACCGGATCGCCGAGCCGCTCGAGCTGATGGGCGCCGTGATCGAGCCGACAAACGGCCGCTACCCGCCGTTCGTGGTGCGCGGCACGCCGCTGCGAGCGATCACCTACGTGCTGCCGGTCGCCAGCGCGCAGGTCAAGTCGTGCATGCTGATCGCCGGCCTGTGCGCCGAGGGCACGACGACCGTGACCGAGCCGGCGCCGAGCCGCGACCACACCGAGCGGATGCTCGCCGGGGCCGGCGTCGACGTGCGCCGCGACGGCCTCGACATCGTCCTGCGACCGGTCGAGGCGCTCGAGGCGCACGACCTGACCGTTCCCGGCGACCTGTCTTCGGCGGCGTTCATGATCGCCGCCGCGGTGCTGGTGCCGGGCTCGCGCGTGACCGTGCGCGACGTCGGCGTGAACTGGACGCGCACCGGCTTTCTGCGGATCCTCGAGCGGATGGGGGCCGGCGTGCGCGGCGAGCTCGAGCCCGTTCCCGCGGCGGGCGCGCCCGTGCCGGCGAGCGAGCCGACCTGCGACCTCGAGGTCCGGTCGGGCTCGCTGCGGGGGACGGCCGTCGAGCCCGCCGAGGTGCCCCTGGCGATCGACGAGCTGCCGCTCGTCGCGCTGCTGGGCTGCTTCGCCGAGGGCGAGACGGTCGTGCGCGGGGCGCGCGAGCTGCGCGTCAAGGAGTCCGACCGGATAGCCGGCGTCGTCGACGGCCTGCGCGGCCTCGGCGCCGAGATCGAGGCGACCGAGGACGGCTTCGTCGTGACGGGCGCAGGCGGCGCACCGCTGCGCGGCGGCACGATCGACGCCGCCGGCGATCACCGCATGGCAATGCTCGGGGCGGTCGCGGGCCTCGCCTCGCGCGACGGCGTCCAGGTCATCGGCATGGACGCCGCCGCCGTGTCCTATCCGGGCTTTCTGGACGACCTCGCCCGGCTGGGCTGACCGGCGCGGCGCGCCTGCCAGAACGCCGCGTCCTGGACGCCCAGCGGCGTCCCGGGCGCCGCGCCGCGCAGCTGCTCGTCGGTGATCGCCGTCCAGTCCGCGCCCGCGCGCAGCTCGCCGAGGATCGCGAACAGCAGGCCTTCCATGCGCCGCAACAGCAGCGACTGGGGCGGCAGCGTCTGGCGGCGCATCTGCTCGAAGAAGGGAGAGCGCGGCGATCCCGCGACCTCGATCGACGCGCGCACGATGTCCGGCGTCAGCCGCGTGAAGCTGTCGCCGAGCATCCAGCTGCTCGCGGCCTGGACCTGCGCCAGCAGCATCGCGGCGTCGAACGGCTCGCCAGCCGGCAGGTAGCCCAGCGCGCTGAGGCGCTCGTGGACCCGGCCGGCGTCGCCGTCGGCGACGGCGAGCGACAGCGCGCGCTCGTCCGCCAGGTGCCGTTCGTTCATGCGCCGCAGCAGCCCGAAGTCCAGAAAGCAGACGCGGCCGTCGGGGCGCAGCAGGTAGTTGCCCGGATGCGGATCTCCGAGGCTCGTCGAGAGGCGATGCAGCACGCTGAAGAAGAAGCGAAAGACGATCTCGCCGAAGCGGTCTCGCTGATCTTCGGGCAGGCGCTTGACCTCGTCGAAGCCGATGCCCTCGACGTAGTCGGTCACGAGCACGCGCCGGCCGCACAGCGCGGTGTGCACCGCGGGGACGTGGATGAACGGGTGCCCCCGGAACGCGCGCGCGATGCGGCGCTGGCTCTGGGCCTCGAGCTCGTAGTCGAGCTCCTCGGAGATCCGCGACCGCAGCTCGTTGGTGACGGCCTTGACGTCGAGGCCGGGGGCCATCCGGCGGATCAGCGGGAACAGCACGTTGATGTTGCGAAGGTCGGCCTCGACGGCCTCGGCGATCCGCGGGTACTGGACCTTGACCGCGACCTGCGCGCCGTCATGCGTTCGCGCGCGGTGCACCTGGCCGATCGACGCGGCGGCGAACGCTTCCTGCTCGAACGAGGCGAACGCCTCGGTCAGCGGCCGCCCGAGGTCGGCTTCCAGGACCTTGCGGACGTCGGCGAACGCGACGGGCTCGGCCGCGTCGCGCAGCGCCCCGAGCTTGGTCTTGAAGGCCTCTCGCTCAGCTTCGGGCACGAGCCCCATGTCGACCGTCGAGAGCACCTGGCCGAGCTTCATCGCCGCGCCCTTCATCGAGCCGAGCCGCTCGACGATCTCGTCTGCGGTGGCCATCGTGCGCCGCTCGCTCGCCGCCTGCGCGCGATCGGTGCCGCGAACGGTGTTCGCCGCGCGGGTACCGGCCCAGCGCAGGCCCTGCCCGGCGACGAGGCCGCCGAGACCGGCGGCGCGGCGTGCGCGCTCGGAACCGATCACGAGTTCCGGGCTCCCGGCGGCCGGCTCGAGCGGTCGATCGGTCGAAGATGCATGACCGGGGGTACGCAAAGACCCACGCTCACGTGGGTGCCGACGCGGATCCTGGCGCGCTCGCGCCCCCGGGCCGCGATTGGCGCCCGGCTTCGTTTCCCGCGCGGCCTGCTGAGGGTAAGCACCGCTGACCATGGAACTCGATCTCGACCGCCCACCCACACCACTCGCCAACCTGCTCGACAGCGGTGAGGAGAGCGGCTGCGTCAACCTCTCCGAGCTCGACGCGCTCGCCCGCCGTCTCGACGTGCCCGACGACGAGCTCTGCGCGCTGCACGAGGCCGTCGAGGCGCGCGGCATCAACGTCAGCGACGACTGCGGGCGCAGCGACGTGCCGGCCACCGACTACGGCAACGGCGGCCTCGCCACGGCGACCACCGACGCGCTCGGCCTGTTTCTCAACGAGATCCGCCGCCATCCGCTGCTGACGGCGGCCGAGGAGGTCGAGCTGTCCAAGCGCATCGAGCAGGGCGACGCGGCCGCGAAGGAGCGGATGATCAACTCCAACCTGGCGCTCGTCGTGTCGATCGCCAAGAAGTACCCGCAGAACGAGCTGCCGCTGCTCGACCTCATCCAGGAGGGCATCTTCGGCCTGATCCGGGCGACGGAGAAGTTCGACTGGCGCCGCGGCTTCAAGTTCTCGACCTATGCGACGTACTGGGTCCGCCAGGCGATTCAGCGCGGCATCGAGAACAAGGCGCGCACGATCCGCGTGCCGACGAACATCGCCCAGCGCGAGCGCAAGATCCAGCGCACGCGGCGCGCGCTGTCGACGAAGCTCGGGCGCGACCCGTCCGATCAGGAGATCGCCGCCGCGGCCGAGCTGCCGCTGGCGCAGGTCGAGGCGATGGCCGACATCGCGCGCACCGTCACGAGCCTCGACCGGCCGGTCGGCGAGGAGGGCGACACGGCGCTCGGCGACCTGCTCGGCGACGATCGCGCCGGCCCCGCCGAGGAGGTGGAGGTCGCGCTGCGCGACGAGGCGATCCGCGTCGCGCTGGCGGGCCTGCCGGCGCAGGAGCGCAAGGTCGTCGAGCTGCGCTACGGCGTCGACGGCCTCGGCGGCCCGGTCGGCCTGCGCGAGACGAGCCGGCGCCTGGGCATCACGCAGCCCGAGACGCGCAAGCTCGAGGAACGCGCGCTCGAGCGGCTCGCCGGCCTGCGCGAGCTGGAAGCTCTGCGCGAGGCGGCGTAGACCACCGCCGCCCCGCGCGCGAGTCGACGATTACCCTCGCGCGACAGGGCCAAACCGAGACAGGCGCGTCTACCTCGTGACGGTGACGGTGCCCTTCATCGTCGCGTGGAACACGCAGAAGTACTTGTAGGTCCCGGGCTTCGGGAAGGTCACCGAGCCGCTCGCCTTGCCCTTGATCGTATCGCTGTCGAACGACGGCGAGCCGCCCTCCTCGGTCACGGTGTGCGGCGCGTCGTCGGCGTTCGAGACCGTGATCTTCTGGCCGGCCTTGACCGTCGCGGGGTCGGGGTCGTAGAGGAAGTCCTTGATCTCGATCGAGGTCGTCGCCTTCGACGGCGCCGGCTCGGCGGCGGTCGTCGCGCCCGAGTCGCTCGAGCCGGCATCGTCGTCGCCGCCGCAGCCGGCGAGCAGTGCGGCGCCCAGCAGGGCGGCGAGGATCGCGTGTCTCATGCTCGTCTGATCGTTGCGCGCCGCGTTTCGGATCACCGGCGGACGCTGAGGCTAGTTCGCCGTCAGCTCGCGAAACGTCTTCGGGATGACGCCTGAGGCGCCGTAGACCGTCAGCGCGTTGACGGCCGCGACGTCGGAGGTGATCGCCGACCCGTAGCTTGCGCGCTGAGGCCCCAGCTGGTTGACGATCGCCGTCGTCGTGGCCGCCAAGCCGACGCGCGCGACGAGGTCGTCGACGATCGTCGTCACGCTGCCGAGCGCTTTGATCGTGTCTCGCAGCGTGCACACGGTCAGGCCGAGCACGACCGTGCACGGCACGAGCGCGTCGACGAGAGCGCTCGTGTTGAGCGTCACCGGCGGCGGCACGATCGTCACCCGCCCGCTCTTGCCGTCGGCGCTGACGCTGCCCTTGACGTGCGCGCCGCTCTCGATGCGGACGATCTCGCGCCCCGGCGACGCGCTGTCGCCGAGCCCGAGCCCGCCGTCGGCGACCGCGTGGCGCTGGAGGTTGAGGCCGTAGACGACGCCGGAGAACGTGTTGACCTGCGGCCCGCCGGCGGCCGCGCCGGTGAATACCGGTGCCGCGGTCGTCGTGCCGTTGCCGCGGATGATGACGCGCCCGCTGCCGATCACGAGCGCCTTGTACTGCACGCCCGTGCCGACGCTGACGTAGCAGTACTGGTCGCCGGTTCCGACCTTCTCGATGAAGGCGAGCTTCGTGCTCGACGGCGATCCGGTGATCGTGCACGGCGGGGCCGCGGCGTAGGTCCCGCCGGCCCCCAGCTTCGTGTACGTGCTGGGGGGGGCGAGCGCCTGCGTGCGCATCTGGTTGATCGCCTCGGAGGTGGCCGCGGTCGTCGTCGGGAACTGCTCGAGCTTGCCGCCGGTCAGCGTCGTGGTGATGATCGGCAGCGCGCCGAGCGCTCCGATCGTGCCCGACAGGCAGGTCGAGGTCGGCACGGCCTTGAGGTCCAACGCGCCGCAGCGTACGCCGGTGACGCCCGAGCTCGGCGGCGTCGTGGCGGTCTGCGTCGGATCGGGCGCGACCGTCGGCGTCGTCCCGAGCAGGCTGCTGAGCACGCCGTTGAGGGCGTTCGTGGAGAGATTGTTGACGCTCGTGCCGAGGTCGTCTGTCAGGGTGCCGGTGGCCACGCCGTACTTGGAGCTCAGCGCGGCCTTCGAGCGCACCTGCACGAGGCCGGCGACGGATCGCGTCACGTCGCCGATCGTGGCCTGCGCGCGCACCCAGACCTTGTTGTTGAGGTTCTCGTCGTAGCTGTGCTTCGTCGACATCAGCGTGTCGTTCCACACCGACGAGGCCGCGTCGTCGTCGCAGACATTGACGCTCCACGTCGCGCCGCCGAAGCCGCTGTCGGTGAAGCTCGCGTTGAGGTTGTTGCGCAGCAGCGCGATGCGCGTGTCCGCCGTCGCCGCCGTGGTGCCGAGCGTCTCGCCGAACGCCATCGCCGGCGTGCCGCAGATGCCGTTGGGCGAGGGCACCGTGCCCGGCCAGCTGCGTCCGAGCACGAACGCCTCGCTGGTGAGCACGCTCTCGGCGAGGTTGAAGCCGCGGTCGCGCGTACGCTCCGTCGAGGAGTGGCTGGCCTGGATGTCGACGAGTGACAGCAGCGCGAGGCCGAGACCGAGCATGATCGTCGTGGCGAGCAGCGCGGTGATCAACGCCGATCCGCCGTCGCCCTGGCGCAGCCGGCCGATCAGGTTTCGCATTTGATGTCCTTCGTGATCGTGTTGGTCACGCCGAGGGCGTCGGTCACCGTGGCGACGACGGTCGTGATGCCGGCGGGGATCGTCAGCGTGTTCCCCACCGGGGTGCCGAGCGAGACGCCGCCGGTGTTCGCGTAGGTCACCGTCAGCGCGCCGTAGTCGGGCAGGCTCGCGCTCAGGCTGAGCAGGGCCGTGCCGTCGATGTTGCAGTCGGCGTCGAGGTCAGCGTCGGTGATCGGCAGCGTTCCGGCGGAGCGCCTCGCGGCGCTGGCCTTCAGCGTGCTGCTGCCGGTCTTGCCGCCCGCGCTGGCGTCGAGGCTGAACGTGAGGCCCACATTCTTGATCGTCGAGAGCGCGGCCGTGGCGACCGACGTGGCACCGTCATAGGTGAACGCCGTGTTGATCGTCGATCGCAGCGAGGCGACCTTGGCGCCGCTCGAGCAGGCGGCCGTAGGCGCGGCGGGCGCCCCGGTCGTCACCGTCGACGTGCCGTAGAGCTCGCCCGTGTCGACGCACAGCCGCACGACGCGGGTGCCGGACGTCTCGGGCACGGTGTAGGCCAGGTCCAACGCGCTGGCCCGGAGGATCGAGGACGCGCCGCGCAGGTCGCGCACGGTGCTGTCCATCGTCGATCGCACCTGCTGGTTGGCGTCGGTCAGGCGCGTCTGGTGGTTGGCCTCGGTCGAGAAGGCGTCCAGGCTCTGCAGCGTCGCGAGCAGCACGATCGTCGAGAGCGTCATCGCGACGAGCAGCTCGACGAGGGTGAACCCGTCATCCTGGCGCAGTTGGGAGATCGTGGGCATCAGGTTTGACGGGGGTTGGTCAGCAGGGTGGTCTGGACGAGGCGGCCGGAACGGCCGTCCTTCGTCCATGTGACGGTCACGCTGACGCGCCGCATGTCGTCGGCCTGCCTGTCGTAGGCGAGGGTGCCGCTTGCGGTCGAGGAGCAGGCGCTCAGCGGGGCGACCGTGCTGACCGCCGTCGTGAGCGTGTTGAGGATCGTCGTGTCCGTGCCGACGGCGTTGCAGACGGTCTGCAGCAGCGAGCCGCCGGCGGTGACCGCGATGCCGAGGACGTTGACCGCGGCGGCCGCGCCGGGCGCGGTCGTGCCCGGGCCGCTCGTGCCGGTCGTCGCCGCGCAGTACGTGTTGTCGCCGACGCCCGCGCCATCGGTCGGGTCGTCGATCGAGCAGGAGAAGATCTTGACCGCGTAGGTCGTGTTGCGGCGGGTCACGTTGAACGTGTCCGCCGCCGTGCCCGTCAGCGCGGTGGCGGCGTCGGAGGACGGCAGCGCCGCGCGCAGGTTCGCCGGCGCGAGCGCCATCGTCGTGTTCGCGTAGCTCAGCTGGCGGCTGCGCTCGACGAGGTCGCGAGCGAGGTTCGTGCCCTGCTCGCGCGCCGTCGTGCGGCTCGTGCTCGCGAGGCCTCCCTCGATCATGATCAAGGTGCCGAGCACCCCGACGATCATGATCAGGATCGCGATCATCACCTCGATGATCGTGAAGCCGTCCTCACGGTCGTGGCCGGGACGCCGGCAGGTCGGGAGGGCGAGCGTCTCGCCTTCCCGGCCCGGCGACGTCGCGATGCGCGGCTCGTCAGTCACAGGCGTCGACGGAGATCGACGGGAAGAGCACCGATGGCAGGGCCAGCAGGTTCTTCAGCAGGCACGTCGCCTGCGACAGCGGGGTGGTGCGCGGCGCGGGCGTCGGCGTCGTGACGGCCGCGACCGTCTCCGGCACGCGCTTGATGCTCACGACCTGCAGGCGGCGGCTCACGAGCGTGCCCTTGGCCGTGCGCGTCTTCAGGCGCACGCTCTCGCCGGCCGGGATGTCGACGTAGCGGCAGACGCCCTCCTTGCGGCGGCACTTGACGTCGCCCGACACCGCGGTGCTGGGGGCGATCGCGAAGACCGCCTTGTCGCGGGCCGGCGAGTACTTGACGAACATCGCGACGACGCTGCCGCCGGCCTTGAACGTCTGCAGGCGCGGGACGCGGCGGGCCTTGCTCGAGTTCATGCTGCGGCCGAAGCGGACGTTGACGAGCGCCACGTTCTGGACCGGCGCCGTCCGTGGAGCCGGCGTCTGCTTCTTCGGCGCCGTCTTCTTCTTCGTCTTCTTCTTGGTCGTCTTCTTCTTGGACTTCTTGTTCGACGAGATCGTCGTCTTCGAGCCGTCGGAGTTCTCGATCGTGATCTTGCGTGCGTCCGCGGTGAGCGCCGGGGCTGCGCTGCCCGACGAGGCCGGCGCGCCGGCCGCCGCGGGGGTCCCGGTGTCCGCGGCCGCCTTCGCCGAGGCGGGCGGGGCGAACGGGTCCTTGCCTGCGCCCTTGCTGTCGTGGCGCGGCGTCACCGCCTTGTCGGTGGTGACCAGCAGCTTCTCTGCGCGGCCCGGGAGCTTGCCCGGGGTCGCGGCGGCCGGCACGTCGCCGGCCGCGGGGGCGTCGTCGGGCGCCGACTTCATGAACAGCAGCGGCGCCGCGATGATGACGAGGAGGGCGACGAGCACGACCGGCAACAGGCGCCGCCGGACCACTTCGTCGACAAGACTGCGCAACATCATGACCCTCCCTGAGCGGTGTCGGCCGCGGGAACCGCGGTCGGTGGTGCCGGCGCCGCCGCGATGTACGCGGTGCCGCTGACGTTGGCCTTGATCAGGTCGGCCTCGGCGTCACGCTCGAAGGACAGACCCTCGATCGTCACGAGCCGGCCGTCGATCTTCAGGTTGCCGGAGCGAACCGTCACGGCGCGGCGCGCCGCGGCGAGGACCTTGACCAGATCGAAGTACTTGCCGGTGTAGGCGAACGAGAACGGCAGCGTGGCGAGTCCGCCGGTGCCGGTGCTGGCGCCGGGGGTCAGGCCTGCGACGGGCGTCCCGGCCGGCTTGAGGGCCGCGAGGCGCAGGTCGCTGCCACGGGCGTTCGCCCGCTTCTGCAGCTGACGCAGCAGCGTCGAGATCTCGCCGCGAGCCGGCACGGCCCCATCGAGGCGCCGCAGCGCCCGCAGGTGCTTCGGGTAGGCCTTCTTGGCCTCCTGATAGCCGGCCAGCTGGGTCTTGGCGGCGCCGAGGCGCTGCTCCTGGGCAGCGACGTTGTCGCTGACCTCGGCGCTCTCGGCGCGATTGGGCGAGATCGCGAGCACCCACAGTGCCGCGAGCACGGCCGCGCCCGCGAGGACGGTGGCGACGATCATCCGCGTATGCGGAGAAGCCGAGCTGATCATTTCGGGGCTCCTGCGCCGTTGGCGGCGGTCTGGTTGGCCGGGGCGGTCGCCGCGGCGGGGGGCGTGGTCGTTGCCGGGGGCGTGGT
>Ga0136631_10000174_pt1 | contig 19199 bp, 19 predicted proteins | sample AntDrymUQ6012206_2_FD_104655 | JGI IMG/M metagenome (GOLD analysis project Ga0136631, IMG submission 104655) | Polar desert sand microbial communities from Dry Valleys, Antarctica - metaG UQ601 (22.06) | ecosystem: Environmental > Terrestrial > Soil > Desert | place: Antarctica: Dry Valley... | reverse complement strand
GAGCTTCTTGGACAGCGACTTCATCGCGTAGGCGTAGATCTCCTGCGAGCCGTACCCGAACGGCGTCTCGAAGTCATACGGGTCGTCCACCATGGGGGGCGCCAGCGCCAGCGTGCCTACGGGCAGCGTCTCTTGGAGGGTGTCCTGGACGACCTGCTTGTGCGCCGGGTCGGCCTTGATGGCGTCGGCGAGGAACTTCACGCCGAAGCCCACATGACGCGACTCGTCGCGGTTCACCGCGGTGAAGCCCTGGCGGAAGCCGGGCAGCAGGTCGAGCTCCTTGAGGGACCGGATCATGAACCGGGCGCCCGTGAGCGCCAGCGTGCCCTCGATCACCACCATGTAGACGGTCACGCCCCGCACCAGCGCCGCCATGTCGGTGGGGTCCTTGCGCAGCGTCTCGGCGGCCTCGTGCAGGATGCCGTCGAACAGCTGGCCGTACTCGGCGTTCATGTGTGCCCGCTGGTCGTCCACGTTCTCCGACAGCGTCTTGGCCGTCACGCCGAACACCTCGCGGTAGAAGCGGTCGAAGAACACCATGTGCTTGGCCTCGTCCGAGATCTGCGTGGCTAGAAACGCACGTGCTTCATGGGAGGGGGCGGCGATCGCGAACGGCAGCAGCTCGGTGGTCACGCGCTCCTCGCCGAGGAAGAACGAGGACATGCTCCACTGGATGAACTGACGCTGGTCGTCCGTGAACGACCCGGGGTCGGCCCACTGGCGGGCGTCCTCGGTGAAGTCGAACGACTCAGAGCTCCACTGCTGGTTCTCCCACCGGGAGAAGAGCCGCTCGTATGAAGGGGCAGCCTCCACGATGCGGTCCAAGCCCGCCATCACGCGGTCGATGTCGGCGTCCAGCAGCACCTGGAGCGCCGCGTCCTCGTTGGGGATCTCCTGCTCTGTCGTAGCCATGCGGGCAATTATTACCCGGTCGTTTAGTTAAGTCAAGAGATTCAGGAGATCTCATCGACGTGGCGGATGTTGGCCACGTCGTCGTGCTCGCCGCTGCGCTCGCCCTCGAACCATCCGTCGAGAATCTCGCTGAGCACGGGCTCGCTTGTGGTGCGCAGCGAGAGCGCCAACACGTTGGCGTCGTTCCAGCGCCGCGCACCGCGGGCGGTCTCGGCGTCCGCGCAAAGGGCCGCTCGCACCCCGGCGACCTTGTTCGCCGCGATCGAGGCGCCCGTGCCCGTCCAGCAGCAGACCACGCCCTGGTCCGCACGTCCTTCCGCCACGTCGCGGGCGGCTTGTTCGCTCGCCCACGCCCAATCGTCGCGCTCGGACTCCTCCAGCGCGCCGTGCAGCACGGGCTCATGGCCGCGGCGCCGCAGCTCCTCCACGAGGGCGTCGGCCACGCCCGTGCGCTCGTCGGCGGCTACGGAGATTTTCACCGGCGCGCCACGCGTACCCGCCTGGCACCGGCGATGACCCGGCCCTCGGCGGTGACGCCGGTGCCACGCAGCCGGTAACGCCCGGGCGCCAGGCGGCGGCCCACCCGCACGCGCACCTTGCGCGTCTTGCCGGCCCGAAGGTTCACCACCGCGCTGCGTCCCACCCGCTTGCCGCGGCGATTGCGCAGAACCAGGCGGACGCCGCGAAGCCCGGCGCCGCGGGCCCTCACACGCACCCCGAAGCGGCGGCCCTTGCGCGCGCGGCGCACCCCGCGGGTGGGGCCCACCGACAGCCGCTCGCGCCGCGAGGCGCCGAGGTCGGCCACGGGCAGGCGCAGGTCCACGCTGGAGAGCGCGAGCGCGCCGGTGCTGCGCTGCTCGGCGTAGAGCGTGGTGGCGGGCGCGAGCTGCAGGCGCAGGCGTGAGCCCGGGCCGGCGTGGTAGGCGATCGGCTCCAGCGGCCGCTCGATCGAGTGGGGCTTTCCGTCGAGCGTCACGGGAATCGGCGTGGCGAGGTTGCCGACCACGAGGTTGCGCACGGTATCCACGATCTGCCCGTACATATGCGTGCCCTCCGACGCGCCGGTGCCGGTGTAGTCCACCTTCAGGCGGGGCGCCCCCACGAGGTCGGCCGCGCCGCCGGGGGCGGGGATGTCGAGGTTGTAGGCATCGGGCGACGGGGAGGCGGCGATCAACGTGCCGTTGCCCGCCCCGGGCGAGAGGGGCAGCGTGCCCGAGCCGCTGGCCCGCAGCTCGCCGCGCTGGACCGGCGGGAAGGTGGCTCCCCGGCGAAGCGCGCCCTTCTGGTCGATCATCGAGAAGGGCGGCGGAGTGCGCAACCTTGCGTCTCGGTTGAGGTAGCGCCGCAGCCAGGAGAGCACGGCGTCCTCGATCAGTCCGGGCTGCCCGGGGTCGGTGAGGCACGCGCCGTGCCCGCCGCAGAACCACAGCATCCGGGTGGGCACGCCATTGGCCTTGAGAATGGCGTGGTTGACCATCGACTCCTCAAGCGTGAAGAGCGTGTCCACCGTGCCCTGCACCAAGAGGGTGGGGATGCGGATCCGGTCCACGAGGGCGCCCGGTCCGCGGCTGCGGAAGAACTCAACCGACTCGGGCGAGAAGCGGCCCGTCGTGGCTCCCTCCGCAAACGCCTTCTGGATCGCCGGGTCGGTGCCGCCCGTCTGAGCGCCAGCTGGTCCGAACGCGCCCGCCGCCCCGCCCGCGAACGCGCTCCCGCCCGCGCCGAACAGGATCGAGCCCCAGCCCTGCTTCACCACGCCGTCCTTGTACAGGCTGGTGACCAGCGAGTTCCAGGAGATCGTGGGGGTGATGGCATCGACGCGACCGTCGATCGCCGCGGTCACGAGCTGGATGCCGCCGCCGTAGCTCGGGCCGTTCATCCCCAGGCGCGGATCGTTGCGCCCGTCGAGCAGGGCCTCGGGCTGTCGGGCCACATGGGTGATGAGAGCCTGCACGTCGCGCCCCTCGAAGTCGGGCGAGTCGGCCATCACCTGGCCGCCGGACTGGCCGAAGCCGCGCGCGTCCCAGGTGAGGACGTTGAAGCCCGCCTTGCGCACGGGACCGTTGCCCACCGATCCGAACAGCTCCTCGGAGGTGGACTCGGGGTCGGTGTCGCCGGTCATCCCGTAGCCATGGCCGATCAGCACCGTGGGTGCCTTCTGGCCGGGCTTCAGGCCCTCGGCGGGGAAGAAGTGGGTCACGATCTTGGTGCCGTCGAAGGAGGTGACCACGGCGTCGCGCGCGGACGCCGCGGGGGCGGAGAGGACAAGCACCGCGAGGGCGGCGAATAGGGCGCGGCCAGGCCGCAAGGCACGCATCGCGGCGCGATCCTACCGGGCGAAGGGCGGGCGACCGCGTAGGTTTGGCCATATGCCGGAACTGCCCGAGGTAGAGATCGCCGCGCGCCGGATAGGAGCGGCGGTGGCCGGGGCCCGCGTGGAGTCGTCACTTGCGCCCGGCATGGTCACCATGAAGACCTTCGCGCCTCCGCTGGACGCGCTCACCGCCACCACGATCGAGGGTGTGGCCCGCCGCGGCAAGATGTTCGTCGTGGGCTTCGGCGAACTGTCGCTGCTGATCCACCTGATGTCCGCAGGGCGGCTGCAGGTCTGGGACAAGCGCGCCTCGCTGCGCGACAAGGCATCGCGGCTGCTGGTGCGCCTGGAGGACGGCCGCGAGCTGCGCCTGCGCGAGTTCGGGACCCAGCAGCGGGCGTGGGCGAAGGTGCTCCGCAGCAGGGAGGTGGACGCCGACGAGGCCGTGGCCACACTGGGCCCCGAGGCGTGGCCGGCTCCCCCGGCCGAGGAGCTCGCGACCGTGCTTGACCAGCCGCGCCACCTGCATCCGCTGCTGCGCGACCAGCGCACGATCGCGGGAATCGGGCGGTCGTGGGTGGACGAGGTCCTGTGGACAGCGCGGCTGTCGCCGTTCAAGAAGGGCTCGGAGCTCGAGAGCGAGGAGGTGCAGCGCCTGCGGGAGGCGATCCAGGAGCGCATGGGCGCGGCGCTCGAGCACTACGAGGAGGTCATCGGCGACACGGTGCCCGACAAGCTCCCGATGCCGCTGGCGGTGCACCGCCGGTCCGGCGAGCCCTGCCCGCGCTGCGCCACAAAGATTGAGGCGATCCACTTCAAGGACTACGTGCTCTGCTACTGCCCTCAGGAGCAGACCGGCGGGCGCGTGCTCAAGGACCGGCGGCTGTCGAGGCTGCTCAAGTGACCACCAAGGAGGACGTTCGATGGAGATCACCGGCGTGGATTTCGTCACGGTGCCGACCCGTGACTTCGAGAAGGCCAGCCACTTCTACGGCGATGTGCTCGGCCTCAGGTTCTCGAAGCGGTGGGGGGACATGCCCGCCGCCGAGTACGAGACCGGCAATCTGACCATCGCCGTGATGCAGTCCGACGCCTTCGGACTGGAGTTCCAGCCGCACTCGCTGCCGATTGCGCTTCACGTCGAGGACGTCGAGGCCGCGCGCGCCGAGCTCGAGTCGCAGGGCGTCACCTTCAAGGGCGAGACGATCGACTCAGGCGTCTGCCACCAGGCGATCTTCGAGGATCCGGACGGCAACACGCTCGATCTCCATCACCGCTACGCGCCGCAGCCGCCTGCCTGACGGCCGGGTCTCGCTGAATCGCGACGCCGGCCACAACGAGGGCCACGCCGGTCACCTCTACCCAGGACGGCACCTGGGCGAGGACGGCCACGCCGATGACCGTTGCCGTGGCCGGCAGTAGCGACACCATCAGGGAGTAGGTGGAGCGCGCCAGTCGCCGCATCGCGAGCTGATCGGACACATACGGGATCACCGACGAGCACACGCCCACGCCGAGGCCCGCGGCCAGCGCCACGGGGTCGCCGAACGCGGGAACCGCGGCCCAGCCGGCCATCGGCGTGACGATCACCGCGGCGATGACCATCGAGGCCGCCAGGCCGTCGATGCCGCTCAGGCCCTCCAGCCTAGACACGCGGTGTGCCAGGACTATGTAGAGCGCGAACAGCACGGCGTTCGCGAAGGCCAGCGCCACGCCGAGCGGCTCTCCTTCCAGGCGGACGTCGGTGAGCAGGTAGACCCCCGCCACGGCCACCAGGAGCGCTCCGGCGTTGCGGGGGGTGCGCGCGCCCAGTGCCGCGAGCGCCACGACCGGCAGGAACTCGATCGCGGCGACGGTGCCCAGCGGCAGCCGGTCGATGGCGACGTAGAAGGCGCAGTTCATCAGCGCCAGCACCGCGCCCCAGCCGGCGAGCAGGCGCCTTCCCCGGGAGTCGAGCGCCGCGAACGCCCGCCATGGCCGCCGCCACAGCGCGAACACCAGCGCCGCCGAGGCGATCCGCAGCCACGCCACTCCGAGCACCTCCACCCGCGCGAAGAGCAGGACCGCGAACGCCGGGCCGAGGTAGTGGAACACGGCGCTGACCACGAAGTAGACGTGGGGCGGGACGCGGTCGGCGGTGCGCGGCATGGCGTCCAGGATCGTTGCTCGCGAGGGTCGCTCACATGGCTGAGCGCAGGTAGAATCGCGATCATGGCGTTAAAACAAAGCTCAAGTGGCCGCTTCACCGATGAAATCGCGATCGACGCCACCGACCGTCGGTTGCTTGGCGAGCTGCAGGAGGACGGGCGGATGTCTCTGGCTGAGCTCGGTCGCCGGGTAGGCCTGTCCGCGCCGGCGGTAACGGAGCGCCTGCAGCGCCTCGAGGGGGCGGGCGCCATCCTCGGCTATCGCGCCCAGGTGGACCCGCGGGCGCTGGGCTTCTCACTGAGCGCGGTGATCCGCATCAGGCCCGCCCCGCGTGAGCTGGGCAAGGTGGCGGATCTCGCCAGGGACACGCCCGAGGTGGTGGAGTGCAATCGCATCACAGGCGACGACTGCTACCTGATGCGAGTCCACCTCCGCGACGTGGAGCATATGGAGGAGGTGATCGATCGCTTCGCCGTCTACGGCCAGACCACCACGTCGATCGTGCAGTCCTCACCGGTGGCCGCCCGCGCCGTGCCCGTGGAGTAGGCCCCGACTTCGTACCCTTGCCCCGTGCCGCCCGTTGCCGCCGTAGGCGAGTCCTTCCGCTCCTTCTTCGACGCCGTCGAGGACTTCTTCTCCGGCCTCGCCGAGGTGCAGCTGGGTTCGCTGTTGTTCGCGTTGTTGTGCTTCGGCATCTACCTCACACTGCGCGCGCGGGCGTCCTTTCACATCCTGCGGGCGGCCTACCCCACCGAGACCTTCCGCTTCAGGGACGTGTGGGGCGCCTACTTCGCCGGCTACGGCTTCAACTCGGTGATCCCGGCGCGTGGCGGCGACGTGGTGCGCCTATTTCTCACGAGGACCTCGGTGCCGCGGTCGAGCTACCCGGCGGTGGGCGCCACCTTCGTGGTGGAGGCGGGCTTCGACATCGCCATGGGGGTGCTCATCCTCACCTTCGCGTTCACGCAGGGCGTGTTCCCCAAGCCGCCCGACTTCGCCGACCTCAACGCGTTCGACCTGTCATATCTCGCCTCACACCCGCGCTTCGCGCTGTTCTTCTTCACCGTCCTGGGCGTGGCGTCGATGGTGGCCTTCGCGATGCTGTCGGTTCGGGTGCAGGCCTTCTGGGCGCGCGTGCGCCAGGGCCTCACGATCGCCTTCGACCGGCAGCGCTACTTCCGTGAGGTGTTCGCCGTGCAGTTCGTGGGCTGGCTGTTTCGCTTCACCGCTTTCTGGTTCCTGCTCGAGGCCTTCAACGTGGGCGGGTCGGTGAAGAACGTGCTGCTGGTGCTGGGAGTGAGCGCCGTGGCCGCCGCCGTGCCGTTCACGCCGCAGGGCGCGGGTGTGGCGCAAGCGCTGCTGGCGAAGGTGTTCGCGGACACGGCGCCCGGCGCCACCGTGGCCGCCTACTCGGTGGGCCAGCAGATCGCGATCGGGGCGTTCACGTTCGGCGTGGGCTTCCTGGCGCTGGTCTTCATCTTCCGCATGCGCAGCTTCAAGGAGATCGTCAGCCGCGGGCGCGAGGACCGCGAGGCCGAGAAGGCGGGGCGGGACGGGACGCCGGCTCAGGCCTGATTAAGAGGGTGGTCCGGTGCTCACCCGCCTGTCCTACCGGAGGTAGGGATCAACGATCGGGCTCCGCTCCTCCCCGGGGGAGGCGGCCTGGGCACTCGTCTGGCGGCCGCCCAGCAGGTTGCGCACCAGGAACCCCGTCTGATCGGACACGGTGCGCTCGAACTGGGGGTCGGTGTAGATCTCGAAGTGGCCGATGTCATAGCGCACCACCTCGGCGTTGGGCGAGCGCTTGGCAGCGCGGGCCGCGGGTCCCGGGGGCGTGGTGTGGTCGTGGTCGGCCAGAGCCACGTGCACGGGCATCCGCAGCCGCTTGAACTTCGCATAGGGGCGGTAGTAGCCCACCCTCAGCATCACGCGCGGCGCCACCTCGTTGCGCCACGTGCTGCCGGGCGGGTCGAGCGAGTGAAAGCCGGGATCGGCCTCGGCCGCGGTCATCACCGCCAGCGAATCCGGCGGGCCCACGGCGGGGATCAGCACGGGCCCGCGGCCCGCAAGGGCGGCCAACTGGTCGCGAATGCCCGCCAGCGAGAGCCGGGCCGCCTGCTTGGGCCCGCCCGCGCGGATGGCGGTGAGGCCGTCCGTGAACGGAGCCTGCGACACCACGGCGGCGATGCGCTCGTCGCCCGCGGCGATCTCCACCACGTGCCCACCGCTGAACGACGAGCCCCACAGCGCCACCCGGGCGGGATCGATGCCGTCCAGCGCGCGGGCGAACGCCACGGCGCCGCGCCAGTCATCGAGCTGCCTGGCGATGTCCAGCAGCTGCCGCGGCTCGCCGTCGCTGGCGCCGAAGTGGCGGTAGTCGAACACCAGCGCCGCGAGACCCGCCTCGGCGAAGCGCTCGGCGTAGGCGTCCAGGCGCTGCTCGCGCACGCCGGAGAAGCCGTGGGCCATGACCACGCAGGGGTGGGGACCGTCACCCTGCGGGCGGTAGAGCCAGGCCGCGCAGCGCACGCCTCCCGAGGAGAACGTGACGTCGCTGCGTGCGACCGCCATCAGGTCAGGTGCCGAAGCCCTCGCGGGCTTCGCGCACGAGGGCCACGGCCTCGGGGAACAGGCGGGTCATCGCTGCGCGAAGCTCCTCAGCCTGCTGCTCGGCGTTGCCCTGGAGGTTGAGCCGGTTCACGCCGGCCACGGTCATGTCCACGGCCAGCTTGATCGCGTTGTCGGCCCAGGCCACCTTCTGGGCTCCCTGCATTGATTCGGCCAGCTCCTCCATGCGACGCCGGAGCTCTTCCGGGTCGCCGAAGAGGCCGCCGAATGGGTCTTCTGAGGACATGGCTCTGAGTCTAGGGACTACGGAACACGCTCTTCGCGCGTGGGCATGCGGCGGCCGCTCTCAGGATCGAGCCACACCACTCTCAAGCGCCCGGGCTCCACGCGCGTGAGATCGGCGTCGAGGTATCCCCGCGCGCTGCGGATCTCCACCGCTCGCAGTTTGCGCCACGCGCCGCCGTCGGACGCGTGTTGAATTTCGGCGCGCACCGGCACCCGGGACACCAGGGCGCCCAGGATGCCGCTCCCAGCCGGCGTGCTGCGCAACGCACTGAACACCGTCACCGTGTCTGGGTCGCTCGTCACGTGCAGAGGCAGCCGGTAGTCGCGCTCGAAGGGCTTGCGCCGGTTCTCGGAGTCGAATAGCCCGGACTGCCACGTGACCCAGCGGCGCGGATCGGCCCCGGCGAAGCCCTCGACCGGTTGGTCGTCCAACAGCAGGAACTGGGCGATCGACGCCACGCGCGGGTCGCGGTAGGCCAGCTCTTCGCCCCACGCATACAGCGCGCCGTGCCGGGCCGGCGGCACCCCGGCCACGGGGTCGGGGGGCGTCGTCTGGTAGCCGTACTCGGTGATCCAGATGCTCTTGCGCGTGCCGCCTCCCCAAGCGGCCGCGGAGCGGTCCAGCGTGCGGGTGAGGTGCGAAAGGTTGCCGATCGCCACGTTGTCGGCCAGCTCGTGCCGCCACGTGGGCAACCGCCAGAGCCCGCGGGCCAGGGAGTAGGGGTGGTGCGCCCACCCCTGGGAGCGGAACATCCCCGGATGCTCTGAGGGGAAGGCCGAACGCTGCTGCGCGGTCTCAGGGCACCCGCGCTCGCGCGCATCCCTGCCGGTCCAGGGCTTGAGATCGGGGTCCACGCAGTACAGCTCGCGCGCGAACTCGGCGGGCGTCATGGCGTTGCCCAGGTTGCGCGGGTTCTTGCCGCCGCGCGGCGCGGTCTCGCCGATGAGGATGCGGTCCTTCGCATGGCCGCTGGCGACCAGGCCCGACCACGCGGCGTCCACGAGCTCGCGATAGTGCCGCGGCGCCGCCGGCACCATCTCGTCCTCGGAGGCCGGACTGTTGTCCTCCCAGACGGGCTTGAGCGAGGAGGGGTAGTTGGGCTCGTTCCAGATCGACCACATGCTCACGCTCGGGTAGCGCTTGCCGGTGGCTTCGACGAAGCGCTCGAACTCGCGCGGGTCTGGGCGGAACACCCCCTCGCCGCAACCGCGCCCCGGGGAATCCTCGCAGCGCTCGCCCTCGGTGGCCCAGGCGGGTCCGGGGCCGGTGACCGAGAGCAGCAACGGCATCTTCGCGCGCCCGGCCGCGGCGATGATGCGGTCGTATCTGGCCCACGCCTCGGCGGGGTAGAGGGGGCCGGCGGGCCGCTGCTGATCGGAGGATGCGGGGGCCACCAGGAACCAGAACACCGACACCCGCACCCGATCGACGCCGGCGGTGCGGAAGCGCGCGAATGCTTCGTCCACCTCGGCCGGAGTCTCGGCGTCGAGCAGCAGCGGGTCGTCCTGGATAATCGACTCCTGCGTTGGCGAGGCGGCAGCCGGGGCGCCGACGGCGAGTGCGGCCGTGGCGGCTGCCAGCGCGCAGCGGATCGTGGTTGCACCGCTCACGAGTCCGCCGGACCGTAGCGCCCGCCCGATAGGCTCGGCCGTGATGGCACCCCTGACGCCTGAGCAGCTGCGTCGCGTCGAGCGCGTGGAGAGCGTGATCCGCTTGGCGGCGCCGGCCCTGAATCTGGTGCTGGCGGTGGGGGAGCGGATCTCGAAGCTGGTGGAGCCGGAGGACCACGAGTACTACCCGCCGCGCGCCCGTGGCGAGGCGGGCGAGAAGCCGGCGCCCACCGCCGGCAGCGGCGCCGGACCGCGCGCTGAATAACATCCGCCCCGGTGGCGCCCGAGGCACAGCTGGAATGGGAGGCGCGGGCGGCCAGGCCGGCCGCTGCGGCCGCGTTCGGGTCTGCGCTCGTGACGTTCGCCAGCACCTTCATCGTGCGGCTGCTCATCTCCGAGCGGCCCGACAACGCCCGCGAGGTGACGGAGGCGATCGACCGGAACCCCGACGCGTTCTACGTCGCGGCGGGGATTCAAGGAGTTGGCACCCTCCTAACGGTCGGTGCGCTCTACTACCTGTTCCGCGTTGTGAAGTTCCGTCGCCCGGAGCTCCCGACTTTCGCGCTTCCGCTGCTCGTGGGTGGGGGCGTTCTCCTTGTGGTCACGGGTTTCCTGGCGGCTGCCGACCAGATAGACAACGCGCGAGAGTTCCTCGCGAGCGGCCGGAGGACGGAGTCGCGTGCGGAGGACCTACTGCGAGAGCGTTCGGAGGTCACGATCGGGTTGGGCTCGGGAGCCACCCTGGCTTCCGCGATCGCCTTGGTCTACCTCAGCCTGAACGCGCTGCGCGCCGGCGTTCTGAGCAGGTTCATGGGAATCCTGGGAATAGTGATCGGTGCGGTCTACGTCCTCGGGTCGCTGCTGCCCCTCGGCGGGCCCGGCATCATCCAGACATTCTGGCTTGGCGCCCTCGGTGTGCTGTTCCTCGGCCGCTGGCCCGGCGGCCGAGGCCCGGCGTGGGAGACCGGTGAGGCCATCGAGTGGCCCAGCGCCGCCCGGCGGCGTGAGGAGCATTCGCAGGAGATGGCCGGCTCGCTCTCCACCAGCGATCCGCGCGATCCAGAGCCCGCGGCCGAAGATGAGGCGGGCGGTGACGAGCAGCACCCGGTGTCGCGCAAGCGCAAGAAGCGCAAGCGCCGTTAGCGCTCGGGCACTAGCGGATCCCCAGTCGGCCCGAAAGCTCGACCTTCGTGCCGGTGATCTCGCAGCGGTCGATCTTGCCCAGCTCGATCGGGGAGGCAGGCTGGTGGATGTGCGGGGCCGGCGGGTCGCCGTCTTTCTCCAGCGGCCACGTATGGCGGGCGTCGAGCACCATGGCGCCCTTCCCGTCCCGGCACTTCAGGTCGACGGTGGAGCCGCGGGCGTTGGAGGCGACGTTCACGTTGTCGCTGACCGTGACCAGCAGCTCGGGCCTCCCGTCGGTGCCCGGTGCGCGCTCCAGCTGCAGCGGCGGGCCGGTGCTACCGCCGTCGGCGGAGAGGCCCACTAGCAGCGAGACGACGACCAGCCCGGCCGCCAGGACCCCGAACGTCAACCACTTCCGCTCCACGACCTAGCGCAGTTTGGCGCGCCGCAGGTAAGCGCGCAGAATCTTCGGCTTACCTGCCAGCTTGCGATCGGTGAGGGCCACGTAGCGCACACGGGTCTTGGTGATCTTGAAGACCACGCGGTTGCGCGCCTTGCGGCTGCCGCGCACGATGCGCAGTCCCGGACCGATCTTGCGCAGGCGCTTGCCGAACTTGCGCTGGAGCGCCTTACGGCTGGACCCGGCGCCAATCTTCTTGCGCTTGTGCCCGGCCGCGTTGGAGAGCACCACCCGGGTCTTGCGCTTGCCGTCGAACACCGCCGCGCCGCGCACCTTGCGGTTCGGGCCCTTGACGCAGTAGCGCAGCACGCGCTGCTTGCGGGTGATCCTGGCGCCGAGCGGCCGTGCGCGTCGCGCGGTCCGCGCGCGGGTCTGCCGGAGCTTCAGGCGCCCGATGTTGCGGTTGCCCACCCGCACGCGGCGAGCCAGGCAGCTGGAGGGCGCGAAGCCCGCGCCCGTGCCCGGCAGCCGACCGCGAGGGGCTGGGGGCGGCGGAAGCGTGACCTTGTAGACGTCGATCGCGCTGCGGCCGGCTCCGGCGCCCACGACGCCGTCTCCGGTGGCGCCGAAGTAGGTGAACGTGCCGTTGCTGTTTCGCTCGACCTTGAAGATCTGCGAGACCCACTCGTTCGCGTTCTCCGGAATGAAGTAGCCGGCCTCCTTGAACTCCAGGGTGCCGTCCTCGTTCTCGGTGAAGTCGATCACCTGGGTGCCCTGGGAGTACCAGCCCATGAAGATCCGGTTCTGGCCCGGGATCTGCTGGAAGACGTGAGCCGTGCAGAAGCTGCCCTGGGGCTGGGTGCGGATCCGCGCCCGGAATATGGCCTTCTCGCCCTTCGGCGTGCGCGCGTACGATTCGAATGCCCGCTCGGCGCTGCTTGGCGTCGTCTTCTTCAACCGATCCATCGAGTAGGCGTGCAGCCCGCCATTGCCCTGGGCGTTGTCACCGGCCGGACTGCACGTGGCGCCCGGAGGGACGATGCCGCCGCCGCGCTCATCAGTGGCGAACATGAAGCGACCCGAGTTCGACAACTCCAACTCGTGGTCGAAGTCGATGTCCTGGGTGGAGTTGAAAGGCGCCGTGGCGCCTCCTCCGGTCGCGGCTCGACCCATGTGGAAGGCGCTGCCGACGTGGTTCACGCCCGCTACGGATGGCGATCCGATCCTGATCCAGTTTGGGATCCGCAGATCGACGGGCGCGCCGTTGCTGGCGCCGGTGACGCAGTCGGTGACCTGGGCTTCGGTCCCGAAGGCGACCGAGCTCGACTTGCGCAGCGCGCAAGGCAGCGGCGCGCCACGCAGCTTGTCGTCGTTGAAGTTCATCGGCGTGCCGGCGTCGTCGAACATGCCCTTGATGTCGAACACGATGCCTGCGGCGCCGCTGCCGCAAGTGAGACGGTCATCGGGGTAGACCTCGAGCTCGTGACAGCCGAAGACCCCCTGACCGGCGACATTGAGGGTGTGCCCCTTGGCTATGGCCACGCTGGGATAGCGATAGCGGAAGACCTGCGGCTTGCAGAGACCGCGCTTGGCCTGCGGCGACGTACCAGGCGGGATCGTCCCGAGCGGAGCTTCGAGGCATGACTTCAAGTCGATCACCTCGAACCCGTCCAGGTTGTTCGGCTGGGCAGGATCGCGCGGATTCATCGGGTCAGGGTCGAGCTCGTTCTGGCGCTTCCCGTCGTTGTCCACGCCGATGGCATCCGAGGTGACGGAGTAGGCGATGTGCGGCCGCCGGGGATCGACGTTGACGGTGTGGGACTGGCCGATGTGGCTGGTGAGGCCGATTTCAACCGGATCTGCAGGGTCGGTCACGTCGATGATCTCAAGGCCTCCCTGGGGGGCCGTTCCCCTTGCCCCGAGGACGCCGTTGTCATGGCAGCGACCGGCGGCGTCACTGGCGTCGAGCAGCAACTGGGCGTCATCGCGGTTCGCCTGGAGCACGTCGGTGTTGAAGATCACGTTGCCCTTGGGCGTGGCCTCGACATCGTGCTGGAGGCCGGTCGCCGAGGCCGCCACGGCCGCGCAGGACGCGGACGGATGCTGTGCGATCACGGACGGCTTGATGGCGCCCTTGTCGGTGAGCTTCACGATCGACTGGCCGCCGCCGTTGGCGGATGTGCCAAGCAGGCCCACGGAGGCATACGTCTCGCCGCCCCGGGTGAAGTAGTCGAGGTCGCTGTGGGGGTTGCCCGTGACCAGGGTGGTGAGGAGGTCCCAGTCCGCGCCGGGCCCGCCGGCGTTGAAGTTCGCGCTCAGGGGCTGCCCGGGCGGGACGGCGCTGGGCGCCGGGTGGTCCAACTCGTGGGCGAAGGCGAGGGTGGGCAGGATGGCGAGCCCAACGACGGCTAGAACCAGTGCGACGGTGCGGTTCATGAAACGCGTGCCTCCCGGCATAGAGTCCGTTGCTCAGGGGCACCTGCCCCTGAGCAAAACTACCCCTTCCGCGGGGGCGCGTGCGCCGTCACCCCGTGGCAGCCTTCGTTACCGACGTGTAGGCGGCGCCGGGGTCGTCTGCCCCGAACACCGACGACCCCGCCACGAGCAGGCCCGCTCCGGCCTCCGCCGCGACGCCGGCGGTGTCCGGGCCGATCCCGCCGTCCACCTCGATCGGCACGCCCTCGGGCACCAGTCCGCGCAACGCGGCGATCCGCTCCTCCGAGCCCTCGATGTAGGACTGGCCGCCCCAGCCCGGGTTCACCGTCATGCACAGCAGCAGGTCGTAGTCCCCGGCGAGCGTGCCGGCGGCCTGCACCGGGGTGCCGGGGTTCAGGGCCAGTCCCGCGCGGCACCCCGCCTCGCGAATGGCCTTCAGTGCGTAGTGCACGTGGGGCGTGGCCTCGAAGTGCACCGAGATCGAGTCCGCGCCGGCGGCCGCGAACTCCTCCACGCTGCGCTCGGGGCGCTCGATCATCAGGTGCACGTCGAGCCACCCGTCCGCGTCGTGCACCTGGTCGCGCAACGCGTCCACGATCGTCGCTCCGATCGAGATCGAGGGCACGAAGTGGCCGTCCATCACGTCCACGTGGATCACCCGGGCGCCTGCCTGCATGACCTGCTCGACCTGTTCCCCCAGTCGAGCGAAGTCAGAGGCGAGGATCGACGGCGCCACGCGGGGCTGTGAGATGAGCTTGTTCCAGTCGGCGGGCATCGCGCGAAGCTAGCTCACCAGCGAGGTTCGTACTAGTGGCAGCTTTGCCAAGCGCTCGTCGGCAGTGACCAGCGTGAAGTCGTGGGCGAGCGCCGTGGCGGCGATCCAGAGGTCGTTGGACGGCAGCCGGCCGGTCGCCGCGCGCAGCTCGCCGAAGCGGGCGGCGACGGAGCGGTCTACCGGGAGGAGGGCGCTCTCGGCGAGAATGGAGCCCAGCCGGCGTAGGCGCACGGCTCTCTCGGAATCGCTCGGAGCGGACAGCACCCCGGCTTCTAGCTCTCCAATGCTCACCGCGCTCACCGCTATCTCTCCACGCCTACCGGCGGGAGGCTGGCCGAAGGAGATCAGGACGCTGGTGTCGAGCAGGTCGGTCAACGCTCGAGCTGCTCGCGAGCGGCCTCCTCGTCCTCCCGCCTCATCCTCTCCAGATCTTCACGCCAGCTCTCGTTCACGGGCGTTTCCCTGACGATCTCGGCGAAACGGTCCCAGGTCAGCGAACGGCCTGCGCCGGTTACCGGGCCCAGTTCGGCCACCGGCCGTCCACTCACCGTGACCGTGATCCGCTCGCCTCGCTCGGCGCGACGCAGGATCTCGCTGACGTTGTTGCGCAGCTCCCTCTGGGGGATCGTGCTCACGCCTCCAACGTAGCAGAACTTCTACGCTGGCGGCCGAAGAGAGGGGGCCCGGAAGGCCCCCTCTCGCGCTGCTGCGGATGAGCTGCAGGCTCGCGCCTAGCTGTTCTCCTTCTTGTCCTCTTCGGGAGACTGCGTCCTGTTCTCCTCGTTGTCGGACTCGGGCTGTGTGCGAGTCACGCGCTCGCACGAGCCGTTCGGGTTCTCGGGGGTGGCGTCGGTGATCACGTCGTAGATGTCCGCGATCACGCGATCTTTGCCCGCCTCGCAGGTGACCTTGTCGGCCTCGCCGTCGAACACGTGGAACGTGTCGTTGCCGTTGCCGCCGGTGAGCTCGTCGCCGTTGGGGTCGCCCTGAAACGCGACATCGCCGCGGTGCAGCGCCCACAGGTCGTCGTTGCCGTCGCCGCCGAACGACTTGTCGGCGCCGAGGTTGGCGTAGATGCGGTCCCTTCCGGCGCCGCCGGTCGAGATGTCATCGCCGATACCGCCGGAGATGAGGTCGCGACCGAGGTTGCCCGTGGTCGAGTCGTTGCCGGCGCCGCCGTGCAGGCGATCGCCGAAGAAGCGAGCCTTGCCGTTACGAGCACCCGGACCGCCGGTCACGGTGTCGTTGCCCAGACCGCCGAAGACGCGGTCGCGGCCACCACCACCGTTGAGGTTGTCGTCGCCGGCGTTGCCGGTCACAAAGTCGGCTCCGCGGCCACCGCGCACGGTGTCGTTGCCGTTGTTGCCGTGAATGCGATCGGCGCGCCGTCCGGGACGACCGCTGCCGCCCTGGAGCTGGTCGTCGCCCTGGCCGCCACGCAGCACGTCCGGGCCCTGCTCGCCGAACACGTTGTCGTTCCCGTTGCCGCCGAAGAGGCGGTCTCGGCCGAAGCTGCCGTTGAGCGTGTCGTTGCCGTCGCCGCCGTGCACGCGGTCGCGGCCGGAGCCGGCTCGCACCACGTCGTCGCCCGCCAGGGCACGCACGCGGTCGTTGCCCTTGAGAGCGCTGATCTGGTCGCTCTCGGGGGTGCCGGTGAGCTTGTCGTTGCCCGGTGTGCCGGTGATCGTGGCGGCCACGGCGAGCGCCGCGAAGGCCAGCGAGAGGGCCGAAACAACTGCCAGGGTGAAGCTGAGTCTGTTGCTACGCTGCCTCAAGGGGCATCCTCCTTGGTCGGTGGGTGCCCCGTAAACCGTTCTGGGGGAGGAGAGTTGCGGTTCGCCCCTATGCGCGGGCGGCCTGGCGGGCGTGGGTTCTGATCTCGCTCAGGATCCGCTCCAGGCGCGGCTCAACGTCGCGGTCCACGTGGGTCATGGCCGCGGCCACGGCCGGGTGAACCTCCGCGATCTGTGCGTGCAGCTCGTGTGCCACGGCGCGGTAGCCGGGGTGCCCCTCACGGCCTGAGCGCAACTCGATCAGCTGCATCGCCTCCCGTGCGTTCATGTCCAGCACGTAGCGGATCCGGTAGCCCAGGCAGAGCGCGTAGGGCGCAAGCTCGGGCGAGCCGGCGTCCACGATCCGGGCGTGCTCGGCGGCAGAGCGCTCCAGTGCCGAGCGGTAGTCGTCGGCCACGCCGGCCTCCTGGAGCTCCTGCGGCACGCCGGCTCCCAGGTCCGGCGACAGCGTCTGCCACTGGATCGTGAGCATCCGGTGGCGCTGGAGGTCGCGGAAGGCGCCGTAGTCGGACACCACCTCGAACCGGTAGCGCAGCGCCTCCAGGCCCCTGCCGGGGCGGTGGCGGCGGTTGCTCCGCTCGCCCACCAGCTCTGACAGCATCTGCCCCCGCTCGTCGGGCGGCAGCGCGTGTACAGCACGCTGCGCCTCCTGCTCGGACACGGCCGCCGCTTCGAACAGCAGCGCCGCGAGCAGGGCGTCCTCCGAGCCCTCGACCGACAGCAGCTTCACCGACGGCCCCGCGTCCGCCTCGGTTCCTCCGCGCGTGCGGTCAAGGCCCAGCCGCCCGGCCCAGCGCTCGGCCGCATCGGCGCGCTGCTGGAGGTAGGAGACCCACTCGCCGCCGCGCTCAGGGCGCTCGACGCGCGCGAGGAAGCTGGGCATCACCGACTGCAGCTCGGCGAGGATCATCCGGCCGTAGTCGCGCGCCTCGGGGAGCGGAGATGCGAGGCAGCGAAGGATCAGCTGCTCGTAGGCCTGCCCCGAGGCGAACACCCCCACGTGTGAGAGCGAGGCCGCGGGCAGCAAGCCGCGCATCAGGTCGAGGGCCTTCGCGTTGATCGAGCGCACGTGCGCTGACTCCGCCTCGCCATCGGATCGCGGAAAGCGCTCGGCCGCCCACTCGCGCACCCGCGGGAGGCTCTCCGAGTAGGTGACGAACAGTGAGTCCATCGCCGACTCGTAGGCCGGGCCAAGAGCGGGATCGCGCCAGTAGCGGTAGGCACCGGTGCCCTCGATCGGCGCGTCGTAGGAGATGTAGCGCGTGGACTGCTCCAGGTAGGCGGCCAGCCGCCCGCGCTGGAGCACCTTGGTCATCACGTTCGACACCCATTCACACGCCACGTGCGCGCCCCCGAGCTGTGCCACCGAGTCGTCGCCGTATCCGAGAAAGATCCGCTCGTAGAGCTTGCGGGCGCGCTCGCCCTCAGCGCCGTCGAAGGCGGGGCGGGAAGGATTTGGCACGGATGCCGAATCCTTCGAGTCCTCATCCTGCTCCGAGTCCTGGGCGAACTCGTCCAGATACAGGCGCCGCAGCGTGCCCTGGTAACGCGAGTAGCGCGCGAACATCGCGCCCTTCACCGTCTCCGACAGGTTCACGAGCGCAAAAACCGGCGAGTCGAGGTTGGTGAAATGGGGCGCGAGCGCGGCGCGCTCGGACTCGTTGAAGCTCTCGACCGGATAGTCCATGCTCGGGGCCGACGAGTGTAGATCGCGGTCCGGCGTCAGGCGATACGGCGCTCGAAGACCCGCTCGAGTTGGCCCTCGTCGCCCTTGTCGGGATGGGGCAGCGCCTTCTCGATCTCCATGGTCATCCGGCGACCGTCCACGTGCAGCGAGGCCACCATGTTGTCGAAGAATGGCCCGTCGCCCACCTGGCGCCAGCGGATCGGCGGTGGCTCCACCCCCGCGCTGCGCGCCAGCGCCCGGCCTATCTTCTCCGCGACGCCGCTCATCGCGAACTTCATCACGCGGCGCTCCTTACTGTCCAGCGGGTTGCGCAGCGGCGAGCAGGTGGCCTGGTAGACCGCGCTCTTGAGGTCCGACCCCTTCTTGAAGCCGACCTCGTAGAGGTAGGCGTGATGAACGTCGCCGGAGAGGGTCACGATCGACGCGGGCGGCTTGCCCTTCTCGCCCGCCCCAACCGCGCGTTGAAGCTCGGCCAGCTGCTCGAAGGAATCGTGGAACGCGGCCCAGTGCTCGAGGTCGATGTCCTGGCGGAGCTTCTCGCCCAGCTTCGCGAGCGGACCGCCCCAGGCGCCGTCGCAGACGGCCTCGTTCCAGGCCTCGAGATGGTGCATGGCCGGCGACATCAACCAGGGCAGCGACGTGGCCAGCAGCAGGTGGTCGAAGTCGCCCTCGCAGTGGTCTGAGATCCACTGCCACTCGTCGTCGTCGAGCATCTGGCGCTTCCCGTCCTCGAGCACTCGCCCGCAGCGCGAGTCGATCATGATCAGCCGGGTGTCACCGAGGTCGCGGTGGAAGGTCCACCGCGTGCCCTCCACCTCGCGGTCGGCACGCAGCGCGTACTCGCGGAGGACCGGGCCGGCGTCCTCGGCCTCGCACACGCGCGCGAAGATGTCGTTCTCGTCCTGCTCCTCCGGGCTCAGGTTGCCGAGGTGCTGGTAGATCCAGTAGCTCATCAGCCCGCCCACTATGTGCTCGCCCCACCAGTCGGTCTTGCGCATCTCCTCCACCCAGGCGGCGGAGGTGTTCCAGTCGTCGTGAACGTCGTGGTCGTCGAAGATCATCGCCGTCGACACCGTGGAGAACAGCCAGCGGATCACAGGGTCGCCCCACGACTCGCTGTAGAGGTGGGTGTACTCCTCGAAGTC
>Ga0136631_10000173_pt1 | contig 19292 bp, 16 predicted proteins | sample AntDrymUQ6012206_2_FD_104655 | JGI IMG/M metagenome (GOLD analysis project Ga0136631, IMG submission 104655) | Polar desert sand microbial communities from Dry Valleys, Antarctica - metaG UQ601 (22.06) | ecosystem: Environmental > Terrestrial > Soil > Desert | place: Antarctica: Dry Valley... | reverse complement strand
GACCAACCGCCAGCCCTACCTCGTCGACTTCGGCGACGACGGCCTCGGCCTGCAGTGGGTCACGGTCGCCGAGCCCTACGGCCGCGCGTTCGCCGCCAGCGCGATCTTCCTGACCGACGCGGCGACCGGCAAGACGCGGCTGTGGCGCGTGCCCGCGCGCACGTCGCTGAGCGGCAACCGGCGCGCGATCCAGGCCGTCAAGGCGGTCTCGATCCCCGGCATCGACTTCGGCGACGAGACGCCCGGCTCGGGCAACTTCCGCGTCGTCGAGCCGCGGCCGGTGTTCGTTCGCGGGCGCCTCGTGTACCTCAGCTCGATCATCCCCAACAGCGCCAACGCCGTCTCGAAGACCGTCATCGTCGACGCCGAGACGAACAAGCTCGTCGCGATCTTCGACAACGACCGCGACGCGCAGGCGGAGGAGAAGACGCTGCGCTACATCGCAACCGGCGACGTTCCCGAGGACGCGCAGACGAACGTCGGCCAGGCGCAGCCCGACGAGCCGTCGGGCACGACGACGACGCCCGGCACGACGACGACGCCCGGTACGTCGACGACCCCGTCAGGCACGGGCACGAAGCCCTCCGGTGGATCCGCCGAGCGCCAGATCGACGACATCCTGCGCCGCCAGCGCCAGCTCATCGACGAGCTCGAGCGCCTGCGCGAGGCCGTCCGCAAGCAGGACGGCGGCTGAGTGTCGTGACTTCCGCCTCACGAAACTAGACCGGAAGGGGCGCCGCGGTGCGCTGCAGTGCGGCGCGCCACTCATCCGCTCGCGCGGCGGGCGCCGCGAGAGCGCCGCTCCACGCCGTCACGGCACGGATGCCATGCAGCGCGTTGGTCAGCCACGTCTCGCGTCCGGCCAGCTCCTCGGGCAGCGGCGAGCGCTCGCGCACGGCATGGCCGCGCTCGCTCGCGATGTCGAGCAGCAGCGCGCGCGTGACGCCGGGCAGCGTGCGATCGGAGGGCGTCGTGCAGAGCGCGTCGTCCTCCCACCACAGGAGGCTGTCGTAGACGCCCTCGACGAGCCGCCCGTCGTCGTCGCACAACACGAGCTCGTCCGCACCGACCGCCGTCGCCAGCGAGCGCAGCTCTCCCAGCAGCGCAATGTCGGGCCCCTTCCACGTCGGCTTCGCGCGGGGGTCGCCCGGGGCGCCGACGATCACCTGCGCCTCGCGTGCGGCTGGTCGCGCCGCTCGCAGGCGCAACTGCAGGTGCCCGCCGTCGAGGACCTCGACGCGCGGAAACCAGCGCCCGGCGCGCGGCAGCGCCGCGGATACCGCGTGGGCGAACCGCTCGACGTCCTCGTCCTGCAGGCCGAGCTCGCCGCACCAGCCGCCGAAGCGCCGCCAGTGGCGGTCGATGCCGCGCACGGTGCCCTCCTCGACCAGCCACGAGTCGGCCGCCAGCAGCGCCGCGCCTGGGTCGGCGTCGTGCGCTTGCAGGCCGTGGCCGGACCAGCGCAGGACCACGTCGCTCATGGCCGCCGACGGTAGCGTGTGCCGGTGAGTGGCAACGCTGCTGATCGACAACTACGACTCGTACACGTTCAACCTCTACCAGCTGCTCGCGCGCGTGATCGGCGAACAGCCCGTCGTCGTGCGCAACGACGAGATCGATTCGGACGTGCTGACCGGCGAGCCGTGGGACCGGATCGTCGTCTCGCCGGGCCCGGGGCGGCCCGAGCGCGAGCGCGACCTCGGCATCTGCCGCGCGGCGCTGACGCAGGACGCGGTGGCGGTGCTCGGCGTCTGCCTCGGCCACCAGGGCCTCGCGCACGTGCGCGGCGCGCGCGTCGTGGCATCCGAGGAGATCGTTCATGGGCGCATCAGCCCGATCTTCCATCGCGGCGAGGGCCTGTTCGCCGGCATGCCGCAGGGCTTTCGCGCCGTGCGCTACCACTCGCTCGTCGTCGAGCCGGCGCTGCCGCCCGAGCTCGAGGCGATCGCCTGGGCCGACGACGGCACGCTGATGGCGATCCGCGATCGCGAGCGGCGGGCGTGGGGCGTGCAGTTTCACCCCGAGTCCGTCGGCACGGAGCACGGCGAGCGGCTGATCTCGAACTTCGTCGCGCTGACGCCCGCCCCGCACGGGCGTCCGCGCCGGCGTCCCGCGCTGCGCACGACGGCCGTGCCGGGCGGGCGGCAGCCGCTGCGTCCCGGCGGCGCCGTGCGCGTCGCCCACCGCGCGCTCGAGGCGATGCCCGACCCCGAGGCCGCCTTCGTGGCGCTGTTCGGTGAGCGCGAATCGGCGTTCTGGCTGGACTCGAGCCTCGTCGACCCGCAGCTCTCGCGCTTCTCCTACATGGGCGCGGCGATCGGCTCGCTCGGCGCGGAGGTCCGCTACCGCGTGCGTGGCAGCCGCCTCACCGTCACGCGCGACGGCATCGACGAACGCCGCGACGAGACGGTCTTCGAGTACCTCTCGTGCGAGCTTGCGCGCCTGCACACCGCCTCCGCGGAGCTGCCGTTCGATCTCAACGGCGGCTTCGTCGGCTACCTCGGCTACGAGCTCAAGGCCGACTGCGGCGCGGGCGATGCGCACGTGGCCGAGCTGCCCGACGCCTACCTGCTGCTCGCCGACCGCGTCGTCGCCATCGACCATGAGCTCGGCACCGCCCACCTGCTCGCCCTGTCCGGTCATCACGAAGCCGACGTCGCCGCGGCGCGCAGCTGGGTCGACGAAGCCGCCGAGCTGCTCGCCGATCTGCCCGCGCTCGATCCGCCCCCGCCGGCCGGTCCCGATCGCGCCGCCGTCGCCTTCGAGCTGGACCGCGGCCGCGCGCACCACCTCGCCAACATCGAGGCCTGCAAGCGCCTGCTCGAGGCCGGCGAGAGCTACGAGATCTGCCTCACCAACCGGATCGCCCTCGAGCCCGTGCAAGACAGCTTCGCCCTCTACCGCGTACTGCGGCGCGTCAACCCCGCCCCCTACGGCGCCTACCTGCGGATGCGCGAGGGCGCGGTGCTGAGCTGCTCGCCCGAGCGCTACCTGCGCGTCGGCCGCGACCGTTGCGTCGAGGCCAAGCCGATCAAGGGCACCGCGCGCCGCCGGCCGGACCCGCATGACGACGCGGCCGCGCGCGACGCGCTGCTGCGCAGCCCCAAGGATCGCGCCGAGCACCTGATGATCGTCGACCTGTTGCGCAACGACCTCGGCCTCGTCTCGCAGATCGGCAGTATCCACGTCGAGCGGCTGATGGACGTCGAGAGCTACGCGAACGTCCACCAGCTGGTCTCGACGATTTGCGGCCGCCTGCGCGACGACGTCGACCTCCTCGACTGCATCCGCGCGACGTTCCCCGGCGGCTCGATGACCGGAGCGCCGAAGCTGCGCACGATGGAGATCATCGACGGCCTCGAGGGCGGGCCGCGCGGCGTCTACTCGGGCGCGCTCGGGTACCTCGCGCTGAACGGCACGGCGGACCTGTCGATCGTCATCCGCACGCTTGTCGCGACCGCGCGCGGCGCGTCGATCGGCTCCGGCGGCGCGATCGTGATGCTGTCGGAGGCCGCCGACGAGTACGAGGAGATGCTGCTCAAGGCTCAGCCGCTGCTGGATGCCGTGGGAATCGAGCGCGTGGCGCGCGCTCGCGCGCAGGCGCTCAGGGAGCGATGAGGACGGGCGCGCCGATCGGCGTGCGCGCGAACAGCTTGATCACGTCGGAGACGTGCATCCGGATGCAGCCGTGCGAGGCGCGCGAGCCGATCGAGTAGTCCTGGCCCGTGCCGTGGATGCCGACGCTGCCCGAGACGCCCATCCAGCGCGCCTTCAGCGGGTTCGCCGCGCTGCCGCCGGCAACCGACGAGCCGCCCAGCTCGCCCGCCCACGGGCTGTTGGGCACCGACCACGTCGGGTTGACCTGCTTGCTCTGGATCGCGAAGCGCCCGTTCGGCGTCGGGTAGCCCTGCTGGCCGACGGCGACGCCGTAGGTCTTGACGACCTTGAGGTTCTTGAACAGCCGCAGCTTGAAGGCCGACTGGTCGATCGTGATGACGGTGTAGTTGGTCCGCCGCGCCTGCGCCGCGGTGACCTTCGCCTTGACCTTGCGCAGCTTCGGCTTGAGCACGCGGGTGAGGGCCGGGTTCGCGAGCGCTGCGCCGACCTTCTTGGCGAGCGCCGACTCGTCGATGCCGCGGCCGGGGGAGGAGTGCGTGATGCGCACGCGCCGCAGCATGATGATCGCGCGGGAGTCGCGCCCCGGGCGGTGCAGGCGCTTGGCGACGCGCGCGGCGAACGCGCGAACCTTGTCGGCGCTCTGCGTGATGCCGAGCGCCACGTCTGCCTTCGCGCCGGCCGCCTCGCGGCCCTTGTACAGCGCGCGCTTGGCGGTCAGGTCGGTGTCGAAGGCGACACCGGCCGCGCCTGGCTTGAGCTTGAAGACGATGTCGGCCGCCTGCACGAGGACGGTGCTCTGCTCGATACGGGGGCGCAGGCCCTCGAGGCGCGCGGAAGCCTCGTCGAGCGTCAGGCCGGAGAGGTCGACGCCGCCGGCGCTGATGGCGGACGCGATGCGCTCGCCGGGAAGCGGCGGCGTGGCGTACGCGGGGGCCGCCGAGAAGGCGAACGCGGCGACGCAGAGGGCGAGAAGGAGAGGTCGGGAGGGCACTGCGATCACTGTACCCCGTGCTCCAGCGGGGTTACGCGGGTCGGCGCGCAGGCGCGCGTTGCAACGGCGCGCCCGCCGCCGGCGCCTGTCAGGCGCGGCCGTAGACCGGGACGTGCGCGCCGCTGGTCGCCGCCGACCCGTCCTCGCATAGAAAGCGCACGAGCTCGGCGATCTGCTCGGGCGCGACCCAGCGCGCGTGATCGGCGTCGGGCATCGAGCGGCGGTTGGCCGGCGTGTCGATGACGCTCGGCAGGAGCGCGTTGGCGCGGATGTGGTCGTCGCGGTACTCCGTCGCGAGCACGTCGACGAACGCCAGCAGCGCGGCCTTGGCGACGACGTAGCCCGCGGCGCCCGCGAACGGCCGGAGCGCCGCGCGCGAGGAGACGCAGACGATCGCGCCGCCGCCCGCCGCCTGCAGCGCCGGCAGCGCTGCCGCGCAGACGAGGTAGGTGGGGCGCAGGTTGAGTCGCAGCTGGGCCTCATAGTCTTCGACCGGCGTCTCGTGCACCCGTCCGCCCGCCGCAAAGCCGCCGACGAGGTTGACGACCGCGCCCAGCGGTGCTTCCGCGTCGCCGGCGGCGAGCGCCGCGACGGCCGTCGCCGAGGCCGCGTCGAGCAGGTCGGCCGGCTCGAGCTGGAGGCGCGGGTGGGCGTCGAGGCGATCGCGCTCGGCCTCGTCGTGGATCGGCACGACGACGCGCCAGCCGCCGTCGAGCATCGCTCGCGTGACGGCCGCGCCGAGACCTCCGGTGCCGCCCGTCACGAGCGCGCTGCGTGCCATGGCCGCCAACCTACAACGCGATCGCCGGAGGATCCGTCCGCGAGGGGTGCGACCGTGTGCCCCATGTTCGCAAAAGACCTGCAAGAGGGCCTAGACGGGGCAGAACCACTCGACGGCCCGCCGTGCTGCGCCGCGCTGATGGAGGCCGACCTGCGCGAGCTCGTCGGGACGGTCCAGAATCGCGACCTGCGCCGGCTGCTGGACGCGGTCTTCGGCGCCCAGGCGCCGACCTGGCAGGACTTTCGCGACGCGCCCGCCGCCAAGCGCATGCACCAGGCCTATCGCCACGGGCTGCTCGAGCACTCGCTGTCGGTCGCGCAGGCGGTCAGCGCGATGGCGGCGACGTTCCAGGGGATCGAGCGCGACGTGGCCGTCGCGGGTGCGCTGCTGCACGACATCGGCAAGCTCGACGCCTACGCCTTCGGCGGCGCGGGGATCGAGATGACCGATGCCGGCAAGCTGCAGGGCGAGATTCCGCTCGGCTACTACCGCGTCCGCCGGCTGATCGACGAGATCGAGGGCTTCGAGGCGCGCACGGCCGAGGCGCTGCTGCACATCATCCTCAGCCACCACGGCTGCCTCGAGCACGGAAGCCCGGTGCTGCCGTCCACGCGCGAGGCGACGCTCGTGCACTTCTGCGACAACCTCGGCGGCCGGCTGGGCTCCTTCGACCGTCTCGAGAAGGAGCTCGCGGCGGGCGAGCGCTGGTCGGGCTATGACCGCGCGATCGGCGGCGGAGCGTACTTCGCGTCGAGCCCGGAGCAGGAGCGCGAGGCGGCCTGAGCAGCAATTTCGGCCCCGAACGGTTGCGCTTCTCGCGCACCGTGCGCGAAATCTGCGGAAAGAGCGGCGAGGCTCGCGGCCGACGTGCGGGGCCCCCGGGCGGGGGTCCCTATCGTGTCCGCCATGGCCAAGGACACGGAGAAGCTCATCCGCCAGCTGTCTCTGATCTCCTATCTGATGGCGGAGCGCCGGCCGGTGACGGCGCTGGAGATCCGGCGCGACGTCGAGGGCTACAGCACGATGAACGAGGATGCGTTCGCGCGGCGCTTCTACGCCGACCGCTCCGAGCTCGACTCGCTCGGAATCGCGCTGACCGTCGAGCGCCCGGTCGACGGCATCGCCGAGCAGGAGAACTACTCCCTGCGCCCGGAGAACTTCCACCTCCCCGCGATCGCCTTCACCGATGCCGAGCTGGCGGCGCTGCAGATGGCCCTGTCGCTGCTGGACGGCGAGTTCGCCTACGCCGAGCCGCTGCGCCTGGCGCTGCAGCAGATCTCCTGGGGACGGGCCAATCCGCTGCGCGCGCCCGAGCAGCGCACCGTCGCGCTCGGGATCACCGCGTCGGCCGGCGGGCACGACCTGTCCCAGCGCCTGGCGAAGATCGAGACGGCGATCTTTCGCAACAAGACGATCACCTTCGACTACTACACGATGGCGCGCGACGCGACAGGCACGCGCAAGGTCGACCCCTACCACCTGCTCTTTCAGGGCGGCCAGTTCTACCTGCTCGGCCACGCGCACGAGCGCGGCGCGCTGCGCGTCTTCCGGCTGTCGCGCATCCAGGGCAAGGTTGCCTACGCGACGAAGTCCGAGCACGACTTCAAGGGCCGTCCCGCGGGCTTCGACCCGCGCGCCTACGCCAACCGCGCCGTGTGGCAGTTCGGCGAGGCCGACGAGATGGCGGAGATCTGGGTCTCCGAGCGCATCGCCTGGCAGATCGAGCGCCACTTCGGCCGCTTCGGCGAGGTCCGCGCGGCGGGCACCGACGCGCCCGGCGACATCGTCTTCAGCACGAGGTACGCCGATCGCCGCCAGCTCGCGACCTGGACGCTGCGCCTCGGCGAGCATGCCCGCGTGCTCGGCCCGCCCGAGCTCGAGCGCGAGCTGGCCGACCGCGTCGAGCTGCTGCACGAGCGCCACACGGGCGGCCTCGAGCCGGCGCCGGCCGTCGCGCGCGATCGGCCCGACGAACCCGTGGCCGCGTCCAGCGCCGGCTCGCGGCGCTCGGAGGCCGCGATCCGCCCGGAGCGCATCGCGCGCCTCGTGACGCTGGCGTCGATCCTGATCCAGGCCGGTCGCGCCGGCGATCGCCTGCAGTCGGCCGACGTCTGCGAGCAGATGCAGATCTCCGACGGCGAGCTGCGTGAGGACATCAACGTGCTCAACGTCGTGAACTTCGGCGGCGGCTCCTATGTGCTCTACGCAGAGATCGACGAGGCCGGCGAGATCGAGGTCGATCCCGAGCCCTACTCCGACAACTTCGCGCGTCCCGCCCGCCTGCTGCCGGTCGAGGCGAAGGCGCTCGTCGCGGCGATCGACCTGATCGGCGAGCACCTGCCCGAGGGATCGCTGGCGTCGTCGCGCTCGAAGATCGTCGACGCGCTCGGCGCCGACCCGATGGAGCAGGGCCTGCACGTCGCCAACGCCGGCGGCGACGACTCGGCGATCGCGCGCGTCGCGTCGGAGGCGATCATGGAGCGCCGCCTGCTGCGCCTGGACTACTACAAGCCCAACGAGGACGAGTTCTCCGCGCGCGTCGTCGAGCCCTACGCGCTGATGAACGGCCGCGAGGGCTGGTACGTCGCCTGCTTCGATCCCGACCGCGGCGCCGTGCGCCACTTCCGCCTGGACCGCATCCGCCACGCCGAGGTCGCCGACACGCGCTACGAGCCGCGTCCCGAGGTCGACCCGGCGGCCGATGTCGACGGCTGGCTGCGCACCGGCGAGGTCGAGTCTTCGCGCGTCGCCCGCGTCTGGGTCTCGCCCGAGCGCGCGCGCTGGGCGCGCGAGGAGCGGCGCGTCGCGGAGCACCTCGCCGACGGCTCGGTGATCGTCGAGCTGAGCTTCAAGGGGATCGACTTCCTCGTGCGCGACGTGCTCGCGGAGGGCGGCGATGCCGCCGTCCTGGAGCCCAGCGACGCTCGCGAGGCGGTACTCGCCGCCGTGGCGCGCCTGCGTTCCCCGGCATTGCGCTGACGAACCCCCGCGTTCATTCAACGCTCTCGTATCTGGTGTGTCGGCGACGCAGGATATGGCGCCAAGCACCGGGAATATCCGTTCTCAGACCGAGTGTTTTTGCGTCAGGATGCGTTACAGCCAAGTAGTCATATCGGGGTAGGTTCCCGGTGCGTGCGTTGGCGCACCCGAGGGAAGGAGCCCTCGGTGAAGACACATGATCAGTCGTCCAAAGAGGGAGCGCCTAGGTTGCCGTTGTGGCCAGGTCGCGATCACGACAGTAGGGAGAACTTCCGAATGAGCCGCAAACTATTGCTGACCTTCGCGGTCACGCTCAGCACGCTCTACGCAGTGCCCAGCGCGCAGGCGTTCACGACGCTTCCCGTGTGGCAGTGCCGGGCGAGCCCGACGTACATCTCGGTCAACGGCGGAAACCGCGTCGAGCCGATCGTCGCCAACGGCGCGATCAACACCGCCAACGGCGCCAGCCCGGATCGTGCCCAGTGCGCGCGGGCCGAGGCCGGCGCGGGCAACCTCCCGACGCCGATCGGCATCCCGCTGGACGTCATCAGCGCGCAGACCGCCGGCGCGGTCACGGACATCACGCCCGAGCTCGGACGTGCGATCGACCAGAAGGTCGCGGCGACCGCGAGGGTCGAGAACCTCCAGACGCCGCTCGGCGGCGACATCTCGCTGCTCGGCGTGCAGGCCGCGACATCGAGTGCCACGGGCACCTGCGTCGCAGGCTCGCTGATTCCGAAGTACGACGGAACGAGCCAGGTTGCGACGCTCACCGTGCTCGGCGCTCCGGTCGCGCTCGACGGGCTCGTCGCCGCGCTGACGACGGCGCTGGCGCCGCTCGGCCCGATCATCGACATCAAGATCAACGAGCAGATCCGGACGGCCAGCTCGCTGACGGTCCGCGCGCTGCACGTGAAGATCCTGCGCGGCAACGGAACGCCGTTCCTCGACCTCGTCGTCGCGGAGAGCAAGGTCGGCGCCAACCCCGCTGACGCGGTCTGCGATCCGAGCAAGCAGAACGACGGCGGCGGCGGCGACGACGTCTGCCCGCCGGGCTCCGTGCTCGTCATCGGCGAGCCGAGCCTGTGCGTCATCAAGGGCGGCACCAACGGGTCGGGTCTCGGCGACATCATCGTCGGGCGTCCCTTCCAGGGCACCAGCGGCGGCAGCGTGCTCGCGATCGACGTGGCTCGCAAGCGGTTCGGGCTCAGCCCGTGCCTCTCCAAGGGCGGAGCGCCGAAGTTCGCGATCGTCGGAACCAACAAGGGCGATCGCATCACCGGTACGAACGTCGCCGACCGGATCATCGGTCTCGGTGGCAACGACCGCCTCGACGGCGGCCGTGGCAACGACTGCATCGAGGGTCGCACCGGCGGGGACAACATCTCCGGCGCGCTCGGCAACGACAAGCTGTATGGCAGCACGGGCAAGGACCACCTCAACGGCGGGCCGGGCACCGACTACCTGTCGGCGGGCGACGGCAATGACTCGATCAACGCAGCCTTCGGTCGCGACAACGCGATCGGTGGCAAGGGGATCGACTTCATCAACATCGCCACCGCCGGTCCGGCGGCCAAGGCCGACTGTGGCCCGGGCCGCGACAAGGTCCGCATCAACAACAACGAGAAGCGGCGCATCAAGGGCTGCGAGACGGTCTACATCTTCCGCGACCGTTAGCGGCAAGACAGCAGACGCATGACGGCGAGCGGGCGGGGCTGACTACAGTCCCGCCCGTGAACCGCCGTGAGCAGATCAGGATGTCGGCCGGCGAGGCCGCCGCCTTTCTGCGGGAGGAGCGGACCGTCGTCTGCGCGACGATCGGCTCCGACGGCTTTCCCCACCTGATGCCGCTGTGGTACGTCGTGCGCGACGGCCGGCTGGTGTCATGGACGTTCGCGAAGTCCCAGAAGGTGCGCAACCTCGAGCGCCTGCCCCGCGCGACGCTGCAGGTCGAGGCGGGTGACGAGTACCACGAGCTGCGAGGTGTAATGCTCAAGGCCGACGTGACCATCGTTCGCGACACAGACCACGTGGCCGCGTTCGGGCTCGAGCTCTTCACGCGCTACGCGGGCGAGGTCAGCGGCGAGATCCGCGCGATGGTCGCCGCCCAGGCGCCCAAGCGCGTCGTGCTGCATTTCGCCGAGCGCTCGCGCGTCACGTGGGACCACCGGAAGCTCGACGCGGCGATCTACTGATGAAGGGCCTGATCCTGTCCGGCGGCAAGGGCACGCGCCTGCGCCCGATCACGCACACGAGCGCCAAGCAGCTCGTGCCCGTCGCCAACAAGCCGGTGCTCTTCTACGGCATCGAGGCGATGGCCGAGGCCGGCATCGAGGAGGTCGGGATCATCATCGCCCCGGAGACCGGCGGCGAGATCCGCGAGGCCGCCGGCGACGGTTCGCGGTTCGGCGTGCGTATCACCTACGTCGAGCAGGACGCGCCATCCGGCCTCGCGCACGCCGCGCTGACCGCCGAGCCGTTCCTCGACGGCGAGTCGTTCGTGATGTACCTCGGCGACAACCTCCTGCAGGGCGGCATCACCGATCTCGTCCAGGCCTTCCGCTCGAGCGCTCCCGACGCGCTGATCCTGCTGACGCCCGTCCCGGATCCCCAGAACTACGGCGTCGCGGAGCTCGACGGCGATCGCGTCGTGCGGCTCGTCGAGAAGCCCGCCGAGCCCGCGACCGACCTCGCGCTCGTCGGCGTCTACATGTTCACTGCCGGTATCCACGCCGCGTCGCGCGCGATCGAGCCCAGCGCGCGCGGCGAGCTCGAGATCACCGACGCGATCCAGTACCTCGTCGACGGCGGCAAGCGCGTCGAGCCGCACATCGTGCGCGGCTGGTGGAAGGACACGGGCCGCCTCGACGACATGCTCGAGGCCAACCGGCTCGTGCTCGACCGCGCCGAGCGGCGGATCGAGGGCGAGCTCGTCGACTCGCAGTGCGAGGGGCGCGTCGTGATCGAGGCCGGCGCGCTGCTGGAGCGCACGACCGTGCGTGGCCCGGCGATCATCGGCGCCGGCGCGAAGCTCACCGACTGCTATGTCGGGCCATACACGGCGATCGGGGAGGATTGCGTGATCTGCGAGGCGGAGGTCGAGCACTCGATCCTGCTGTCGGGCTGCACCGTGTCCAACCTCGCCGGGCGGATGGAGTCCTCGCTGCTCGGGCGCAACGTCACGATCTCGCGCGGCGTGCGCCAGCCGAAGGCCTACCGCTTCATGGTCGGCGACAACTCGGAGATCGGGATCCTGTGAGGGTCGATCCGGCGCGGTTTCAGTCGTTCGGCGGGATGCGGGTGGTCGTCACGGGGGCCGGAGGGATGCTCGGGCGCGCGGTCGTCGAGGCAGCGCGGCTACGCGGCCACGACGTGCTCGCGGGGACCCGCGCCGAGCTCGACATCACCGTCGAGGCCGTGGTGCGCCCGATCCTGCTCGAGTGGCGCCCCGACGTCGTCGTCAACTGCGCCGCCTACACCGACGTCGACGGTGCGCAGAGCGACGCCGCCGGCGCCGAGGCCGTCAACGCGACCGGCGCGGGGCTCGTCGCCGGGGCGGCCGCCGAGGCCGGCGCACCGATCGTGCACGTCTCGACGGACTACGTCTTCGACGGCTCAAAGGACGGGCCGTGGCTCGAATCCGACCCGACCGGCCCGCTCGGCGTCTACGGCGAGACGAAGCTCGCGGGCGAGCACGCGGTGGCGCGGGCCAACGCCGACCACGCGATCGTGCGCACCGCCTGGCTCTACGGCGCCGGCGGCAGGAACTTCGTCGACACGATGCTGGGCCTCGGCGCCCGCCTGGAGGAGGTCTCGGTGGTGACCGACCAGATCGGCTGCCCGACGTGGACGGGGCATCTCGCTTCCGCACTCGTCGACCTCGCCGAGCGCCCGCAGGCGACCGGCATCCACCACATCGCGGGCAGCGGCTCGTGCTCGTGGAACGAGCTCGCGCGCGAGGTCTTCGACCAGGCCGGCCTGGACTGCCGCGTCATGGGTTCGACGACCGCCGAGTTCCAGCGGCCTGCCGCCCGACCGGCCAACAGCGTGCTCGGCAGCGAGCGCGACGACGCGATCGTCCTGCCGCCTTGGCGCGACGGCCTCGCCGCGTATCTCGCGACCAGGGTCACCGCATGAAGCTGCTCGTCTGCGGCGGCGCCGGCTTCATCGGCTCGAACTTCGTGCGCCTGCGCCTGCGCGAGCGGGGCGACGAGGTCGTCGTGCTCGACAAGCTCACCTACGCCGGGCGGCGCGAGAACCTCGACGGCCTGGACGTCGAGTTCGTGCACGCGGGCATCGAGGACGCCGGCGCCGTGGCGCAGGCGCTCGAGGGCGTCGACGCGGTCGTCAACTTCGCCGCCGAGACGCACGTCGACCGCTCGATCGCCGAGCCCGACGCGTTCGTCACGACGCACGCCGTCGGCACCTGGGTGCTGCTCGAGGGCGTGCGCGCCGCGGGCGTGCGCTACCTGCAGGTCTCGACCGACGAGGTCTACGGCTCGATCGAGGACGGCTCGTTCACCGAGAGCTCGCCGCTGCAGCCTTCCTCGCCCTACAGCGCGACGAAGGCCGGCGCCGACCTGCTCGTCGCCAGCTACTTCCACACCTATGGCCTCGAGACGCTGATCTGCCGCGGCTCGAACAACTACGGGCCCTACCAGTACCCCGAGAAGCTGATCCCGCTGATGGTGCTCAACGCGCTGCACGGCGATCGCCTGCCGGTCTACGGCGACGGCCTGCAGGTGCGCAACTGGCTCTACGTCGAGGACTTCGGGCGCGGCATCGGGCACGTGCTCGAGCACGGCACGCCGGGCGAGGCGTACAACGTCGGGGGCCCGGACGAGTGCACGAACATCGAGGTCGTCAAGCGGATCATCGAGCTGACGGGCGCCGACGAGGGGCTGCTGCAGTACGTCACCGACCGCCCCGGCCACGACCGCCGCTACTCGCTGGGCTCCGAGAAGGTCCGGGAACTGGGCTGGGAGGCGCGTACCCACTTCCTCGAGGGCCTCGAGCAGACGGTCGCCTGGTACCGCGACAACCCCGGCTGGTGGGAGCCGATCCGCTCGGGCGACTACCGCGAGTACTACGCGCGCCAGTACGGCTCGACGCTCGAGTAGACCGCGTCAGGAAGCGGCGCGCAGCGATGCGATCTTCCAATCGCTGCCGTCGCGCGCCAGATCGAGCGTGTCGGACTTCTCCTCTGAGCCCTTGCCGGAGACGACCTTGGCCGTCGCCTTGTCGCCGGAGATCGTCACGTCGTCGACGGTCAGGTCGAAGTTGTCGGCGTCGGCGATCGCGTCCTTGACGGCGGTCGTGCAGTTCGTGCCCTGCCGCTTCAGCGTCGTCAGCAGGGCATCGTCGAGCAGCGCCGTACAGACCTTGCCGGCCTCGTCGGCGCGCGCGGCGTCCTCGAGCTGCTCGACCGTCGCGGCGACCTTCTGCTCCTCGCCTTTGAACTCCTGTGCGGAGTCCTGGGCGGTGGCGCCGCACCCGCTGAGGGTCAGCACGAGCACGCAGACTGCGAAGATGGTTCTCACGGCCGGGGAGCCTATCTACACTGGGGCCATGGTGACCGAGCTCACGTCCTCACAGTCGCCGATCCCTCGCGGCCGGCACGCGCCGCCGCTCGAGGTGCGCCTCGAGGTGCAGAAGCAGCGGCTGTTCGAGGCGGCCGCCGCCGTTTTCTCGCGCGCCGGCTACGCGGAAGCCAGCGCCGAGGCGATCAGCCGCGAGGCGGGCATGTCGAAGGCGACCTTCTATGAGCACTTCGCCAACAAGGAGGAATGCCTCGTCGCGCTGTTCGAGTACGCGTCGCGGTCCTTCGCGCAGTCGCTCGTCGACGGTTCGAGCGCCAGCGGGCTGGACTTCGAGGCGCGCCACCGCGCGGGCCTCAAGGCGATCCTCGAGGGAATCGACGCCAACCCGCTGATGGCGCAGGCGATGCTCGTCGAGACGGTCGGCGCCGGACCGCGCGTCGCGGAGTTGCGCGACGCCGCGCTCGGCGCGATCGCCCAGACGATGTACGAGCAGACGGTGCGCGCGGCGCAGCGCGGCGGCGGCCCGGCCTACGCCTCGGCCGATGACGCGTTCGCGATCGTCGGCGCGACGTACGAGCTCGTCTCGCGGCAGCTGCGCACGGGCCGTCCCGAGCGCGTGACGGACCTGCAGCCGCTGATCGAGCGCCTGATCCTCGGGCTGCTGTCGCAGCCGCCCGGCGCGTGAGCCTGAACGAGCTCGAGCGCGAGATCGTCGCCTGCCGGGCGTGCCCGCGCCTCGTCGCGTGGCGCGAGCTCGTGGCGCGCGAGAAGCGCGCGTCGTTCGCGGGTCAGACGTACTGGGGCCGCCCGATCCCCGGCTTCGGCGACCGCGCCGCGCGCGTGCTGCTGCTCGGCCTGGCGCCCGCGGCGCACGGCGCCAACCGCACCGGCCGCATCTTCACGGGCGACCGCTCGGGCGACTTCCTGTTCGCCGCGCTGCACCGCACGGGCTTTGCCAACCAGCCGCTGTCGCTGCACGCCGGCGACGGCCTCGAGCTGCGCGACGCCTGGATCACGGCCGCCGTGCGCTGCGCGCCGCCGGCCAACAAGCCGACGCCGGCCGAGCGCGACACCTGCCTGCCCTACGCCGTGCGCGAGCTCGACCTGCTCGCGCACGTTCGCGTGATCGTCTGCCTCGGCGCGTTCGCGTGGGCGGCGGGGCTGCGCCTGCTCGCCGCGCGCGGCACCGTGCTCGGGCCCCCGCGCCCGCGCTTCGGCCACGGTGCCGAGCTGCCCAGCGCGCCCGAGCTGCTGGGCTGCTTTCACCCCAGCCAGCAGAACACGTTCACGGGCAAGCTGACGGAGGAGATGATCGATGCCGTGCTGTTGCGCGCGCGCGAGCTGGCGGGGCTGGAGGCGGTCGGTGCCCGCTGAGGGCTACGACGAGCTGGCCGCCGTCTACGAGTGGCTACGCCCGGCGCTACTGAAGCCGCAGGGCAGCACCGGCGCGGCCGGGCGGGTTGCGCTCAGGCGGGGTCTTTGGGCAACGAGCCATGGGCATCGCTCAGGCGCTCGAGGTCGAGCTGATCGCTGCTGCGGCCCAGCATGGTCTCCCCGATCCTGAGCGTCGTGTGCGCGCGCGGCGGCGGCCTCGAGGCGTCGTCGCTGATCGATCGCCATGCGTTGATCCTGACCTCGCCACGAGCCGGTGGGGCTGGCTACGGCCTCGTCAGCCGCTCCACGCACCATCCCGGATGGGTCATCGGCAGCTGGTGGCCGGCGGTCGCATGGGTGTCCACCGTGACGGTTACATGCGAAGCCGCGAGCTCGACCGCGCGGCCGGGCACCGGCACCGGGTCGCGGGCGCCGTCGGCGAGCAGCACCGGCACCCCTCTGTTCTCCAAGCTGCGCAGCGGCCCCTCCCACCCGCCGTGGCGGATGACGCCGTTCATCGCGCCGGTGTACGACGCCCACGAGTGGCGCACGACCATCCGCGTGACGGCCATCGGCCAGCGCGGCTCGAACGCCACGGCGACCCACTGCGCGATCGCGCCGAAGCGGTTCATGCTGCCCGACAACGCCCTCGGAACGATCCCCTGCGACGCGTACAGCCGCTCGATCGGTCCCATCGCAGCCATCCGCGCGTCGGCCTCGCCGGCGCCGCGATAAAGCGGCGTCGAGAAGCACACGGCGCGCGTGGCCTCGGAGCGGCCGGAGGCCCAGTGCAGGGCGAGCAGCGCGCCGAACGAATGGCCGGCGATCGTCATCGGGCGCCCGTCGAGCTCCAGCTCGCGCGCCATCGCGTCGAGCGCGTCGAGGTGGGCGGGCAGCGAGTGGTCGTCGCGGCCGCCGTCGAGCGAGCGCCCGAACCCCAGCAGGTCGGGGATCACCAGCAGGGCATCCTGTGCGAGCCGGTCGTACCCGGCCCCAAAGTAGTCGCCGCTCCCCGTGACCCCGTGCATCAGCACCACGACGTGGTCGCCGTCGCCCGCCCAGCGCACCGACAGCCCGCCGGCGCTGCGCTGCGCGCCGCCACCGGGCCGCCACACGCGGACCATCGGCGAGCGGCGATGGCGCACGCGCCAGCGCGCGCACGCGACCAGCACGACGAGCCCGGCAGACGCACGCGCCAGCTTGGTGTTCACCGGCATCTGAAGGGCTCGATCGGGCAGGGCGAAGGACCAGGCAGGCTAGCCTCCGCGCCCCGTGCGCCGCCTCCCCGAGCCCCCGCTGGCCCTGATCGTCTTCACGGTCGGGCTGAGCATCCTCGGCGCCGAGATCGCAGCGGCGCGACTGCTGGCGCCGTACTTCGGCGCGTCGACGATCGTCTGGGCGAACACGATCGGGATCGTGCTCGTCGCGCTGTCGATCGGCTACTGGTACGGCGGCAAGCTCGCCGATCGCAACCCCACGCGCGAGGGCCTGTATCGGATCGTGGGGCTGTCGGGGCTGCTGCTGGCGGTGGTGCCGTTCGTCGCCGACCCGTTTCTGGGGTTCGCCGTGCAGGCGCTGGACTCGATCTCCGCCGGCGCGTTCGTCGGCTCGCTGCTCGGCGTCACGGTGCTCGTCGCGATCCCGATCCTCGTCTCGGGAGCGGTCGCGCCGTACGCGCTGCGCCTGGCGGTCGCCGATGTCGCCGAGGCCGGAACGGTCTCCGGGCGCCTGTATGCGATCTCGACCGTCGGCAGCCTGCTCGGCACGTTCACCTCGGCGCTGTTGTTCATCCCGCTGATCGGCACACGGCGCACGTTCGTCGTCTACGGCCTGCTGCTCGTGGTGATCGCCGCGCTCGGCCTGGCCCGCGGGCGCTACGTCCTCGCGCCCGCCGCGCTCGTCGTGCTGCTCGCGCTGCCCGTCGGCACGCTCAAGGGGCAGACCGACGCCGGCGATCGGGTGATCTACGAGACTGACACGGAGTACCAGTATGCACGCGTCGTCCAGGATCTCAAGGGCACCCGTACGCTGGAGCTCAACGAGGGCCAGGCGGTGCACTCGCTGCGACGTCGGGGCTCCTTCCTCAGCGACAACATCTGGGACGAGTACATGATCGTCCCGCTCGCCGCGATGGACCGGCCGCCGGAGAGAATCGCGATTCTCGGCAACGCCGCGGGCACGACGGCGCGCGCGTATGGGCACTTCTTCCCGCAAACGCAGATCGACGGCGTCGAGATCGACGGCGAGCTGACCGAGATCGGCAGGCGGTTCTTCGACATGCGCGCTCCCGGGCTGCGCACGCACACCGCCGACGCCCGGCCGTTTCTACGCCGCACCGAGCAGCGCTACGACGCGATCTTCGTCGATGCCTACCGCCAGCCCTACATCCCGTTCTACCTGGCGACGAGCGAGTTCTTCGAGCTCGCGCGCGACAGGCTGCGACCGGGTGGCGTGCTCGTCGTCAACGCCGGCCAGCCGATCGGCTCGACCTCGCTCGAGCGGGTGCTCGGCGCGACGCTCGCGTCGGTCTTCCCGACGGTCCTGCGCGACCCCGCCGAGCGCAAGAACACGTTGCTGCTCGCAACCCACGAGCGCGCGTCGGCGGAGCGCCTGCGCGCGAACGTGCAGACGTTCCCGGAGCCGCTGCGCCCGCTCGCGGAGAAGACGGTGACACGCATCGGGCCGCGCCTGCCCGGCGGCCGCGTCTACACCGACGACGTCGCGCCCGTGGAGTGGCTGATCGACGCGTCGATCGCCGAGTTCGCCGCCGGGGAGGCCGATTGATACCCGCTGAGCAGATCAGCTGAGGTCACAGGCTGGCCGCAATCGTGGCTAGCCTGGACTGCGTGCCGCTGTCGCAGTTCACGCCCACGGTTCGCGACTGGTTTCAATCCGCCTTCGAGGGCCCGACCGAGGTCCAGGCGCAGGCGTGGCCGGCGATCGCGACCGGCGAGCACACGCTGATCTCCGCGCCGACCGGCTCGGGCAAGACGCTGGCGGCGTTTCTGTGGGCGCTCGACCGCCTCGCGCGAGTGACGGGTGCCGGAGGGCACACGCGGCTGGTCTACGTCTCGCCGCTGAAGGCGCTCGCCTACGACATCGACCGCAACCTGCGCGCGCCGCTGCGCGGGATCGGCGCCGACGTCACGGTCGGCGTGCGCACGGGCGACACGCCGCAGCGCGATCGCGCGGCGATGCGCCGCAAGCCGCCCGACATCCTGATCACGACGCCGGAGTCGCTGTACCTCATGCTCTCCAGCGGCGCGCGCGAGATCCTGACCGGCGTCGAGGCCGTGATCGTCGACGAGATCCATGCCGTCGCGGCGACCAAGCGCGGCGCGCACCTCGCGCTGTCGCTCGAGCGCCTCGCCGCGCTGCAGGAACACGGCAGCGAGCCGCAGCGGATCGGGCTGAGCGCGACGCAGAACCCGCTCGAGGAGGTCGCGCGCTTCATGGTCGGCCCGCGGCGGCGCTGCACGATCGTCGACGCCGGCATCCGCAAGCCGCTGGACCTGCAGATCCACGTGCCGGTCGAGTCGATGGTCGAGCTCGACCAGCGCCCGCCCGGCGCCGAGACGACCGACCCGCTCGAGCCGCTGATGTCCGGCGAGGCGACGCGGCGCTCGATCTGGCCGGCGATCTACCCCGAGATCCTGCGCCTCGTGCAGCAGCACCGCTCGACGATCGTCTTCGTCAACGCGCGCCGCGGCGCCGAGCGCCTCGCGATCCGCCTCAACGAGCTCGCCAACGCCGACCTGGCCGAGGGCGAGACGCCGAAGGACATCGCGCGCGCGCACCACGGCTCGCTCGCGCACGAGGAGCGCCTCGTCGTCGAGGAGATGCTCAAGGCCGGCGAGCTGCCATGCCTCGTCGCGACCTCGTCGCTGGAGCTCGGCATCGACATGGGCGCCGTCGACCTCGTGCTGCAGGTCGAGTCGCCGAAGTCCGTCGCGCGCGGGCTGCAGCGCATCGGCCGCGCGGGCCACAACGTCGGCGACACGTCCAAGGG
>Ga0136631_10000172_pt1 | contig 19302 bp, 17 predicted proteins | sample AntDrymUQ6012206_2_FD_104655 | JGI IMG/M metagenome (GOLD analysis project Ga0136631, IMG submission 104655) | Polar desert sand microbial communities from Dry Valleys, Antarctica - metaG UQ601 (22.06) | ecosystem: Environmental > Terrestrial > Soil > Desert | place: Antarctica: Dry Valley... | reverse complement strand
CGCTCCCACGGCGCGCGTTCCCATATCTGATCGCTGCCGTCGGCGGATTCCTCCTCGCGTATGTCGCGATTTTTTTGTTTGCGTTTCCCGCGGAAGTTCTCCCCGACGAGGCAATTCTTCCGAACGTCGTAGGGAAGCCGTACGCGGAGGCGGCGTCGATTCTCGACAAGGCCGGCTTCGTCGCCCAACAGGGCGAATCGAGGATCCACCGCACGGTTCCAGCTGAAGTCGTGATCCAGGAAGATCCGCCCGCCGGCAGCCGGCAGAAGCGCGGCATTACCGTGGTGCTTGCCATCAGCGCCGGACAGCGGAACGCGGAAGTGCCGGTCACCACCAACATGACTCAGCAGCAGGCGCGGATCGCCATCGAGAACACGGGCCTGACAATGGGCACCACCACCGAGCAGGTGAGCGACCACCCACGCGGGCTGGTAATCCAGAGCGAGCCACCCGCGGGAACGAAGATGGAGCTGCCCGGCGTCGTGAACATCGTGATGAGCAAAGGTCCCGCGACCGTGATGATGCCGGATCTCTACGGCCGCACTCTCGGCGAAGCGCTATCGATGATCGAGCAGCTCGGCCTGCGCGTGGCGGGACGCTCGCGCGACACCAGCTCGATTCAGCCGGAGAACACCGTCATCAGGCAGCTGCCGGCGGCGGGCAACACCATCCGGGCCGGTGGGCCGGTGAGCCTGACGATCTCTCACTTTCCTCCCCCGCCCCAGCTGCGGCTCGAGCCCCAACCTCTGCCGCCAATTCCAACACCCGGACAATGAGCGTTCGGATCGCGGCGTCAATCCTGAGCGCCGACCTCGGCAGGCTCGCGGACGAGCTCGCAATGTGCGAAGCGGGTGGAGCGGATTGGATACACATCGACGTGATGGATGGCCGCTTCGTTCCGAACCTGACTTTCGGCGCGAAGGTGATCGAGTCAGTGCGAAAGCTGACGAAGCTGCCACTCGACGTTCACCTCATGGTCGTCGAGCCGGAGAACTACTTCGAGAGCTTCGCCGCAGCCGGGGCGAACGGGATGTCGATCCACACGGAGGTCTCGCCTCACCTCCAGCGACAGCTCGACCGCATCCGCGAGCTCGGGTGCCGCGCGGGGGCGGTGGTCAATCCCGCGACTCCGCTCTCCGCGGTGAGTGAGGTCCTGGGTGACCTCGATCTTCTGCTGGTGATGACGGTCAATCCGGGCTTCGGCGGACAGAAATTCATTCCGGGCTCGATCGGCAAGGTGCAGCGCGCGCGAGAGATGCTCGCCGCGCGCGGGAGCGACGCCTTCCTCGAGGTGGACGGGGGCATCGACCGGAACACGGTCGCGCGGGTATGGAATGCGGGAGCCGACACTTTCGTCGCGGGCAACGCAATCTTCAGCGCGAAGAATCCCCGGGCGGAGATCGGGGAGCTCCGCGCGCGGTGCGCAACTCAGGTATGACCGGCCGCCGTCAGCTGGTGGTCGGACTCGTCGTGCTCGGCATCGCTACGGCGATCGCTTACGCCGCGACGACATACCTGCGGCGCGAGATGTTCCCGGTCGCCCTGGGAAGCAGGGCGCCCGACTTTACGGCAGTGACCCTCGATTCGGTTCCCCGCGAGAAGCGTCTCGCGGAGTACCGGGGCCAGGTCGTGATGATCAACGTGTGGGCGACGTGGTGCCTCCCCTGCCGCGTGGAGATGCCGAGCATCGAGGCGCTTCACCGCGACTACGCGCCCAGGGGATTCAAGGTGCTGGCGGTGAGTGTCGACGATCCCGGCCACGCCGCGACGATCAGGGCATTCGTCGAACAGTACAAGCTGACGTTCGAGATCCTGCACGATCCCGGGAAGAAGATCGTCGAGCAGTACGACATCCTTGGGTATCCCGAGACGTTCATCATCGGGAGGGACGGAGTGATCAGAAAGAAGCTGCTCTCGGCTACCGACTGGAATTCACCCGAGCATCGCGCTCTGGTCGAGCGACTGCTCGCCGAGCCGGCTGAATAGGGGCAGGGCGTGACGCTGGTACTCGGCATCGAGACTTCCTGTGACGAGACATCCGCTGCCGTTCTCGACGGCGCCGGCGACGACGTCGCGCAGAAATCGCTCGTAATCCTTTCCCAGGATGTGCACCGCGTTTACGGTGGGGTCGTACCGGAGCTCGCCTCCCGGGCGCATCTGACCAGCATCGTGCCGGTGGTCGAGCGCGCGATCGAGGAAGCGGGGACGACGCTCGAGAGGATCGATGCCGTCGCAGTGACGAACGCGCCGGGGCTCGTCGGGGCGCTGCTGGTCGGAATGAGCTTCGGCAAGGCGCTCGCCTTCTCGCGCGGCATTCCGGTGCTCGGCGTTCACCACATGGAAGGGCATCTCTTCGCCGCCGCGCTCGAGCACAGGGATGCCGTTCCTCCTTTTACGGCGCTCCTGGTATCGGGCGGGCACACTCTCCTGCTCGACGTCGAAGAATGGGGCAGGTACAGACTGCTCGGCGGCACCCGTGACGACGCCGCCGGCGAGGCGTTCGACAAGGTCGCCAAGCTTCTTGGATTGCCGTACCCCGGAGGGCGATACGTCGAAGAGCTCGCGAGGAGTGGAGACCCGAAGCGCTTCCAGTTCGGGAGGCCGATGCTGCGGCGCAACGCGCTGCCGACCGACGAGGATTATTACGCGTTTTCCTTCAGCGGGCTGAAGACCGCGGTGCTGCACGCGGTTCGCGGCTCGAAGGATCTGGAGGCGGAGAAGGCGCATATCGCGCGCGCGTTTCAGGATTCGCTGATCGAGACCCTCGTCGAGAAGACGTGGCGGGGGGCGAGCTCGTTCGGGCGCCAGCGCGTAGTCCTTGGCGGCGGAGTTGCGTGCAATCGCACCCTCGCGGCCGCGATGCGAGCGCGCATGGAGCCGGAGGGCGCGAACGTGTTCACGCCGAGTCCGCGCCTCGCCACCGACAACGCCGCGATGATCGCGCGTGCGGGAATGTTCAGGCTGGAGCGGGGCGAGCGGTCGGGGCTCGATCTGAATGCCTACGCGAGCCGCCCTATCCCCGGGCTCGTCACCGCCTAAATTCGGAGCAATGCAGACTTACCCAGGCACGGTCGTCTATCCGCTGTCGTACGACGTTGGCCCGCTCCAGCTCACGGGGTTCGGGTTCGCCGTCCTCATGTCTTTCGTCATCGCCCAGATCATCTCGCAGCGCGAGCTGGCGCGGCGCGGACACGACCCCGAGCCGATCGGTGATCTGATCTTCGCCGCGGTTATCGGCGGACTGCTGGGCGGGAAGATTTATTACGCGATACTGATGAAGGATCCGGGAGCGATCCTCAGCCGGGCCGGATTCGTTTTCTGGGGCGGATTGATCGGCGGAATCCTCGTGACGTACCTGGTGATTCGCTACAAGAAGCTGAGCTTCACCCGGATCAGCGACGTGGGCGGAATAGGGATCGCCGCCGCGTACTCGGTAGGGCGGACGGGCTGCTGGGCAGTCGGTGACGACTACGGCCGTCCATGGACCGGACCGCTGGCGGTCAGCTTCCCGGAAGGAGCGCCTCCTTCGACGGTGTCGAGCATGGAGCAGCTGTTCAACACTCCGGCCCCTCCCGGCGCGGGGCCGAACGACGTTCTGTCGGTGCACCCCACGCAGCTGTACGAGACTGCGCTCGGGTTCGTGATGTTCATGATTCTCTGGAGGTTCAGAGATCACAAGCACGCGGAAGGGTGGCTGTTCGGATTCTACTGCGTGCTCGCGGGAGTCGAGCGGTTCGTCATCGAGTTCGTGCGGGCGAAAGACGACCGGTTCGTTGGCGGGCTCACGGTTGCCCAGGTTATCGCGCTGTTGTTCGCGGTTGGTGGGGCGGCATGGATGTACTATCGGAGAAAGCCGACTGGGGATGAGCCGGGGATATACGCGATGCCGAGGGCGGCATGAAAGTGGGTCTTCGCACTGCTGACGACGAACTAACGAACTGATAGGCTGCCCGCTGCCTGCTAAACGCTGCCCGCTTCCCGCTCACGGCGTCGGGACGTTTTCGGTGACCGCTTGTCCTGACTTTGAGCTTTGGAGGCGGCGAAGTAAACCGTGGAGCATCATCCTCACGTCGACGACCTGGCCCGACAACGCGACGTATTCGGTATTCGGGATTGCGCCAATATCTCGCGCGGCCCTGAGATGATACTCCAGCTCCGAAGCGGAGCCGAGAGCTATTCGGAGGAAGCGTGTAAACCCCGCTTCATTTTGCTGCTCCCGCCCCTCGACGATGTTCGTGGGAATCGATAGTGCCGATCGAATGATCTGACTTCGGAAGGGCGCATAGTGCGCTCCGCGAATGCGAGAAGCGGACCGATGAGCATTGAGTGCCAGTGCGTGTGCCTTCCGCCACACCCGAAGTTTTTTGTAATCGCTCACACTGGGACGTACGCGCAATCCTTCAGCTACCTGCAATCGTTCCGCTGCGGGGGGAACGCCATTCGTTCAGGCGGTGACGTCCCGACGTCGTGAGCGGGGAGCGGGCAGCGTGCAGCGGATAGCGGGCAGCATTGCAGTCATTTTCAACTAGATTTCAGCTAGCAACTCAAGCCTCTCCATGCCGCGACTTCTTCTAGCCACGACCCTCACCGCAGCCCTCGCCTGCGCGAGTGTGGAAAAGGCCATCGTGGCCGAGCCCGGCGTGAACTTCACCCTTGGTCTGGGCAAAACCGCCTCGATCAGCGGAACGACAAACCGGCTGACCTTCCGCCGGGTCAGCGAAGATTCGCGCTGTCCGACCACCGTCGTGTGCGTGTGGGAAGGCGCGGCCAGAATCGAGGTTGCTCTCTCGCGTAACGGCGCCGCGGGCGCGACCGCGATTCTCAGTCTCACCCCGCCAAATAATGAAGCCCGGCTCGGCGATCTGGTCGTTCGCTTCGTCGGGCTCGCTCCCTACCCGGTAGGGCCGGGTCCAGCTCCCCGCGAGTACGTCGCGGAGCTGGCGATCGTAAAGCTCTAGTAATCCCAGGGGCTGCCGTGCGTGCTCCACAGACCCGTCACGGACTGAAGAATTCCGTTAACGGTTTGCCGGGGAATAACAAGCTCCATGGTCGGGCCCGACGCGACTGAGCCGGGTCCGAACGGGACAGAAGCGCTAAACTTCATGAACGTGATCCGCCCGGCTTCGTCGAAGCTGGCGAAACGGCACGTCGATGCTGACGCAAACGGCGGAGGAGGGGCCAGACAGGCCTGGTTCGTCGCCGTCACCTGACTGGTAAGTGTACCACCTGTCGCCATCCAGAACTCCTGACGGCCGTTCAGGTAAACGCCGAAGGCCGGGACGAAGGCGTAGAGGCCGGCGTCCGTAGAAAGGCTCGCGAAGCTGGTGGTTCCGATGTCGCCGGAGACGAATGCCATACGGTCCGGCGGCTGCGTTCCCGATCGCGTTTGCCACAGGGCAAGCACCAGCCCGAGCGGCGGCGGTGTGCAGATTGATGGAGCCATCGCCGGCGCGGCGGGAAAAATTGTTTCGAAGCAGGTGCCGGCCGGATAGGTCACCCGCAGGCCGAGCGCGTACATCCTGTGAGTCGTCCCTTCGATTACTACGTCGATCTCGTCGATGCGGCGCGTCAGGTCCGCCAGCGAAGCGGGCGCCATCGCGAACCCAAGGCCGTTGGCCGGCGCGACGCTCAATCCGAGGGCAAGGCTGCTGAACGCGTCGGTGGTGCTGAGAGCTCCCGGCCCGGTTGAATCGCTCCCACACGCGGCTAGCGCAACGAGGGACGAGCTCAGACCGACCTTACTGAAACGTTTGATATTCATTTCGGTGCCCGCCGCTAAACGAGTGAAATAGAGCGCCTGCATGATCGTAGCGGAAAGCGATACGGTCAAGGCTCAGGTACAAGCCTCAGACCTGTACCCCACGGATCGGCAGTCAACCAGGTGCTTCCCTCTTTTCTGGCGGCGTAGCCGGCCGACTCGAGGCTGGCCGCGGCCTTATCCGCATCGGCAGCCTCCGGGACGACGATCTCCCACTCCAGCAGCCTCGCATCGGCGTCGGTCGCACGCCCCGCCCGGGCGGCCCAGGTGTTCGTTCCAAGGTGGTGGTGATAACCGCCGGCCGAGAGAAAAAGCGCGCCGGGATAGTTCCATACGACCTTGTCGAAGCCGAGTGCGTCATGGTAGAACGCCGTGGCCAGATCGATATCGTCAACGTATAGATGGACGTGACCGAGCACCGTCCCCGGCGGCATGCCGGACCACGGTTCGCCTTTCGCTGCGGCGACGAGATTCGCGGCGTCCAGGCGCGCGGAGGTCATGTATATCTGGCGCCCATCGTACCGCCAGGCATCGCGTGGCCGGTCCGCATAGACCTCGATACCGAGCCCGTCGGGATCCGTCAGATAGACGGCCTCGCTGACGGCGTGATCGGACATTCCGGCCCGCTCACCAATATCGGCGAGGTGCGCGATGAAACGCCCGAGGGCCGCCCGGTCCGGCAGCAAAATCGCGAAGTGATAGAGCCCAAGCAGTCCCCGGTCGGGGACGCGACGCGCACCGGCGAGCCGGCATAGCCCGACGATCTCACGGTCATCATCATGTGGACCAAGCGTCGCCTTGTCAGCGCTCCTCGCGATTACCCGGAAGCCCAGGACGCGCTCGTAGAAGCGGAGCGAGCGATCGAGATCTGCTACCTGGAGGCGCACCTTGCCGAGGCGGGTCTCGCCGGGGAGCCGATATCCTCGCGGCCTGATTCCTCGTTCCGAGCCGCCGCTCGCCGCTGCGTCCATCGCAACCTCCGCTCGCTGTCGTGGCGGCAAATGTTACGCCGGTACATCCCCATCAGACGTCGGGCGGGGCCAGAACGTTTTGACCATGGCGAAGATAAGCAGCACGATCAGAACTCCCTGCGCGGCGAGCGTCTCCACGCTCGGATAGATCCCCATGGTGTCGACGTGTGGCCCTCCCGAAATCACCGTGATCGGCACCACGTTCCCCTCCTGAAGCTCGCGCACGCCCTTCCCCATGAAAACGAAAGCCATGTAATACAGGAGAACGCTCGTCACGGCGAAGAACGGGCGCATCGGAATGCGAACGCCATAGCGATAGAAAAGCGTGAAGATGATGGCCAGTGCGATCCCGCCGGCTAGAATACCAAGCGACAGTGGCAGAGCGACGTTGGGCCCCTCGTGAAACAGCGCCTGATAGAACAGCGCGGTCTCCGCGCCTTCGCGGTAGACCGCCAGGAACGACACCAGCGCGAGCGCCCTTCCTCCACCGTGCTCCAGCGCGGTGCCGACCTTTTCGCGGATGAACTTCTGCCACTTCGCCGCTTCCACCTTGGAGATGAGCCAGTAGCTCACCGAGAACAGCACGACTACGGCGAGCAGCATCGTGATCGCCTCGACGATCTCCCTGCTTGCCGGCATGGCGATGAAGAGAGTGCGGAGAGCGACCGCTGTGGCCACGCTGGCGAGCAGCGCGAGGGCAATGCCGATCCAAATCGACTTCAGGCGCTCCCGGTGTCCCATCTTGATCAGGAACGCGACCACCGCGCCCACGACCAGAATCGCCTCGAACCCCTCCCGGACGATAATGAGGAAGGACTGAAAGAACGCCCCCCAACCGGAAGAAGGTCTCCGCGCCAGATCCACGATCGAAGGAAGACCATCGACGATCGCGGCTCGCGCCGTTTGAGCCGCTTCCATGTCGAGACGCGACACCGCTCCCTTGAAGTCGGCGAAATGCCGCTCCATGGTCGCCACCATACCCGGCTTCTTTGCGCGGGCGGGAGTCTCGAGCGGCTCGAACGCGATGTACGCATCGAATGCGCGCTCGCTCGCTTCGTCTCCGCGTCCGGCCCTCGCGAAGGCGAGAGCCGAATCGAGAAGCGCGCGAATGACCGGGGACGCGCTGTCGGGGGAGACCGCCGTCGCATCCGGCCGCGCGACAGGCAGCTTCATCGCCTCGCCCCGCAGCGAGTAGACGTAATTCACGATGTTCCAGCGGTCCTGCGGCGAGAGCACCGACCCGAAGGCGGGCATCGACGTTCCGCGCACGCCCACGGTGATCACGTTGAACGCTAGAGTCGGCGTCAAATCCGTGGTCTGCGCTCGCACGCCGATCGGGGGTGGCGGTGGGTTCGAGCCGCGGCCGGCGGGTCCATCACCGGCTCCGGCAATACCGTGGCAGGAGGAGCAATTCTGGCTGTAAAGGCGGTGTCCGGCCGCGGTGTCCAGCGGTCCGGTAGGAAGATCCATCGCACCCGCCGCGCCCAGTGACGCCAGAAAGCGATCGTGGAGAGCCCGGATCCGGGTAGGCGGCAGCTTCGCCGTCACCGCCGAGATCATCGTATCCAGTACGGCCCTGGTCCTGGGAGCGTCATACCCCGTGAGGCGGCCCGCGACCTGCCGTGCATCGCCGAGAAAGCTCGTCGTCTCCTCGTACTCGACCGGAGATATTAGCCGGCCGCGGTCATCAAAGGCCTTGGCGTACTCCTCGACGGCGACACCGACGATGCTGGAGAGACGTTTTGCGTGGTTTTCCTGGGCGCCCAGGACGGTGGGGACAGGGGCCACCAGCGACAGGAGCAGCACCCAGCCCCGTCGCGAAAGTCGAGGATCCATTGCCGAGTAAACCTATCTGGATAACCAAAGGAAGCAATCGGCCATGGTGATACAAAAGCAACCGAGAACGACGCGGATCCGAGCATCTGTGTCGTTCTCAGTTTTTCTGTCTTCTAGCTGTCGGACTCCCTAAGCTCGTAATCCCCGACCAGCTCCCGGTCACTGATGGCTGCCCGCACTCCCGTCCGGCGCTCGAACCGGTCCACGAAGACCCCGAGACGCTCGGTGGTGAATTCTCCGCGCAGCATTCCGAGCGAAGCGATCGCATCCTCGATCACGTGCGGCTCACCTTCCACCTCCACCAGAATATCCATTCGCGGATAGACCTCGAACCGCACCGTCGCGGTGCCCAATCGATACTGCACAACCTTACGGTCGATCTCCCTCGTCACCACGTACCCGAGCTTACCGAGAATACTGGTGAGGCCCTTGAAGTCCTCGACGACGGTGGAGATTTCCTCGCGCACCTTGTAGGCGCCGGCAGAATCCGTCGGTCCCTTCCAGTCGACGTGAGTCTGAGCGGAATCGCTCCTCTCATATCGTCTCACCCGCAGCACCTCATCGCGCTGGGCGAGCTCCCGCGAAGGCAGATCATAGCGCTTGTCGGATAAGCGCCCCTCGAAGATGAGCTCTGCTCCCGCCGCATCCATCCTCTGCCGTCTCAGATCAAGATCGTCGACGACCGCCTTGAGCTCGACCTCAAACATTGATGATCGTGTCGAACACTTTCTTCGTATCCCTCAGTGACTCGAAGACCGCGTATGGCTCGTGTTTCTCCAGCTCGGCGACCGAGTAATGGCCGCTCGCGATGCCGATCGCGCGCGCGCCGAGCTCGCGCCCGCACTCGATGTCCGCCGGCGTATCCCCGATGACTACCACCTTTTCGCCCGCCACCTCGCGGCCCAGCGTCTCGCCGAACCGGCGCTGGGCGATGGCCGGCAGCTTCGGCCGGTGCTCGTGGTCGGAGCCGAACGCGTTCACCCTGAACCGGTCGGGATTCAACCCAGCAGCGGCGAGCTTCGCCCGCGCTCCCGCTTCGACGTTGCCGGTCAGAAGTCCGAGCACGATGTCGCTCCGCGCCTCGAGCGCATCGAGGATCTCGAAGACACCGGCGAGCGGACGCACGTTGAACTTCCTGCTCTCGATTCCCGCCCTGAGTCCATCGAGGTAGCAATCGAGCAGTGCGGTCATGCGCGAGTCGATGTGCTCGTCGGAGTGGCCTTCCTGCCGCATCACATCGCGCACGATCTGCCTGTCGGTCTTCCCGTCGTAGCGGTACGATGCGTCGCCGGGGGACCCAAACACCTCGCTCAAGGCGCTCTGCATCGACGCACGGCCCAGCCCTTCGCTGTTGAGCAGAGTGCCGTCTATATCGAACAGAACCAGTCTCACGTTCTGGTCAGAAAGACACCGGCCACGATCGTCGCGGCACCGACTGCCTGAAAGGCGGTAGGAGTCTCCCTGAGGAACACCCACGCGACCAGCAGCGCGATGATCGGCTGGAGATTCGAGTAGACGGCCGTACGAGTGGGACCAAGCACCCGCAGTCCACGATACCAGAATAAATAGGCAACCCCCATCGATACGACGCTGGCGTAGAACAACGCCAGCCAGCCGCCGGTGCTGACCGCACTCCAGTCGGTGGAGATCAGCGCGGGCGCAGAGACGAACAGAAGTGGCACAGCGCCGCCTACCATCGTTATCGCGGACAGTTGGACGACGTGGATTCGCTTCGTGTAGGGCTGAAGAAGGATCGTGTATATGGTCCAGCAGAGCACCCCGCCAAAAACCAGGAGCGATCCGAGCAGCGGCGTCTCGCCAGCTGATGATCCGGCGCTGCCGATGATCACCAGCGCAACTCCGACGACCGACATTCCGATGCCGGCGAGCGTGAGGCCGCGCACTCGCTCCAGTCCGCGCAGTCTGGCGAAGAGCGCGATGAAAGCGGGGGCGGACCCGACGATCAGAGCGGCGTTGCCCGCGCGCGTGCGGGACACTCCATGGACGAAGAACAGCTGGTACAAGCCGTTCCCCAGAACACCGAGTAGCAGCAGCACCAGAATGTCTCTGCGAGAGAGGTGTGGTCGCGCACCGGTGAACGCGACCCCGATCAGGAACATGGCGGCGAGGCCGACGCGAAGGCCCGCGAGCGCGGGGGGGCTGAACGATTCAGTGGCGTACTTGACGACGCTGAAATTGATTCCCCAGATCACCGCCATCGTGAACAGAAGGAGATCGGTCACGCCGAATGCGGGGCGGACCTGGACTGCGGTCTGTGTCATCGTCGAAAGCTAGCCGTCACCCGCGCGCGGCGGCTACTTTCCCCCCATGCACATCTCGTTCGCCGTCTTCGCCGACGCCGCCAATCTCTCCCAGGAGGGAAAACTCAACATCCTTGGCGTCTTCGACGCGGTTCAGGTGGCGGGTCTGCCTACGATCCACCCGCGTACCCACTTCGTCGTAAGGCTGAAAGCGAACTCCGACGACATCGGATCTCACAAGCTCACCTTCCGCTGGCTCAGTCCTCTCGACGAAGAGCTCTGGTCGTCAGCGGGCGAAATGAGCGTCGCTCCGGCACCCAACCCGCTCTTCGAGGTCGACCTTCCGATCATCGCCGTCGTCGACCTGCCGCTCAACGTCACGGGACAGTACACGATGCAGGTGACGCTTGACGGCGAGCCGACAGCCGCCGCCCGCCTGTTGGTCAACAGCCCGGGTCAAACGATGATGCCGCAGACGCCGGCGCGGATACTCAGCTGATCCAGCCCGGTTAAAGTTTGCTTTGGTAGACGGATGTCTAAGTGGTAGTTGTCGTCTAGCCGAGGATCCGTCTGGCAAACCGAAACCGTTGGAGCAGCAGATCAGTGTACTCGTCGCCGCTGGTCAGATCGTCCACCGCATAACCGCCGCGGCCGAGAGCGAGATGAACGACGCGGGTATCGCCCATTGAGATCGCGACGTGCGTGATCCTGCCTGACGGCTCGTCCGAGAAAAACAGGAGATCGCCGGGAAGCACATCACGGATCGCCTCGATCGGCTCTCCGGTCGTTGCCTGCTGCCACGCGTCACGCGGGACGTGCACTCCATGCAGGTGAAACGAGCTGTGCACCAGGCCGGAGCAGTCACAGCCCCACGGGGTGACTCCGCCCCATTCGTAGGAGGTGCCTTCGAAGAACGTTGTAGCCGAAGCGATGATCGAGTCGGCGGAGGCGGGAAAGCTGTGCCGCCGCTCGTCGAGAGTCATCGCCAGTCCACCGAACCGCTCCTGGCCGTCCGTGATGAGCGCACCGAGCGGAAGCTTCCGGGTCGCGCCCTGGGCATCGCGCACCGTGCAGCCAAGGGAAAGGGGGCGAGGATCGTCCCAGCCGGTGTTGATGGGCTCGGGCACCGGGTCGGGGATCGTGACTACGTAGCCCTGGTGAACCCATCCGTCGTAGCCGTCGGCGCTTTTGACGTGCAGCCACAGACCTCTGCGCTCGATGACCTGGGCGACGTGGCCGTGAAGAAGCTGCGATACCTGCGTGGTTTTGACGTCGGGCTCGCACAACATTGGCGCGATCGCGGCGACGGCCGTGACGCTCTCGGTCAATGCTCCGGCCAATCGGCTTTCGGTGGGACCGGAGTGAGCGGAGGCTCGGGCTGTTTCTTGACGCACTCCTTGCAGAGTGTCACGCCGCGAAAGTTGCAGATGATGCAGATGAACGTTCCGCAGCCAGCACACGGATAGCCTTCGGACGCGCGCTCCTCGTTTCCGCAGGCACGACAGTGCATGGAGTCTTTCTCACGCAGATCCTTTTTCGCCATCAGGTGCGCCCAGCCGGGAAGGCAGTAATCGATTCGTCAGTCGACGAGCCAATCTTGCACTTAGAACCGCCAGTTGCGGAAGAAGTCAAAGCCAAGCTGTGATGGGGTCTGCTGGAAGCTGGCCGTCGACCCGGCTCTGCTGCACCGCGCATCACTCGATCCGGGCTCGACACCCGCCTGCGCGCTGTACACTGAGCTGATGCGGTACTCCAGCTGAAGTCCGAGGTTCTCCTTGAAGTTCGCGCTGTTGACGAAGCAGAGCCCGGTGCTGAGGCCTAGAAACCAGCGCGGACCGATCTGCTTGCCGAGCACGGCGCGGGTGTTGAGGAGGCTGACGAGATACGGGTCGCTGGCGCGCTGCGCATCCGAGCCGGGTCCCGCCGTCTGGAGCTCGAAGATGTCGAGCACGTTCTTCGGGATCGCGCTGGTGAAGAGGTTGCCGGCGTACCGGATTCCCAGCTGCGCGATCTGCTGTGTCGATGCATTATCGAGGCCGATCGCGGGCTCCCCAGTCACCAGATAGCTGAGCAAGTCGCTCTGCGACAGCGGGAGGTTGTCGGGGTTGTCGAGCGCCAGCTCCGGTCTGGCGAGGGTGCCTCCGATGGTGACTCTCACTCTCACGTCCCGACCGTTCGCGCTGTTCCGCGGCTGGCGGACGGTGTGGATGGCCTTGATGTCCAGCGATGGATTGAGGTCGGGCGTTCCAAAGAACAGCAGCGTCCCACTGGCCACCTCGAACGTCGGCTGTACGAATGGATCGACGAGATTGAGCCGGTACGTCCCTCTGTCCGCGCTGAGCGTTCCTTCCAGCGCCAGACGCGGGGGATCAGCGAGACGCGCGCCCGCCTCGAGCGTTACGTTGAGCGATCCGCCCAGCTTGATGTTCGCTTCGGAAGACCGGAGCCAGACATCGGGGCCGATTGCGATCGCCACGTTGTCGAGGGCGAGGTTCCGGGTGAGTCCACGCGGGCCCTTCGGCATCACCGCGCGGTCGATCGCGAGCAGGGTGTCCAGCGTGCCGGCAAACTCGGGATCTTCGAGGTCGATGATCCGCTTGCGCGCGACCTCCGGGATATAAACGCTCCCCCGCTCCACACGCAGAGTCCCCCTGAGAACCGCATCCTCGAACGATCCGGTGAGTCCCACCGACGGTGATGTCGAGATGTCGAGAGAGGCCAGGCCCGGCTTGTCGATCGCGCGGAAGTTCGAGGCGGTGGCGTTCAGCGAGAACGATGGATTGTCGTACTGCTCGAAGCTCACCGTCCCGTTGAGCGAGAGTGAGCCGCGGCGCTCACCCATGGTTTCAGCTGACAATCGCTTGATGTGAACCGTATCGCCCGACAGCGCGATCTCGGCGCGGATGTGCTCGAAGCGCGTCCCGAGATTGGACATCGTCGCGGAGCCGTCGCCGAGGGCTATTTGTCCGAACACGCGCGGCTGCTTGACGCTGCCACGGAAATCCACCTGGGCGACGATCGCGCCGCTGGCCTCGACCAGGCCGGGCACGAAGGTGCGGAAGAGACGCAGATCGACGCTGTCCGCCCGGATATGGCCGCGAATGGAATCGTTGGCGAGGCGTACGTTCTGAACGAGGAGGCGGGCGCGGCTGGAGTGCTGGAGGAGCAGCGAGTCCAGCACCAGCGACCCCGGCGCGAAGGCGACGCGGGTGGGCGACTGAAGGCGATACCGATTCGACGAGTCGACCGCGAGCGACGCCGTGTCGATTCTGAGGATCGTCGTGTCCCTGTTCCGGGTCAGATTTCCGGCGAGGTCGGTGCGTACCCCGCGCTCGCTGAGCATCGACCCGCTGAACGTTCCTGAAGTAGTGGAGGTCAGCGCGACGGAAGCCCGGACGCTGTTGAACGACACCGCGCCGAGACCGACGGTATCCGCGGCGAACAGAATGCTGCCGTTCGCCTGCTTCGTGATATCGGAGAGTAGAAGCGTTCCGCGCACGCTCTTCACGGAGCGGGTGCCGAGGCGGATGTCGGCGACGCGGGCGACAGCGTTGAGCGCAAGGTGATCGAGGGTTCCGGAGAGCTCGCCTTCCAGCTCACCGCGCCCTCGCAGCGAATCCAGCATGGTCGACTTCGCGAGCTCGGGGAAAAGCGACCGTGCCCGGGAAAGCGACTCCATCACCGCCCGGAAACGCAATGACCCGGTGTGCGCTCCGGTCAGCGCGAACGTTCCCGAAGCCTGCGCCTCGGCACCCGTCGCTCTGAGAAAAAGTGTGTCTACCGTCGCGATGCCGTTGGCGAAACGAAGGCGCGCGGCCGAAGGCTCGACGGCGAACCCCGCGATCGTCGATCGGTCGAGCGCGGCAACAGCGCTGCCGGCGAGCGTCGCCAGCGAGGAGCCCTTGAGATCGAGATCGTAGGTTCCGGTGAGACGCGTCTGTGGCACTTCCGGCTTCGCCATGAGCGCACGCAGATCGAGCGACGTCGTGACCGCGCGTCCGCGGGCGCCATACTCCAGCGGATCGGCATCGACGAGTCCGTTGTACGCAAAGCCGCCGGCGGGACCGGTGAGCGTCGTCGTCACGAGAAGATTCGGCGATGTGCCCTTTATGCGCAAAGGTCCCGCATACTCGCCGCGCAGCGGCAGCAGCGGGTATGAATTGGCCAGCGCTGTAAACGAGAGAGGTTGGGCGGTGAGGGTGAGGTCATAGCCCAGGTACTCGTCACCCCAGGTAACTCTCCCGTCCCCGGTGACGTGTGAAACCGGTTGCCGCCCGTCGTGGTGGTGGAGATCGGCGTTCCGGAATCGAACGTCGAGCCAGGAGGAATCGAGAGTCGCAGTGCCCCTCACGATGCCCTTGATCCGCGGAAAGAGCGGATTGAGATATTGCAGCGTACGGAGATCGAGCTGGTCGAGATCGACGTTGAAGCCGCGGAACGCGGTAAACGCAGGAAAGAGAATGTCGAGCTCGCCCTGACCGCTCGCCTGGGTTATGGCGCCCGGTACGTTGGCATCGGCGAAGATCAGATTCGACTGCTCCACCCGGAAACGGTTCAGATATCCGCCCGACGCCTTGACGTGCCCGGTGATTTTTCCCTGCCAGTCGTAGGGAAAGTCCTTTCCGTTGAAGGTGCGCAGCAGATCGAAGTCGAGCGGCGCCGCCTGGAGATCGACGTCCCTGACGGCGAGGATCGGTCCGCCGACGCTGAAAGTCATTCGTCCGAGCACACGCGACGCAGTCGTCCGCACGTCCATCTTCGTCAGGACGTAGTCGATGAAGTGCGGGTCGCGCTGGCTCCGGATGTCGAGATCCATTTTCCCGCCACCGGTGGTGGGCAGCGTCGGATAGACCCACGCCACGTCCTTGAGCGAAACGGAGTCGCCGACAACGTGGACGTTATAGCGGACCGGAAGATCGCTGCCCCAGACGACTTTTCCCTTGGCGCGACCGGTCGAGCCGGGCAGGTCCCAGTGATCCGCCTCGATCCAGATCGAGTCGCCGACGTTCATTGCGGTACCGGAGACGTTTCGGAACTGGAACGGAGGATCCGATTCGGTGAAGCTCGCCTTCCGGATGCGCGCGAAACGGCCCGCGCTGTCGGGGTCGGAGATGCGGGCGTAGGCTAGACTCGCGTCGCCTTTGGTCCACCGCCACGTGCGCGCGAACCCTTCCTTCGTGCGCCTGATCTCCAGATCCTTCCTCGAAAGCTCGAAGCGAATGGCGCTGTCGCGCCTGGCGCCGCGAAGCTCGGGCGCAGGATGCCACGGCATGGTGAGAATCAGACTCGCGTTCTGGATGTCCGACGAATCGATGACGATGTACTGTCCGAAGCCCCCCTCGCTCCTGGGATCGTCGTTTCTTCCTTCCGGAAATATCCTCCTGAAGTTCCACTGGCCGCCCTCGTGTTGTCTCAGGTGGACAACGGGGCGCTGCGCGTGGAGGTACGTGAGGAGGATGCGCCGGTCGAAAATGTCCCGCGCGTCGTACTGGAGCCGGATCGGGCCTGACGCGACGAACAGAGAATCTTCGTCGTCCCTGATTTCCAGGGAATCGATCGTGACACCGTTGAAGAATCCGCCGTGGATGCGGCCGATGTGCACCTTGCCTTTCACCCGGCCGGCGAGCATCGACGCGACCATCTGGCGAACGCGCTCCTGGCCGAAGCCGGTGTGCGTTACACCGACGAAGCTGAGGCCGGCGATGATCAGCAGACCGACCAGGATTATTGCGCTCGCGATCGCGATGCGGAGACGGCGCGACATGCCTAGAACGCCTGTCCGATCGCGAAGCTGAAGGTCAGCCGGCTACGAAAGCTGTTGTCAGCCAGGAACTTGAATGAGGGGCAATCGCCAGCTCTCTGGGTAATGGTCGTTCCGTCGGCTGTCGTCGTGACCTTGGCGGGGAGGACGTTACCCGGGCTTACACAGACCAGCGCACCGCCTTCGCGGGTCGCTTCGTAGTAGAGCGGTCCCGCCGGACGAGCGTACGAGTTGTATCCGATCGCCGCGCGTATGGGACCCACCGGAGAAAAAGCAGTGAGCTGGATGCCTGGCGTCACTTTCAGCTTCACGCTGGCCGGACTGCCGCGGTTCCAGACTTCGCCCGCGTCGGTGAAGACAGTCCACTGGAGCAAATCGGGAAGCACCGGGCTCCGCAGCCGGAGCTCGAGATTGGCGACGATGAGCGCGTTGCCGCCCACCGGAACGACGCGCCGATAAGCGTTCGTCGTGTCCTCGAGGATGACCGTATCGGGCGGTGCCAGCGGAGTGCTCTTAAGAACGCTGGCGTTGGCAATGTAGATGGCGGACCCCAGCTCGTTCTGCGCGAACCCACGCACAGTCGTCGGGCCGCCGGCGTAGAGACGCTCCTGCGGTGGCACGAACCCGGTGGCCGCGCCAAACGTGCGCCCGAACACCGTTCCTCCGCGAAGTCGGAAGGCAAGGACGTTCCCGCGACCCGTAGCGATGTAGCGCGCCGCGTCTCCAACGACCTTGTTGAACTGCAGGTTACGGTTGGAAAAGATCGCCGGTGAGGAATGCCGGGCTTCGAGCCGGATGACCGACCCCCGGGTTGGCGAGAGCAGGCTGTTCGAATGATCGCGGGTTACCGACACGCTCAGCACCGCCAGTTTCTGAGTCCTTTGTATCTGCTCGCGCTCCGCCGCCTCGCAAAGATTGAAAACGGCGCAGAACAGCGCGGGCTGCGCCTCCGTTCGACCGAGGTCCAGCGAGTAGGCGAGGTTGACGGGAGTTCTGGACAATCCTCGCCACGCCAGCGAGGCGACTCCTCCGATCGCCGTCGTTCTCAGATAGGCGTTGTACTCCGACACCCGCTGGCTGTAGACGGTGATCGTCGGGACGGTCCGGAGGCCAAAGAAAACGGGCTGTCTCAGAGTGGCGCCCAGGTAGTAGTTCAGCCGGTCGCTGAAAACGTCCTTCCTGGCGTCGGGGCAAAGCCCTTCCGCGCCATTGAGCGGCCGGCCGATCCCGATCTTCGACACCCGCGCATTGACATCCAGACGGCGCGCGCCGCTTCCGAAGTTGTAGTCGATGAACTCGCCGGTCGCCCGAAAGCAGTCCAGCGTTCCATATCCGGCGCCGACGCGCGCGGCGTGCATCGCCGCTTCCGCGAGGGTCACGCTCAACGTCGCCAGCGAGTCGTCGGGGCTCGTCGCCGAGTCGGGAGCTATTGCCACGTGCTGATACGCCTCGGTCTGGTAGAGCGCGCGCTGCGCGTCGAGGATCTCGCTCTCGCGAAACAGCCTACCCGAGTCGAGCCCCATGATGCGGCGCACGACTCTGGTCGGTATCTGCTGGTCCTTCGTTCCGAAGGGCGTCACCTCGATTCTGATTGCTCCAATCCTCGTTCTCGGTCCGGGCGTCACCGTGAGGGTGTCCCACGCCAGCAGCAGGCTGTCGCTCACGGTGAAGCTGTTCAGGGCATCCGCGCGCGGATATCCGTTGTTGTGCAGGCGCTCCCGAATGGAATCGGCGGCGGCGTCAAGCGAGAAACGGTCGAACCTCCCGCCCTCCCGCACCGGCAGATTGCGGACGATCCGCTCCCTTTCCGGCACCGACTCCAGTCCGCGCACCACGAACGAGCGCGTGATGACCGGCGGGCCTTCGTTGATCCTGAACCTGAGCTCGACGGCTCGTGGGGAGAGCTCCTTCACTACTGTATCGACCGTCACCCTGGGATACCCCCGGCGGCGGTAAAAGATTACCAGCCGGGCGCGGTCGTTTGGCAGCTCGACCCTGTCCAGACAATGTTTGACAGTGAAAGGAAGGTGGAGGTAACGGCGCGCCCAGGCGGAGGGGGTATTCACTATGGTTTTGGCGAGATCCGCGTCCGAGAAAGCCCTGTTTCCCTCGAACTCCAGCCGGAGGACCTCGAGATCACCCCGGTCACAGCTGATGTCCTGACCTCGGGCGGGGGCTGCTACAATCAGAGTTCCGGAAAACGCGAGTGCGGCAGCTGCCCCGAGCCGGACTCGGCGCGTCGGCTTCACCCTTTCAGCGCGCGGCTTGCTGGCGGCTGGCCGGGTGGCAGCTCCCGGCCCCAATGTGTTTGCGTTTCCGGCTCGCTTCTATCGCCGAGCATCCGTTTAGGCGGATCGGTGGGCGCACGCGACAGCCCGCCCTGCGGAACGAGCGGCGTCCGCTGGATTAAGAGTTGCACAAGGTAGAAGCCGGCCAAACCGACTGCGACGCCGACACCGACGGCAGGCAGCAGGTCCGTGGCCCCAAGCTGGCGGCGATAATAGTATTCTGCGCTCACGATGAGGCCTCTACCCGGGGATGCGCGAAAGTTCTCGTAGTCTGCCCCTTCATGTCAACCGGCTCAAAATCCGTATGCGGCGACTTCTTCTCCTCGTAGCACCGGCGATCATTGCCTGCGGTGGCGGCGATGGCGGCTCGGCCCCCGAACGCAACACGATCATCGATTCGCGCGACACTTACGACCCGCGCTCAATG
>Ga0136631_10000171_pt1 | contig 19328 bp, 25 predicted proteins | sample AntDrymUQ6012206_2_FD_104655 | JGI IMG/M metagenome (GOLD analysis project Ga0136631, IMG submission 104655) | Polar desert sand microbial communities from Dry Valleys, Antarctica - metaG UQ601 (22.06) | ecosystem: Environmental > Terrestrial > Soil > Desert | place: Antarctica: Dry Valley... | reverse complement strand
GTGCAGGTCTTCGGCGGCTACGGGTACATCAAGGAGTACCCGGTCGAGAAGCTGATGCGCGACGCAAAGCTCTTTCAGATCTACGAGGGCACCTCGCAGATCCAGCGGCTCGTCATCGCCAAGGAGATCTTCCTCCCGCGCGGGGACTAGGGTCTCTGCATGGCTCTCGAAATCGATCTCTCAGGCCGCGTCGCCCTTGTGACGGGCGGGTCGCGCGGGCTCGGTCGCGCCGATGCGCTCACGCTCGCACGAGCCGGCGCCGACGTCGCGATCGCCGACATCCTCGTGGAGTCCGAGCTGTCGGAGGACACGGACAGCTGGGGCGCGCTCGCGACGGCTGCACGGACGCAGGGTCTCGTGCACACCGAGGAGACCGTGGAGGAGATCCGTGCGCTCGGTCGCCGCTCGCTGGCCGTGCGCTGCGACGTAACCGACCGCGAGCAGGTCGCCGCGGCGGTTGCCCGGACGGTCGAGGAGCTCGGATCGGTCGACATTCTCGTCAACAACGCCGGGACGCTCGACCACGTCGGCCAGTTCCAGTCGCAGAGCCCGGAGCTCTGGGAGCGCGACCTACGGGTGAATCTGACCGGCGGCTTCAACTGCGCGCAGGCCGTGTGGCCGCACATGCAGGAGCGCGGCTGGGGGCGCATCGTGAACATGGCCTCCGTCGCGGGCACGCTCGGCGGATTCGGTCAGGCGAGCTACTCGACGACGAAGTCGGGGATCCTCGGGCTCACGAAGACGTTGGCGATGGAAGGCGGCCGCCACGGGATCACGTGCAACGCGATCGTGCCCGGGATCATCGGCACGGAGGCGTTTCACATGGCGAATGCCGCGATGAACGAGCGCATCGCCGCGCGCACCGTGTTCAAGCGTCCCGGAGAGCCGCAGGACGTCGCCAATGCCATCGCGTTCCTCTGCTCCGACCTTGCGGCCTACGTCACCGGCGTGGAGCTCTACGTGTCGGGCGGGATCGAGCTCTTCGTCTTCTGAATGCCTCCTTTATTAGGGGCACCCCATCCCACCACCCACTGCCGATTCTAGTCGGCGAAGGCGCACGAGTGTCTCCGATTTCGGTAACGAATGCGCACCAGTTCTTCACCTGAGCAGCACTGCCGGATGAGGTCCGGATCGTCTCTAGAATTCGCCGTTCGATGCGCGCCGAGTCACCTCTCTACACACCTCGTAGCCGCGCCCGCCGACGCGCTCGCACAAGCTCCGTGATCGTCGTCGGCGTGGTTGTGGCCGTCGCAGCGCTCGCTGTCCTCGTCGGCCTCGCCTTTGCCGGATCCCGGAGCGAGCTTGCGTACGGAACGGAGGTCGCCGGCGTGGACGTCGGTGGGTTGACGAGGCGCGAGGCCGTCGCGAAGCTCGAGTCGCTCTACGAGCAGCGGTCCGACGATCCCGTCGAGTTCATCGCCGGCTCGTCGTCGCACGAGTTCGCCGCGAACCAGCTTGGCATCCAGCCCGACTGGGGCGCTGCGGTTGCGGCCGCAGGACGAGCCGGCGATGGCTTCGGCCCGCTGCGTGGCTTTCGCCGCATCCGCGCGCGCGTATTCGGCGCGGAGGTTCTTCCGCGGCTCGCGGTGTCGAACGCTGCGCTCGAGTATGCGCTCGACCAGATCGCCGCGGATGTGAATAGCAGGCCGAAGAGCGCAGCGCTCGTTCGTCGCGGACTGCGTGTGCGGGTCGTTCCGGAGCAGAACGGGAGCCGCCTCGACCGTGACGCCGCGGCCGAGCTGGTCGTACGCACGCTCGGCCAGGTCGAGCGCACACCCGGCGCGATGGCCCTTCCCGTGAAGGTGACTGCCCCGCCTGTCGGCGCCGAGCTGCTCGCCGGCACCGCCGAGCGCGCACGCACCGCTCTCTCGAGCCCCGTCGTCCTGAAATCAGCTCAGCGGAGGTTCCGGCTGCCTCGCTGGCGGGTGGCCGAGCTCCTCACTCTGCCGAGCGGCGGCGCCACGAAGCTCGTGATCGGCGGGGCGGCGGCCGATGCCTACTTCCGGAATCTGTCAGAGAACATCGGCAGGCCCGCTCGGGACGCCGAGTTCGCGGTGTACGGCGAGTCCGTCCAGGTCGTGCCCGCCCGCGACGGGCTCGAGCTGAACGTCCCGAAGGCCGCGCGAGCAATCCTGCGGGCGGCAACCCGTCCCACGAACCGGGTCGCGCAGCTCACCGTCGCACGCGCGCTGCCGGAGCGCACGACCGCGGAGGCGCTCGCGATGGGGATCGACACCCGCATGGCGTCGTACAAGACCTACTACTCTGGGACGGCGGACCGGATCACGAACCTCCAGCTAGGCGTCCGTGCGCTCGACGGCACGCTCGTCGCGCCGGGAGGAACGTTCTCGCTCAACGAGGCGATCGGCGAGAGGACGGTCGAGCGTGGCTTCCGGCCGGCTCCGGTCATCATTGGCAACGAGTACGCCGAGGAGGTTGGCGGAGGCACGTCGCAGGTCGCGACGACCGCGTTCAACGTCGCCTGGGAGGCGGGGCTCAGGATCACGGAGCGGAATCCGCACTCGCTGTACATCAGCCGCTACCAGCTCGGGCGCGACGCCACGGTGTACTGGCCGTCGCTCGACCTGAAGTTCGTCAACGACACCGACACATGGGTGCTCGTCAAGGGATTCGCGGAGGGCGACGGAATCAGCATCGCGATCTACGGGGGCGAGTCGCGCCGCGTGGAGAGCTCGTCCTCGCCGCTCGTCGTCACCGGCCCGGTTCCCATCGAGCGCGTGGACGATCCGACACTCGCCAAGGGCAGGTCCGTCGTCGAGGAGGACGGGTCGTCGCCGACGCGGACGTCGGCGACGCGGAAGGTGTACTCGGCCGATGGCGAGCTGCTCCACTCGGAGACTTGGACGACGTCCTACAAGGGCGAGGAGCGCGTCGTTCGCGTCGGGACGAAGGTAGAAACGAAGAAGACGAAGCCCGTCCCGCCGGTAGTCGGCGCGGGCACGTCGCCTCCGGACGAGCCAGGCGCTACGCCGACGAAGCCTCTGCCGTAGTGATCGCCTCGGCGAGCCACTCCGGGATCCGGGTGGGCCGATATGTCTCGCGATCCACTGTCGCGTGTCGCGTGGTGGCGTCCGCGACGAGCTCCCCGTCACGCTCGATCCGATACTCGTAGCTGAAGCGAGCTCCGCGAAGGTCCGCGCAGCGCGTCCAGACCGTGAGCGTCTCGTCGAAGTAGGTAGCGCGGTGGTAGCGGATCGATACCTCTGTCGTCAGCGCTTCGATTCCACGGTCGCGGATCGACTGATAGCCGCCCGCATTCCGCTCGAGGTACGCCACGCGCGCGACCTCGAGCCAGACGACGAACGACGCATGGTGCGCGATGCCCTGCGCGTCGGTCTCCGCGAAGCGGATTCGCACGTCCGTCGAGAACGAGAAGCCGTCCATGATCCAACCCTACGATTCAGCCATGTCCGCCGTCGCTCTAGCAGCCCTCATCGGCGAGCAGCAGCCGTGCCTCGTTCTCACGGGCGCTGGTGTCTCGACGGAGTCGGGGATCCCCGATTTTCGCTCCGAAACCGGAATCTGGGCGGAGGTCGATCCATTCGAGGTTGCCTCGCTCCGCGCGTTCAAGCGGGATCCCGAGCGCGTGTGGAGCTTCTACCGCGCGCGCCTCCGCGTGCTTCGCGACGCGAAGCCGAACGCCGCGCACGAGGCACTCGCGGAGCTCGAGCAACGTGGGCTCGTCGAGGCGGTGGTGACGCAGAACATCGACCGGCTCCACACGCGTGCGGGAAGCCAGGACGTCGTCGAGGTGCACGGCTCGATTTCCTCGGCCCAGTGCTTGAGCTGCCTCTGGACGGAGTCCGCGGACGCCGTGCTCGCACAGCTCGACGAGAGTCCGACGCCGTCGTGTCCGCAATGCGGTGACGTGCTCAAGCCGGGCGTCGTCCTCTTCGGTGAGGTGCTCCCGGCAGCTGCGATGGAGCGTGCCACGCAGCTCGTTCGCGGCGCTCGTCTCGTGCTCGTCGTCGGATCGTCGCTCGAGGTCTGGCCGGTCGCGGGCCTACCGCTCGAGGCGCGGGCGTTCGCGATCGTGAACCGTGGCCCGACCGCGCTCGACGAGCGCGCCGTGCTGAAGGTCGACGCGGGCGCCGGGGAGACCCTCTCGGCCGTGCTCGACGCGCTCTGACGAGCGCAGCGAGCCCACGAGTGGTATGACTGTCTCCATGACAACATCGACAACGGAGAAGCCGAAGTCCGACAAGGACTTCGTGACGCGGCTCGCGGACGCCGGCGAGGATGCGCTTCAGCGCATCGCCGAGCTGCCGGGGGGCCAGAAGGCGCTCACCGCGATGAACGATCTGCGGACGCGGGTCGACGACCTCGCGAAGAAGGTCCGGGGGATCGACGAGCTCGAAGGGCGCGTGGCGAAGCTCGAGAAGGAGCTTGCCGCCCTGAAGAAGGCGAGGACGCCTGCGCGCGGGCAGACCCGCAAGCCGACTGCCTAGCCGCTCGAGGGAACGCGAAGCCGCAAGGCCCGCGGAGCCACTTCGAACCGGGCCGGTGTGGTGCCGGGCTGCTCGCCATCCAGCTCGATCGGGAGCGGCTCGTCCGCGTCGACTGTGACGATGCTGCCGCGAAGAAGCTCGAGCCGCGGATGTGGGAGGTGCTTGCCCTTGTAGGTCTTCGGCAGGACGAACGCGAGGTCGCGCTTCGTCACGTCGCCGATGAGCAGGACGTCGAAAAGACCGTCGTCGGGCTCGGCGTCGGGGCACATCATCATCCCGCCGCCGAGGAAGCGACCGTTGCAGATCATCGCGTCGATCATCCGGCCGCTGCGCGTCTCGTCGCCGACCGTGACGTGCATCTCCCCGGCTTGCCACCCGAAGAACACCGCGAGTGTCGCCCAGTAGTACGAGACCTTGCCGCCGAGCGCCTTCGAGGACTCGTTCGCGCGCTGCGCGATCGCCCCGGAGATGCCGGCGCTCCCGACGTTCGCGAAATACGCCCGCGCCTCCTCGCCCGCCCAGGTGCGGTAGCTGACGACGCCGGCATCGATCTCGCGCACCGCCCCCTGCAGCGCGACGTCAATTGCTGCGTCGAGATCTCGCGGGATGTCGAAGGTGCGCACGAAGTCCCAGCCGGTACCGCGTGAAATCACCGCGAGCTCGACCTCCCCCGCACCGATCACCCCGTTGACGACCTCGTTCACCGAGCCGTCTCCGCCCACCACGACCAGGAGCGTTGCACCGCGACCGATCGCCTCGGCAGCGAGCGCTCCGAGCTGGCCGGGACCGTCCGAGATCAGCGCGTCGCCGTCCAGCCCGCGCGCCGCAGCGCGATGAGCGATCTCGGGCCACCGTTTCCGTGTCGAACCGCCGGCGGAGGCTGGGTTGACGAGGAAGACCGTGCTGGAGCTAGTGGCCGTCGTGACCCGCCGTTGCGGTGTCGAGCGCGATGCGCGTCATGCGCTCCACGGCCGCGCGGAGCTCCTCATCCGAGATTCGCACGAACTCGCCCTCGACGACGATGTCGCTCACGGTGAGGAGGCAGCCTCCGTGCACACCACGCAGCGCGGCGAGCGTGAAGAGCGCGGCAGCCTCCATCTCGACCGCGAGCACGCCTCGCTTCGACCAACGCTCGTACTGCGCCTCGTCCGGGTTGTAGAAGAGGTCACTCGAGACGATTGGCCCGACGCGAATGGCCTGCCCCACATGCTTCGCGACGTGAACCGCTTCGTGGATGAGCTCCCAGCTCGCCGTCGGGCAGTGAGGCTCGCCGCCGACGAGGTGCGTCGCGGTCGCGTCCGCCGGAACGGCGGAGATCGCGACGATGAGATCGCCGAGCGCGTGATCGGCCTGCAGGCCGCCGCACGTGCCCACGCGCAGGAGACGCGTGACACCCAGCTGGATGAGCTCATCGAAGACGATCGTCGCTCCGGGGCAGCCCATCCCCGTTCCCTGCACGGAGACACGCTTGCCCTCCCACGTGCCGGTGTAGCCGAGCAGGCCGCGCTCCTCGTTGACTTGCGTGAAGTCGGAGAGGAAGGTTTCCGCGATGTACTTCGCCCGGAGCGGGTCGCCGGGCAGGAGACACGCGTCCGCGTAGTCTCCGGGCTCGGCGCGAAGGTGGATCGGCATGGCAGAACCCTACGGGTTCCGCCTGGGAATAACGGTGCGAACCACGGTCTCCGAGTTCTCTCCTAGAGTTTTTCGCCCAGTGCCCGAAAAACTCATCGAGCCGAAGCGGGATCAGATTCTCCGCTTCTGCGCGGACGACCCCGTCGAGCGGGTGTTCCTCGAGGATGTCGCCCGCCGTGGGCTTGGCCGTTTCATGGCGCGCGCCGATGATGGAGAGCTTGCGGCGCTCTGCCATCTGGGGATCAATGCCGTCCCGTCGGGAAAGGACTGCGGCGCGTTCGCTCCCGACGTCGCGCGTTCGGGGCCGCGCATGCTCATCGGCGAGCAGGGCGCAGTCTCGGAGCTCTGGGCCGAGGTGCACACCCGGCTTCCAAAGCCGCGCGAGGATCGTCCTGGCCAACCGGTGTACGTCACGCGCCGAGCGCCCACAGCAGGCGACACGGGGTTGCGCGCCGCCGTGTTGAGCGATCTCGACGTCCTCATGCCGGCGTGTGCGGTGGCGCACGAGCAGGAGATCGGGGTCGATCCGATGCAGCGTGATCCGGATGGCTTTCGGTGGCGCACCCGTAGCCAGATCGAGGACGAGCGCTCGTGGCTCTGGATCGAGGACGGGGTGATTCTGTTCAAGGCCGAGGCGTCGGCGTGGACGCCCGACGCCGTGCAGCTCCAGCAGGTGTGGGTGGACCCGGAGGTGCGCCGTCGCGGCTACGGCGCGCGCGGGCTCGCCGATTTGTGCCGGCTCCTCCTCGAACGCGTCCCGACCGTTTGTCTCTTCGTTCGGGCCGAGAACGATCCGGCCATCCGGCTGTACGAGGCGATCGGCATGGAGCACGTCCTCGACTACCGCTCGCTGCTCTTCTAGTCGTGCGCGAGCTACTCCTCGCGCGGCATGGTTTCGCCGCGTCGAACCGCGACGGGATCGCCTCCTCGGGGATACCCGGGGATGGGCTCACGCCGGAGGGAGTCGAGCAGGCGCGGGCTCTCTCCGCGCTGCTCGCGTCCGATGAGATCTCCGTCGCGCTGACCTCGCGGCTCGCGCGAACGCAGGAGACGCTCGCGCTGGCGCTCGAGGGACGTGACGTGCCGGTCGTCATCGCGTCCGAGCTCGACGAGATCCACTTCGGCTCGTTCGACGGCGGCCTGCTCGACGACTACCGCGCCTGGGCGGCGTCTCAGCCACCGGACGTGCCTGCCCCCGGCGACGGCGAGAGCCGGTCTCAGGCTGCGTCGCGGTTCGCGTGCGGGCTCCGGCTCGTCCTGGCGCGGCCGGAGCAACGTGTCCTCGTCGTCGGGCACGCCCTTGCGATCCGCTACGTCGTCGATGCGACGGACGGCCTCGTGCCTGCGGCGCGGATGACTCCCGTCGAGCACGCGTTCCCGTTTCGCCTGGCTCGTGACGAAGTGGAGCGTGCGGCGTCGCTGCTCGAGGCATGGAGTGGCGCGCCGACGTTCCGGGTCGTGTGATCCGGGCACAATTGGGACGTGGCGAGCCCTCTCGCAGAGCGCGTCGCGGCGACGATTCGCCGCCATGACCTGATCCCGCCAGGGGGCGAGGTGACCTGTCTCGTCTCGGGTGGCGCGGACTCGACGTGCCTCTGGCACGTCCTCGGGGCGCTCGGCTATCGCGTCTCCGCCGTCCATGTAAATCACGGCCTGCGCGGAGACGAGTCGGACGAGGACGCGCGCTTCTGCGCCGATGTGCTCGGCGCACGGGTCATCGACGCTCGAAGCGACCAGCTTCGTTCTCCGAGCGAGTCCGAGCTCCGCGACGTGCGGTACCGCGCGACGGCAGGCCCCGGCCTCGGAGCCACCGGTCACACCGCGTCCGACCAGGTCGAGACCGTGCTCTACCGCCTCGTCTCCTCGGGCACCACGAAAGCGATCAAGGTGCGCCGCGAGGACGGCGTGGTGCGGCCGCTCCTCGAGCTCTGGCACGAGGACACCGTGCGGTACTGCGAGGAGCACGAGCTCGCGCATCGCCTCGACTCGTCCAACGCCGAGACGAAGCGGGGGCTCATCCGCGAAGAGATCCTGCCGCTGCTCCGCCGGCTGCATCCCGGCGCCGACCGGAACCTCCTCGCGCTCGCGGACGAGCGCCCCCGGCTGCCGCGGGAGCTCGAGCGCACGCTCGTGGAGCTCCTCGCTACAGCCGACGGCACGAAGTCCGCGGACCTCGGCGACGGTATGCGTGCCGTGCGCGAGTACGGCGACGTGCGCATCGAGGGCAGCGTGCGCTTCGGCCCGTGGCGGATCGAGAGCGCGCACCCAGGGCTCGTCGTCCGTACGCGCCGTCCTGGCGATCGCCTCGCAGGGCGCTCGAAGAAGGTGCAGGATGTGCTCGTGGACGCGAAAGTGCCGAGAGCCGCGCGCGACACCTGGCCGATGGTGGTCTTCGGCGAAGAGGTCGTGATGGTTCCCGGGATTGCCGAAGCGCCTGGCTGGGAAGATGCGGTACAGGCATGGAAGGATCCCGAGGAATGACGCAAGCCGAGCTCGAGAACGCCGTCGGCGAGATCCTCATCGAGGAGGACGCCATCCAGGCGCGTATCGGCGAGCTCGGGGCGGAGATCTCCGCCGACTACACGGGACGCGACCTCCTCCTCGTGGGCGTGCTCAAGGGCGCCGTCTTCTTCATGGCCGACCTCATGCGAGAGCTCACGGTGCCCTGCGAGATCGACTTCATGGCGATCTCGAGCTACGGCGCCGCGACCGACTCCTCGGGAGTCGTACGGATCCTGAAAGACCTGGACATCAACGTCTCGGGACGAGACGTCCTCGTCGTCGAGGACATCATCGACTCGGGGTTGACGCTCTCGTACCTCATGCGCAACCTGGGTGCGCGTAAGCCGGCGTCGCTCGAGGTGGTGACGCTGCTGACGAAGCCGGAGCGTCGCGAGATCGACGTGCCCGTACGCTACGTCGGCTTCGAGATCCCCAACCGGTTCGTCATCGGGTACGGCCTCGACTTCGCCGAGCGGTACCGGAGCCTCCCGTACGTCGCAGTCCTGCACGCCGATCTGATCCCGCCGGCGCACTGAGCCCCTAGTTTCGTGCCGGACGGCACGTAACCCCCGCAATCAGGTCATAACGGGGGAGGGGGATCGCCGGCTGGGTGCCGAAGAAGGACGGTGGTACCCTCCGACGACCGACCGTGAACCGCTTCTTCCGCAGCGCGCTCTTCCCGCTCATCATCATCGTCGTGCTCGTGTATCTGGCGAGTCAGACGTTGCTGCCTGGGCGCTCCGAGCAGCGCAAGGTCACGTACTCGCAGCTGATCGCAGAGGTCAAGAACGGGAACGTGAACGAGGCGGTGTTCAACCCGCCGCGCCAGCAGATCACCGCGACGCTCGTCGACGGCACCAAGGTCAAGGTCAACTACCCGACGCCGCAGTCCGCGACGCAGTTCCAGAATCTCCTCGCGGGCGAGAACATCAAGTTCGACTCGAAGGGCACGGGCTCGTCCGCGTGGTGGTCGCTCCTCATCAGCGTCCTCCCGTTCGTGATCCTCATCGCGTTCTGGATCTTCCTCATGAACCAGGTGCAGGGCGGCGGCTCGAAGGTCATGAGCTTCGGCAAGAGCAAGGCCAAGCGCATGTCGCCGGACTCGCCCAAGGTGACGTTCAAGGACGTCGCCGGAGCGGACGAGGCGGTCGAGGAGCTTCACGAGATCAAGGACTTTCTCGAGAATCCGAAGAAGTTCCAGGCGCTCGGCGCGCGCATCCCGAAGGGTGTGCTGCTGTACGGGCCTCCCGGAACCGGCAAGACGCTGCTCGCGCGCGCTGTCGCGGGTGAAGCGGGTGTCCCGTTCTTTTCGATCTCGGGCTCCGACTTCGTCGAGATGTTCGTCGGCGTCGGCGCGTCGCGCGTGCGCGACCTCTTCGAGCAGGCGAAGCAGGCGTCTCCCTGCATCATCTTCATGGACGAGATCGACGCCGTCGGCCGCCATCGCGGCGCTGGCCTCGGCGGCGGCCACGACGAGCGCGAGCAGACGCTGAACCAGCTCCTCGTCGAGATGGACGGCTTCGAGACGAAGGACAACATCATCCTCATCGCCGCCACGAACCGCCCCGACATCCTTGACCCGGCGCTGCTTCGCCCCGGTCGCTTCGATCGCCAGATCGTCGTCGACCGGCCCGACCGCCTCGGCCGCAGGAAGATTCTCGAGGTGCACTCACGCGGCAAGCCGCTCTCGCGCGACATCGACCTCGACACGCTCGCCGCCGGCACGCCCGGCTTCACCGGCGCGGATCTCTCCAACCTCATCAACGAGTCCGCGCTGCTCGCCGCGCGCAACGGCAAGAAGATGATCGAGCAGGACGAGCTCGAGGAAGGGATCATGCGCGTCATCGCCGGGCCCGAGAAGAAGGCCCGCCTGCTCTCCGAGAAGGAGCGCAAGATCACGGCGTACCACGAGATGGGCCACGCGCTCGTCGGGCACTACCTCGAGAACACGAACCCCGTCCACAAGATCACGATCGTGTCTCGCGGTCAGGCGCTCGGTCTCACGATCTCGCTGCCGACCGAGGACAAGTACCTCACGACGAAGTCGACGCTCATGGACGAGCTCGCCATGACGCTCGGCGGGCGCGCGGCCGAGGAGCTCGTCTTCCACGAGGTGACGACCGGCGCCGCGAACGACCTGGAGCGGGTTACGGCGGTGGCCAAGCAGATGATCATGCGCTTCGGAATGTCGGAGAAGCTCGGGCCGCGCGTCCTCGGACGCGCCCATGAGCTCCCGTTCCTCGGGCGCGACATGGGTTCCGAGCCCGACTACTCGGACGAAATCGCGAAGGAGATCGACGACGAGATCCGGCGGGTCATCGAGGAAGGGCACGCGTCCGCCACGATCGTCTTGCGCGCTCACATGGACGAGCTGCACCGCCTCTCGGCGATCCTCATCGAGCGCGAGACGATCGACAAGGATCAGTTCGAGCGCCTGCTCGCCGGCGAGTCGGAGGAGTCCGTCTTCCCGCCCGAGGTCGCCCCCGAGCCTGCGATCGAAGAGCCGGAGGCCGAGCGCAAGCCGAAGCTCAGTCCGCAGCCACGTCCCATCCCGGGCGCTGCGATGCAGCCTCCGCCGCCGGATCCAGCGACAAGCTAACGCTCGTTCCGCCTGTCGGCATCGCCAGCGGCCTCTGTCAGGGCCCACCCGGGTCCCGGCCCCGCTGTTACGGTGGCGGCTGCTAGTAGAGCACCAGGTCGGATGGGAGGAGATGATTGGCGCGCTTCTTCGCCCTAGTCTTGACGGTCTTCGTCACTTCTGCCGTTGAAGAGGCCGCGCCAGTCGCGCGGGCTGAAGTCTCGACGGCACTCCGTGTCGAGGATCGGACGGTCGTCTGCGCGACGCAGATCGTCGCGGGCGTGCGCAAGTTCTCTAGCGGCTTCCAGCCGTTGCAGCCGCCCTCGGGGAATCTCCCGCTAGGGTTTCCCGCATCGGTGAGCGTGACGACGGGGTTCGTCTCGGCGTCTCGCGCGCTCGTCTTCGCCGTTCTCGTGCGCGCTCGCGTCGTTTCGATCGGAAGCTACGCCACGCAAGCCGAGCTCGCCGTTCGGACGGAGAAGTCAGGTACTCCGGTCGCGTATGTGCGCATCGATCGAAGCGGAAGTGGCGTGTTCTACTCATCGCCGCGCTGCGACTGAGGCGCAGAAATGTTCGTCCCGTACGGGTTCACGGCGCCTCACGGGCTCGAAAACGAGGCGTTCCGCCTCGAGCCGCTCGGCTCCGAGCACAACGAGCGCGACTATGCGGCGTGGTCGTCGAGCATCGAGCACATCCTCGGCTCGCCCGGCTATGGGCCCGAGAGCCGGTGGCCCCACGAGATGAGCCTCGAGGAGAACCTCGGCGATCTCGAACGGCACGCGCGCGACTTCGCCGAGCAGACCGGGTTCACGTACACGGTGCTCGACTCCGACGACGACGTGATCGGCTGTGTCTACGTGTACCCTGCGGGCGACGACGCGCACGACGTCCACGTGCAGTCGTGGGTGCGGGAGTCTCGCGCGCAGCTCGACCTGCCGCTCAGAGAGGCGGTCGCGGACTGGTTGCGACGCGACTGGCCGTTCGAGCGGCCGCTGTACGCGCCGTTGCTCGGCTGACCGCTCAGGCGGCGACCGTCTCGACGTCGTAGAGCGCGATCTGCGGGTCGCGCGTCACGATCGTCAAGCTTTCGAGCTGAGCCTGCGCGACGAGCAGCCGGTCGAACGGATCCTTGTGGTGCGTAGGCAGCTCGCCAGCCCGAAGCCCGTGCTCGATCGTGACTGCGAGCGGCGTGAATCGCTTCTGGCGGAGCTGATCGACGAGATCAGTCGGCATGCGGAGCTTCCCAACGGACACTTTCACGCTCAGCTCCAGCGCCGAGACAGCGCTGACGAGAATCGGATTGCGTGGGTTCTCGAGCGCGGTGCGTGTTTCGACTCTGAGCTTGTTGGGGTCCTCGAGCGCCCACAGCAGCGTGTGTGTATCGAGGAGGAGCCTCAGCTTTCTTCCTCTTCGTCCTCGCCGTAGAACGCTGCAAGGATGTCGGGTGGCAGCTCGTCGAAGTCAGCGGCCATCCAGACCCTGCCCTCCCAGCCGCCCAGCTTTCGCGGTTCGAGGCTCTCGTCATAGGGGACGAGGCGCGCCACCGGCCGACCGGCCTTGGCGATCACGATTTCTTCACCGGCCGAGACGCGCTCGAGCAGCCGAGAAAGATGGGTCTTCGCTTCGTGGACGTTCACCACGGACATGTCCTTCCAAGACTAGACTAAGACTTAGTCCAAATCTACGGCACGCTGGCCGACTCGGCTACTCGCTCGAGCGGCCAGGTCCGCGCGAGACCAGCAGCACGATCGCGAGTGCGGCGGCTGCGGCCACGGCGCCGAGAAGATCCAGAGCAAGACCTTGCGCCCGGACGGCATCGACGGCAGCGAGAAGCACGGTGGCGACGAGAAAGGCCGCAGCGCCGAGCAGCGCGACGAACGCGGCGCGCCGGAGGCCGTCGCCGACCTCTCCGAGCCAGCGCGTTCGCTCCTCGAGCGACCAGTAACCGAGCTCGGTGCAGAGCAGCAACCCCGTGGCAACCGCGGGCGCGGCGACGTCGAGCGGCGCGTCCGCGATCGCGAGCTCAGCGGCGTAGAGTCCACCGGCAAGGGCGGCGGCCAGGGGGATCAGCGGCGCCCAGCCGAGCACGACGCCCGCGACGAGCGCGACGAACGCGACAGCACCGACCCGGGCGCCCGCTTCCTGGAACGACTCGCCACCGCGCGACATGGGCACTGCCAGGACGGCGAGCAGGCACGCTGCGCTCCCGACGCCGGTCGCTAGGCGCGGGCCAGCCGCGTGTAGCGCCTGTATGTCCTCACCTCCTCGAGCACCGTGTCGAGCTCGTCGTCGCCCCAGGTCGCGACGCCGATCCCCAGAGCGACGAGCCGGGCGCGAAGCACCTCGCGCTCCAGCAGCCACACGCGGTAGGCGAGCTTCTCCGCCTCCGAGCGGCCGGGCTCGACGAGCGGGACGGGATCGACCTCGACCACCGCGACGTCGTAGCGCCGCGCGCGGAGATCCTCGAGCGCCACGATGAAGCGCGGGTCACTGAGTGGCGTCAGGGCGAGGACGAGCGAGGCCGGCGGAAGGATCCGGGCGGGGATGAGGTTGACGTCGCGCCAGGTGTACGTCGGCGCGACGCCCGTCTCGAGCATCGTCTCGATGAGCCGGTAGCGCTGCGTCACGCCCATTCCGGGCTGGAGCCAGCGCAGCACGCCGCCGAACCCGACGAGCCCGACGCGGTCGCGCCGCTCGAGGTAGCGGGTAGCGAGCGACGCGGCAGCCCTGACGGCGTCCTCGAGCACGCTCCGGCCGTGGCCACGAACGTCGGTGAAGCTGTCGACGAACAGCACGACGTCCGTGTTGCGCTCCGGATGGCGCTCGTTCACGACGAGGCCCTGACGGCGGGCGGAGGCTCGCCAGTTGATCGAGCGGACGCGATCGCCGGGAACGAAGTCGCGGATATCGGCGTACTCGACGCCTTCGCCCTTCGCACGCGCAACCTCGCTTCCCGCGAGCGCCTGCGTCTCGAGCGGTGCGAGGAGCCGCTGGATCGTGAGCGGGCTCGGATATGTCTTGAGCCGCTGCGTGTGCTCGAAGCGGGCCTCCCACGTGACGAGGCGGAGCGCGTCGCGAGCTCGGATGTCCACGCGGCCGAGGTCGAAGACGCCCCAGCGCGCGCAACGCAAGCCGACGTTCAGCTCGCGGCTCTCGCCGGCTCGGAGGCGAAGTGCGTGTGCCTTCGAGCCGGAGGCGACTTCAACAGCTCGCGGGAGTCGCAGGAGCAGCTCGAGCCGGTCGATCGCGCGATCGGTCTCGAGGGTCACCACGGCCTCGACCTCGGTGCCCTCGAGCGCGCGCTCGGTCTCCAGCTCGAGCCCGACGGAGATGCGCGGCTCCCGCGCCATGCGCGTGCCGATCGCGAGGAACAGGGCGAACGGAGCGGCGATGACAGCCAGCTCCGGCCGGCGGAGCGCGAGCGCGGCCACCAGGCCGACAGCGGCGAGCGACGCGTAGCCGATGAGGCGCGGGCTTGCGGTTCTCGTCACGCGCGTGGCGTGGCCGTGACGTCCTCCGCCCTCGGCGTCGGAACCGTCTCCAGCACCTCGCGAACGACGTCCTCGGACGAGACGCGCTGCACCCAGAGCTCCGGGCGGAGGACGAGGCGGTGCGCGAGTGCCGGAACCGCGATTGCCTTGACGTCGTCCGGGAGCGCGTAGTCGCGACTCTGGAGCGCGGCCCGGCAGCGTGCGAGCTTCAGGAGCGCGAGGCTCCCGCGCGGACTCGCGCCTACCGCGGTGCTCGGCGACGCCCGCGTCGCCGCGACGAGGTCGACGCAGTACTCCTGCACGCTCGTCGCGACGTGCACGCGCTCGATGGCGCGCTGCATGGAGAGAAGCGTCTCGCGGTCGACGACCCGGCGGAGCTCGACGTCGTCCGACTCTCGCTCGATGCGCCGCGCGAGGACGTTTACCTCGCCGTCGCGGCTCGGGTACCCGAACGCCGTCCGCAGGAGGAAGCGATCGAGCTGCGCCTCTGGCAGCGGGTACGTCCCCTCGTACTCGATGGGGTTCTGTGTCGCGATGACGAGGAACGGCGGCTCGAGGACGTGGGTGACGCCTTCGATCGTCACCTGACGCTCCTGCATCGCCTCGAGCAGTGCCGCCTGCGTCTTCGGCGGGGCGCGGTTGATCTCGTCCGAGAGGAGGAGGTTCGTGAAGATCGGGCCGGGCCGGAACTCGAAGTCGCCGTCGCGCTGATTCCAGATCGACGAGCCGGTCACGTCCGAGGGCATGAGGTCGGGCGTGAACTGGATGCGAGTGAAGCGCATGCTCAGGACCTGCGCGAACGAGCGCGCGGCGAGCGTCTTCGCGAGGCCGGGGTAGTCCTCGAGCAGGACGTGTCCGTCCGCGAGGAAGCCGAGCCAGACGAGCTCGAGCGCCTCCCGCTTGCCGACGACTGCCTTCTCGACCTCGTCGAGCACCTCCGACGAGCGCTCCTGAACCTGTGCGAGCTCCATCACACGCCCTCGAGCGCGTCGACGACATGGGCGAGCTCGCGTGGCGGGATTCCCTTCGCGAGCCGATCCTCGGGCGCGGGCCGGTCCGGGCGGACGAGCTCCCATGCGTCCTCGCCGAGAATCGCCCGCGCCGCCTCCGGTTTCTCCGTCAGCGACACATTCCGCCGCGAGCTCAGCAGTCCGGCTCCGACTGCGCGGAGGCGGGGAATCAGGTGGTAGTGCAGATCGAACGAGCCTGCGATCGCGAGGGCGGTCTCGTGCTCGATGCGTCCGAGGCTCGGCGGGGGCACCCGCCGCGGGGCTCGCTTCGCCGGCTCGCGCAGCACGGTCTCGTCGGGATAGGCGCGGCGGAGCGCCAGCAGGAGGACGACGATGACCGCGACGCAGAGGACAAGCGCGTAGACGCGACCGGCGAGCTCGAGTCGTCCGGGGGCGACGAGCGCGATTCCGAGCAGGGCGATGGTGGGGATGACCAGCGCTCGCGTGGCACCGAGGACGTCTCTTCTCACGAGCCGGCTCCGACCTGCACGGCGTCAGGTGCGGGCCGAGGCTGCTCCCGGGCGAGTCGAAGCTCGTCCCGCACCAGCTCGAGCGCGTCGATTGCCTCCTCTTTCATCGCGCCGTCCACGTCATGGTGCGAGAACTTAGCCCGCGTGAAGAGTGCCGTCAGGCGTTCGACTGCTCGCGCGTCGAGCGCGAGGTCGCGAAGGATGCGCGTGAGGTACTCGTCGGGGGTCTCGGATGTGTGCCGTGGAATGCCGTTCGCCGCGAGCACGCGCTCGAGGCGGGCGTACGCCGCGATGATCGCGCGGCGAGGGTCGGCCTCGGCACGCAGGTCGTCGAGCGTCTCGTCGAGAACGACGGCGAGCTGCTCTCCGAGTGCCACGAGCGAGCGCCTGCCGCGCAGCACGCGTCGTTCCGAGATGACATACGCAGCGATCCCGGCGAGCACGAGTCCGACCACGACGGCGATCGGGAGCCACGAGACGCTCGGCTCGTAGGGTGGCAGTGCCTCCTGCTCCGGCGTCGTCGGAATCGGAGTCGGGCCTGGAAAGGCGAAGTCGCCTTCCTCCTCGGCAGGGGCCGGAGGCTCCCAGTTCCTGAAGCGCCAGTAGGTCACGCCGGCGAAGAAGGCGAGGAGCGCGAGAGTCGAGAGCATTCCGAAGCGGGGGACGCGTCCCTTCGCCACCTCGCGCGCGATGGCCTTCCGCTGCGTGAGTCCGTAGAGAAGAAGGATGCCACCGATCACGACGCCGACGAGCCCGAGGGTGAAGAACGTGTCGAGGAGTGATTCGGACGGAGGGCGCGTGTCGTCCGAGCCGCCCGGAGTGGAGCCCGTCGACGCGATCGCGACGACGGCGACGAGTCCCAGCACGACGAGCGCCGGTAGGACCACGCTCGTGGCCCTACCGCGCACGCGCTGTCCGCGTCAGGCGACGCCGGGCTCGTTCATCGGCAGCGAGCCGGTGTTCTTGCTCTCCCAGTACCGGTTCAGAGCGCCCTGGATCTTGATGAACCAGACGAATGCCCCGACGATCGGCAGGAGGAGCCAGAGGCCCGTCCAGCCGCTGAAAGGCGCGGGCCGGCCGTCCTGCTTGATCATCTTCGCGACCTCGGAGGGGACGAGGAACCACGTGACGACGGAGACGACGATGTAGATCACGAGTCCGAGAACGCCTCCGACACCCTGTCCGGAGTGGTTCTTCACCTCGTCCTGGGTCTTGAAGACCCAGTACAGCGAGTAGATCCCGAACGTGATGATGAAGATCAGGATCCCGAAGCCGATGCCTCTCGGTTGCCCAAGAGAGCCTGTGTTCGACGCAGCTGTGTCCATGAAGCGCGATTCTGGCCCTCGTGTCAGACGGAGCGACCTCTAGTCTGCGCCGCGTGAGCGCGCGTGAGCCCTTCGAAATTCGGTGGCCACGGCCGTCGGTCATGGGCGTTCTCAACGTCACGCCCGACAGCTTCTCCGACGGAGGCCGGTTCGTCGAGCTTTCGGACGCCGTCGAGCACGCCAGACGGCTCGTCGCGGAGGGCGCGGCCCTCGTCGATGTCGGCGGCGAGTCGACGCGGCCCGGCGCGGCATCCGTCAGGGTCGAGGAGGAGCTCGCGCGTGTCGTTCCGGTTCTCGAGGGACTCGCCGACGTGCCGTTGTCGATCGACACGTCGAAGGCGGAGGTCGCTCGGCGCGCGCTCGAGCTCGGCGTCGAGCTCGTCAACGACGTCACCGCGCTGCGCGGTGACCCCGCGCTGGCCGGGGTGGTCGCAGACGGAGGCGCGTACGTGTGTCTCATGCACATGCAGGGCGAGCCACGGACGATGCAGGCCGCTCCTCACTACGACGACGTCGTCACCGATGTGTTGGCCTTCCTCGCAGAGCGTGTCGCCTTCGCCGTCGCGCAGGGGATACGTGAGGACCGCATCTGCGTCGACCCCGGGATCGGCTTCGGCAAGACGGCGGACCAGAACCTCGAGCTCCTACGCCGCCTCGACGAGTTGTGCGCGCTGGGGAGGCCCGTGCTCGTCGGCGTCTCGCGCAAGAGCACGTTCGGGAAGATTCTGGGCGATGCCAGCGCCACGCAGGGGAGCCTGGCTGCCTCGCTCGCGGCCGCCGTCATGGCCTTCGAGCGCGGTGCGTCGATGATCCGCGCGCACGACGTGCGCGAGACGGTCGAGGCCCTCGCCGTTGCGGCTGCGGTCGCGCGTGGAAAGATCACGGCATGAGGATCGAGCTACGAAGCCTGGTCGTCTTCGGCCACCACGGCTACCTCGAGGAGGAGCGACGCCTGGGGCAGCGCTTCCTCGTCGATCTCTGGGTGGACGTGCGCGGCTCCGCGTCCGACACGGACCGCATCGAGGACACGGTCGACTACCGACGCCTGGCCGAGCTCGTACGGGACGTGTTCGGCGGTCGGGAGCGGCTCCTGCTCGAAGGGCTCGCGGGCGCCGTCGCGGACGGGATCGTGGAGCGCTTCTCGGCGGTCGAGCAGGTGCGCGTTCGCGTGCGCAAGCCGGACGTCGTGCTCGACCCGCCCGTCGAGTATGCGGCGGTCGTGGTCGAGCGCTCGCGCGAGTGACAACTGTGTACGTCGGGCTCGGCGCGAACCTCGGCGCGCGCGAGGAGACGCTCCGCCGCGCGGTCGAGCTCCTGGGGGCGGCGGATGGCGTGGACGTACTCGCTGTCTCGCAGTTCCGCGAGACGGAGCCCGTCGGCGTCGTCGACCAGCCGCCGTTCCTGAACGGCGCGGTCGCGATCGAGACGGCGCGTGCTCCACGCGAGCTCCTCGACCTGCTGCTCGAGATCGAGCGGTCGCTGGGCCGCGTGCGCGAGGAGCGGTGGGGACCGCGGACGATCGACCTCGACCTCCTTGTCTACGGCCACGAGGTCGTCGACGAGCCCGGCCTGCGCGTGCCGCACCCTCACCTGCACGAGCGTCGATTTGCGCTCGAGCCGCTCGTCGAGCTCGCGCCGGAGCTCGACGTGCCCGGGTGCGGCGAGGTGTCGAGCCTGCTTGCGGCGCTAGACTGAGCTGATGTCGCATCTCGACGATCTCGACGAGTACGAGGCAGAGCTCGAGCTCGCCGTCAAGCGCGAGTACTCGGCCGTCTTCCCGCTGTTTCGGTACTGCGTGCTCACGCAGGACGCCACGTACCTCTGCAACAAGCTCGACCTCGAGGCGCTCCC
>Ga0136631_10000170_pt1 | contig 19332 bp, 18 predicted proteins | sample AntDrymUQ6012206_2_FD_104655 | JGI IMG/M metagenome (GOLD analysis project Ga0136631, IMG submission 104655) | Polar desert sand microbial communities from Dry Valleys, Antarctica - metaG UQ601 (22.06) | ecosystem: Environmental > Terrestrial > Soil > Desert | place: Antarctica: Dry Valley... | reverse complement strand
GGGTGAAGCGCGGAATCTCGGCCTCGAATGACGCTCCGTTCTGCCGGAGAAATCCGTAGTGCCCTTCCATGTATCCCTCGCCCGACTTGAGGATGCAGAAGCTCTGGTACTCGTGCACCGCGCCGGGCGTGATCGTGGGCTGCTCTCCTACCACTCCTTCGCCGATCACCTCGGTGTCGATTCCGTCTCCGACGGAGTCGTGGATCAGCCAGCGGCGGGTGAGAAGCTGCGCCGCGAGGCTGCCGACGTTCTCGATGCGCACGAAGTACGCGAAAACGTAGTGACTCTGCGAGGGCTCGGAATGGTCACGCAGATACACGGGACGCACGGTCACGCGTATCCCTTCCGACTCGCGGTAGAAAAAGCTCTTGGCGGGCATTACCGCAACTTAAGCCGGGCACCCTTTTTTTTCGAGTTCCTGACTTTCCGGCGGGGTTTCTTCGCCGGCTTCATGATGCTTCCGCGGCAGGCTGGCGCCCCGCAGCGGCAGAGGTAGAACCTTTCCAGCGCCTTGTCGTTCTTTCCCGTTCGCTCGTACTGGTAGTCATAGGCGAGCTCGGTGCCCGGCTCTATCGTCTCGATGGCATGGATGAAAATCCGCTTCCCGGTGATGACGGCTTCGCAGTTGGGCGCGCAGGAATGATTGATGTAGCTCGCATCGCCTCCACCGCGTTTGATTGCGCCGTCGATCACGGTGTTCCGGTCGAGGGTGAAGAGAAACGTATGGTGGCGCTTCATCCCGGTCTCGTCGTAGCGCCGATCGGCTTCGTCGTTGTCGATCCGCTCGCCCTTGTACTCGACGATGCGGGTGCCTTTTCGGATGCGGCGGGCGGCGAAGACGCCGCGGCCGTGGATACTTGAATTGCGCACCACGTACAATGGCGGGCGGGTTGTTCCGGAGTTAGGCATCGGGTTGCGTGACGGTTCTATTGCAGCTGCAACGTGGAGATTCTACTGCAACTGCAAACAAAAAAGCTGCCCGCTGCCAGCTGCAAACATCGTGACCGCAGGGGTAAGGCTTCGGTGTTTGGTGTCGGGAACCGGTAGGCTCTAACGTCGTAAGCTGGCAGCGGGCGGCTTTGGGCTGGTAGCGGGTAGCTTGGCAGTTGCGGCTGCAGTGCGAGAAGAATGATACGCCAGCTACGCCGAGCCTAGCGCGATGGCTCCCCCACAACGCGTCCAGGGGGTAGCCGGCATCGATTGGATGCGCAGTGAAGCTTGTACCCACAAAAACAAGCTGCCCGCTCCCCGCTGAAAGCCCCCCGCCGCCCGCTGCGAGCGTGGGGACGTCACTCATGTTGCACCGGTCGTCAGGGTTGTTGCAGGTCCCTGGCCCGAGCAAGTGACGTCCCGACGCAGTGAAGCGGGTAGCGGGCGGCGTGAAGCGGACAGGGGGTAGCGTTCAGTTGCAGCCGCTGTTGCGGTTGCACTTCGAACCACGACGATACACGCGAGCCTCCCCTACCGTGCCGACTCCCCCACAACGCGGCCAGCACACTCTCCCATCCCGATCCGGGCTGTTCCCTCCCGCTCGAGAACCCCACGCATGATTACCTCGTCGCCATCGTGGAGGAACTTCCGCTCCTCGCCCGTGGGAAGGGCGATCGGTTCCGCCCCCCGCTTCGTCAGCTCGAGCAGACAGCCCTGCGATGCCGGCTCGGGGCCCGAGATCGTTCCGCTGGCGAACAGATCGCCAGGCTGAAGGTTGCAGCCGTTGCTCGCGTGGTGGGTGAGCAGCTGCGCCGGCGTCCAGTACATGTCACCCGCCGACGCGCGGCTGACCAGGTGCGGGCGCATGTGACCTTCGCGCATCAGCATCGACCGGATGTAAACCTCGATGGTAAGGTCGATGCCTCCTGCTTCCGTCTCTCTAGCCGACCGGAGGTACGGCAACGGCGCTGGATCGCCTGGTGGACGAAAGAACGCTGGACTCCGGTATGGCTCCAGCGCTTCCATGGTCACCACCCACGGCGAGATCGAGGTGGCAAAGTTCTTCGACAGAAACGGTCCGAGCGGCTGGTACTCCCACGACTGAATGTCGCGTGCCGACCAGTCGTTGACGAGGCAGATGCCGAAGATATGATCCGGCGCTTCGTCGATCCTGATCGGTTCGCCGCGGACGTTCCCCCTGCCGACGAAAAATCCAACCTCCGCCTCGTAATCGAGCAGCTCGCTGGGGCCGAAGGACGGCACGGATGCGCCCGCTGGAAGCACCTGCCCGCGCGGGCGTCTGGCGGTCGACCCGCTCAGAACTATCGACGACGTCCGCCCGTGGTAGCCGATAGGAACGTACTTGTAGTTGGGGAGCAGCGGATTGTCCGGACGAAACAGCTTGCCGACGTTGGTGGCGTGATAGATCGACGCGTAGAAATCAGTGTAGTCGCCGATCCGGGTGGGCAGGTGCATCTCCGTGTCCGCCATCGAAATGAGCGCACGGTCGGAAAGCGGTTTTATCCCCGCCGCATCTGGATCTCCCGACAGCAGCTCACTCAGGCGCGCGCGAAATTGCGATAGCGATTCAGGAGAGGACTCTGCCACGCCATTGAGCGTGGAAGCGGCGCACCGGCGCGCAACCTCGCGCGCTCCTTCGCCCCAGATATTCGCGTTCTCGCATTCGGTGACATCCACGATCTGGTCGCCGATCGCGACGCCGACGCGGCGGTCGGTGTCGCCTTTTCGGGAAAAGACTCCGAACGGAAGATTCTGGATCGGAAAATCGGTGGTGGGAGAGTTGGCGCTCGCCACCCACGAGCGAAGCTCGGCATCGTGAGTCTTGTTCATCGTGCGGAAAATAATCGGGCAAGCTCGTCAACGGGCTCGCGGAAGGAGCACGATCCAAACGAGATCGCGAAGCCTTTTCGAACCTCGTGCAGCTGGGTCGCGGCTATGACCTGGCCGCGCCAGGTGATGGAATCGTCCCTGAGCCCGAACGCGCCCGCATCAGACTCCTCGAGTGCCGCCAGCGCGATCGGCTCCGGTGCTCCTTGTCTCACGAGGGCTGCCGCCACGAAAAGATTGACGAATCCATACATCATCCCGGCGTCGCTGCTCTTTTCATAGGTGAGCCGATACGATCCCCGCACGGGGTGATGCAGCCCCGCCGTTGCCTTGAACGGGACGCTCTTTCTGTGGCATGCGACGATGAAATCCAGGATGTCTCGCGCCGCCGGGAACGCATCCGTCGTTACGCCGCCCGTTCGCATCTTTGCGCGGGCACCAACGGCCGCGATCGCCTCGACCAGCGGGTGGATGTCACGACCGAGCGGGATCTCGAAGTACCGCACGAAAAACCCGGGCAGCTCGCGATGCTGAGCATCGATCAGTTCGGGTGTGGCGGCTTTCAGCTCCACTGAATCGATGATGGCGTGTCCGTGCTCGGAGCCGGACCAGTGGTGGCAGTTGAACTTCAGCATCCGCTCTCCCGCCGCGCGCACGGTATCCGGCACGAGAACGCTGAGCCGCCAGGGGTCAGAGGCCTGCCCGCGCGGCATGAGCGACCGGGCTGACTCCTCGAACTCAGCGAGCCGCGCGATCGGCAGGATGAAGCGCCCGAGCGCGGCCCGATCCGTTCCGCTCCGGTAGGTCGCGTAGCTTTCGACAGCCGCCTGCATGTCCTGGCCCGCGGGAGGAAAGAGACCGGCGTAATCGACCAGTCCTTCCATCAGAACGTGTGACGCGGTCACGGTTTTCGCGCAGTCGGTGGGCGGTCCCGCAGCCGGCGCACGAACTTCAGTCCCGACCACGTCTCATCCACGGCGCAGATCTTCACATCGACCAGACCCTGGGCGAGCCCGTACTCACGCACCCAGCTCTCCGAGATGTCAGTGTCCACCTTTGCCGCTTTCTTCGGCCAGGCGACCCACAGCATACCGTTCGTCTCGAGCCTGTCGCGCAGAGCCGGGAACGATTTCCGCAGCTCCGCCTGGGCGCGCACGAACAACAAGGCGAAGTCGAGTGTTCCGCGCGCCGAAGGTCGGACGCCTTCCGGTAATCCTCGCAGGGTGCGCTCGAACCCGGCAGGGGCGCCAACGAGCTGAACCCGAGCGCCGGCCTTGATTCCAAGCTTCTTGACGAGCGGGGTGCCGGAATAGCCGGCAGTGCGGGGGCTCAGACCCGTCTGGTACTTCCCCGGCGTATCAAACGCAGTATGAACAGCAGGACCACCGCTCCGATGAACGCGACGAAGATCGTGCCGGCCATCCCCCCGAACGGAGTGGAGACGCCAAGGGTAGTAAAGAGCCATCCGCCGACGAACGCGCCAACGATGCCGATGATGATGTCGCCGATGATGCCGTAGCCGGTGCCGCCCATCACCAGCGATGCGAGAACTCCCGCTACGAGACCAACCACAATCCAGGCCAGAAAGCTCATCGTTGTCTCCGTGAAGATGTGTGCCGTGCAGAAAGGCCTCCCTGAACCGGAAGCCGGGCCGCCTGGTGGTAGCATAACAAAAAAGGAGCGCTCCGAACAGAGCGCTCCCCCTCATGTCGTTACTGGAGATTTAGCGACTGTACTCGTATGACTCGCCGTCCTCGAGATATTGGATGGTCACGTTGGTGCCGCCATACTCGATGGTTGCGTTGAGGGTACGCGGCCCAAGGCCATTCTGGGCGGGAGCGAATAGCGTTACCTCGTTGTTTCCGGTAAGGTCCCACGTGCCGGTCGAAATAAAGGTGGCTTGCTGCGGTGTCCCGCCGGTCGGAGTCTGGGTGTAACGATTCGTCTCGACGAAAGTCCCGTCGTCATCGAGAACCAGCGTTCCGTCGTTCGCTACGAAGGTCCCGCCATTGGGCATGCCGCACTGTCCGGGCTGGCAGGTGAAGGTGGCGGGGACGCTACGGCCGGCGTAAACGGTCATCGTGTACGTTCCCGCGGCGTCCTCGAACGGGTCGAAGGTGTTGCTGCTGTCGCAGCTGGTGAGGAGGAGCGGTGCTATCGCTGCTACGCTCAGGAGCCGCATTACTCTTTTGGGTGGCATGGTGCCTCGCGCGTTACGGGTTGGGAAAACGCCGCCGGGCGCGCACGGCCGTTGCTCGCGCGTGAAGAGCAGCGCGCGAACCGAGGATATTAACCTCCAATCACCCCGATATGTTCCAACTACGCGTCAGGGTAAAAATCTGCTGCATGCAGTCGCCCCTCGAGGCCGCGAAAGCCGTCGCCGCGGGGGCAGACGCCGTCGGCCTCGTCTCGAAGATGCCGAGCGGCCCTGGGCCGATCACTGAAAGCGCGATCGCGGAGATCGTGTCTACCGTCCCTCCAGGGGTCGCGACGTTCCTGCTCACCTGCCAGCAGACGGCCCCCGCCATCATCGCCCAGCAGCGCCGGTGCGGAGCCAATACCATCCAGCTGGTGGATGAAGTCGAGCCGGGCGCGCACGCCGAGCTGCGCCGCGCCCTCCCCGGGATATCCCTCGTCCAGGTCATCCACGTGCGGAATGAAAGCGCGATCGAGGAAGCGATAGGCATCGCGCCCGAGGTGGACGCCGTTCTCCTCGACTCCGGGAATCCGTCCCTTGCCATCAAGGAGCTCGGCGGGACCGGTCGTGCGCACGACTGGCAAATCAGTCGCGCAATCCGCGATGCAGTGAAGGTTCCGATATATCTGGCGGGCGGGCTCAACGCCGGAAATGTCGCTGCGGCGATCGCGACCGTGAAGCCATTCGGGGTCGATGTGTGCAGCGGTGTGCGGACTGCCGGTGCACTGGACGGGGAAAAGCTGCGAAGCTTCATGAACGCCAGCGGTTCCCTTCGCCGTTGACGGACTGACACTCGCCCGCCGCCGGCGGTCGTTCGCCGGGCTTGCCTCGGCCTTCCTTCCACAGCCGCGTAGCTTGTCACGACCTGGACGGTGGTGGTAATGGCAACGATGCGGCGCGACCGCGTCGGGGATAGCAGGTACCTCGTCGGCCTGCTATCCCAGCCAATCCTCCCGGAGCAAATTCATCTGATGCCGTTGTTCTCCATTTCCTCCGCTACCCCACCGCCAAGCCTGCGTCTCCGGCGCGACCGCGCCGAGAGGATTCTGAACGGCGTTCGCGCCGCCGTCGTTTTTCTGCTCGCCGCCGCCGCGCTCATGTACGCGCCCCACCTGCCGCCCGCGCTGAACATCGTCAACATCCTCGTGCTCGGGCCGACACTCCTCTGGACGGTGGCGCAATACGTCACCTGGTACGGGAAACCCGAGCTGCCCGACTGGCTCTCGGCCGTAAATCCGATCGTTGACGTGACCGCCGTGACCGCGATCATCGGTGGTTACGCGGTCGCGCAGTCGGGAGTTCTGGCGCTGCGCTCGCCGATCTTCATCATGTATTTCGTCGTGCTGGCCGGCCGGCCTGTCGCGTCGTCGGTACGCAAGGCCGCTTTCATTTCAGCGCTCGCCGTCGCCGAGTACGTGGCGCTGCTCGTCTGGCTCTGGGCAACGAACCGTATCCCCCTCCTCATCGACCCGATCGATGCGGTGCGGCTGGCGCGCATCACTCCGCTCGACGAAGGGGCGAAGCTCATCATGCTCGCCGTATTCGGCGTGGTCGCGACCTACGCGACCTCGTGGGTCGAGCACCTGGTGCATGAGGCGAGCAAGGAATCGGCCGAGCGCCAGCGAGTGGTCACCCGGCTGGTCCAGGCGGAGCTCGACACGCTCAAGCTCCAGCTCAACCCGCACTTCCTTTTCAACGCCCTCAACAGCGCGATGGCCCTGATCGCCAGCAATCCCGCGGCGGCGGAGCGCATGGTATCCGAGCTCAGTGATTTCCTCCGGCTCGTGCTGACTACTTCCAGCGAGCAGGAAGTCCCGCTCGAGCGGGAGCTCGGGCTCCTCGACCGGTACGTCGCGATACAGCGTGTGCGGTTCCAGGACCGCTTGACGGTCACCTGCAACATCGAAGAGGAAGTGCGCTCGGCGCTCGTTCCCAGCCTGTTGCTCCAGCCGCTCGTCGAGAACGCGATACGCCACGGCATCGGACCGCGGGCCGGCGCGGGATACGTCCTGGTCACGGCTCGCCGCGTGGGCGACAGGCTGTCGATCTCCATCCTCGACGACGGCGTCGGCGCGCGGGCACGGCGGTCGCGCGAGCGCTCCCGCGGAACCGGTCTCGGTTTGACCAACACCAGCACCCGCCTCAATCACCTCTACGGTGAGAACCATGAGTTCCACGCCGGCGCGCGCGACGAGGGCGGATACGCGGTGCGGGTGACGATTCCGTTCAAGCTCGCACACGCGCCGGCGCCGGCAGGCTCGGGCACCGGCGCAGACTTCGTTGGCGCCGGCAACAAATGATAGCGCAGACTCTCCGCGTGCTCGTCGTCGACGATGAAGCCCTCGCCCGTCAGCGACTGCTGGCGCTGCTGGCGCGTGTTCCCGATGTCGAAGTGCTCGCGGAATGTCAGAACGGCCTCGAGGCCGTTGCCGCCATACGGGAGGCCCGTCCGGATCTGGTTTTTCTCGACGTTCAAATGCCCGAGCTCGACGGCTTCGACGTCATCACCGAGGTCGGTACCGATAAAATGCCGCCGGTGATCTTCGTCACTGCCTTCGATGATTACGCCGTGTCAGCCTTCGAGTTCGGCGCGTTCGATTACCTGCTCAAGCCCGTCGATCACGTCCGGTTTCACCAGACGCTCGACCGGGCGCGGAAACGGCTGCGTGAGCCTCCCCAGCCGGGCGTCACCGGCGAGCTCGGCGCGCTGCTCCGGAAGCTCAGCGAGCGCGACACCTCGTCGGACCGTATCGGAGTAAAGGTGAACGGGCGAATTCTTTTCCTCGATCCTGATGAGATCTACTGGATCGAGGCGCGCGACGACCTCGCCCGCATTCACCTGGCGGAGGTCGCCTATGATGTCCGCGAGCCGCTCACTCGCCTCGAGTCGCGCCTGCCACGCGACAGGTTTCTACGCGTTCACCGCTCGACGATAGTGAATACCCGCCATGTGCGGGAAGCCCAGCCTTTCGACCAGGGGGATCAGCTGCTGCTGCTGCGGAATGGAAAGCGCATCACCACCGGCCGCAGCTACAGAAAGGCGGTTCAGGGGTTCTTGAAGCGCTCGACCTAGCGGCCGCTACTGGCCGGGTCCCCGCAGCCTCCGCAGCGTAGCTCCGAGCTGCTCGATCTCACGCCCGTAATCCGCCCAGTTTCCCGCGCGCTGCGCGGCCATCGCCCGGTCATAGTGCTGCTGCGCCTCGCGAAGGAGCTCGGCGTTCGCCCCAGTGCCGGGGACCGATGCCGGCGTTGGAGCCGCGGCGGCTGGAGCGGCCGTGGCAGGTGTGCCCGCCGCGGCAAGGGTATCGGGAGCGGCCCGCGTCCCGCGACCCGCCGCTCCGCTTCCGAACACGATGTTGAGTCCCTCCTCCAGCGTCTCGGCCATCACCACGCTGCTCTGGTGAGCGACCACCACACGCTTCAGCTCGGGGATCGACCCGCCCTCGGCGCGCAGATAGATGGGTTGAACGTAAATCAGCGATTCTTCGATCGGGATCACCAGGAGCTCGCCCCGAATGACCCGCGATCCGCTCTGCGACCATAGCGTGATCTGTCGCGCGATTTCGGTATCCTGATTGATGCGGTTGGTGATCTGCATGGGACCATACACCAGGCTCTGCTTGGGAAACTGATAAACCGAGAGCTTCCCATAATTGTCCCCGTCCATGCGCGCGACCATCCACGCCGCCAGGTTGTCTTTCCCGCGCGGGGTGAAGGGAGTCATGAAGATGTACTCCGCCGTCGCTTCTCCGGGCAGGCGCATGATCATGTGCCGCATGAATGGGTTTTCGCTCGTCTCCGCGCCCTGCGTACGAGGTATCTGCCACTGATCCTCACGGTGGTAGAAGGTCGCGGGCTCCACCATGTGGTAGGTGGCGTGCAGCGCGGTCTGGATCCGGAAAAGGTCGGCCGGATACCGGACGTGCCGCCTCAGGTCCGCCGGCAGTGCGCTCAGCGGTTTGAAGATCCCGTCGAAAATCTGCGCGTATGTTCTCACCACGGGGTCCGATGACTCCGCGATGTACGCGTCCACCGAGCCCTCGTAGGCATCGATCACCACCTTGACGCTGTTTCGCATGTAGCTCGTGCCGTTGGTCGTGCGCTGCGCGTATGGATAGGTCGAGCTCGTCGTGTAGGCATCGAGGATCCATTTCAGCTGTCCGGCGTCGTCCAGCACCAGGTACGGATCGCCGTCAAAATCGAGAAAAGGCATGGCGGTCTTCGCGCGCTCCTCGACGTTTCTTCGGTAGAGGATGCGCGCATTTCCCGCGATGTCGTCGGAGAGCAGGATCTTGAGCGAGCCCAGCTGCCAGGCGTAGAGCACGCGCCGCACGAAGGAGCCGAGCGGAACGCCGCCCTTACCGGTGTAATTCGTGTACATGTTCGTCTCGCCGGCGGGATAGTCGAACTCGCGCTGGCCGGTGCCCACGAACACGTGGCTGTTGGTCAGCTCGCCGTAGTAGATCTGCGGGCGCGTCAGCTTGAGCGAGACCGTCGAAGCCGGCGGCAGATCCTTGACGAACAGGACCGGCAGTCCTTCTGCCGTCACCTGGTTGACGGGCGCCATCGTGATGCCCATGCCGTGCGTGAAGGTGAGGCGTTCGTTGATGAATGTCCTGGTCGGCAGCGACTGCGTGTTCAGCTCGCGCGCGGCGAGGTGGATCTGCCTGTACTTCCCCTCGATCATATAGCGGTCGTCGTCGACGTTGACGAAGTCGTAGTAGGTGCGGATCTCCTGAAGCTGCCCGAAGGTCTGCTTGAGGAGCTCGCGCTCCCAGAGGCGGACGTTCTCCACCGTAGTGGCATTGGCGGCGACATCGGCCCGGGTGAGCGTTGCTTCGCCGGAGAGATCCCTCGCCTCGACGCTGTCGAGTCCCCAGGCTTTCCGCGTCGCGGCGATGTGGTGCCGCAGATAGGGAGCCTCGCGCGTAAGCTCGTTGGCGGAGACCACGAGCTTCTGGAATGCGGCGGGAACGAGACCGCGCGCCACTACGCTGACGATGACATAGGCGACGATCGCCGACACTGCCGATATGGCCAGTCTGTCACGCACGATGCCGACCACGACCCACACCGCCGCCAGCACCGCTACGATCGCCGAGATGTAAATGCCCTTCAGGGTGACGTGCACGTCGGTGTAGCTCGCGCCGACGAGCGGACCGGTGCTCGAATAGAGCAGGTTCGAGGTCGCAACGAGCCAGAGGCGGAGCGCAATGAGGATGAAGAGGAGCGCAAGCAATCCGCCGATGTGCCGCGACGCCCGCGGGGTCGCCGTCGCGCGCTTGGGTGGGACCGTGATCTCGTTCCGCATCCAGTAGAGGGCGGCGGTCGCGACGAGGGAGAGCATCGTCAGCGTCACGAGAGTGTTGAGGACGACGGCGATCGCGGGAAGCTTGAACAGGTAGTACCCGAGGTCCCGGCCGAACAATGGATCCAGCGTCCCGACGGTGACTCCGTTGAACGCCTTGAGAAACGTCATCCAGAGAGCGGAGGCCGTGACGGCGCTCAAAAACGCCATTACCAGAGCGGCCGGGAAGAACACCTTCGTGAACGTACGCGACACGTCGACCGGAACGCCGTCACCGCGGTTGACGTAAAGCACGGGAAAAGTCTTTTCCGGCCCCCGCGCGACCCTGACGTTTCCGTAAAAGATCGCAAAAGCGATTGCCCCGCCGATCACGAACAGCATCACCCGCCACACGAGGGATGTCGTGAACACAGTCTGGAATCCGACTTCCTGGAACCAGAGCCAGTCGGTGGCAAAGCTGGCGAGCCAGGGCAGAACGATCAGCGCGACGAAGAACGCAGCGAGTATCGATATGATGATCCGCCGCGCGCCGGGCGGCATGGGCGGGAGCTGCGCCGCGGCTGGACGCTCGAAGGGGTGACTCATGCGAGCGAATCTACCCGGTCGGGCTCAGATGTGAAAACGCCCCGGACCCGTGGGGTGCGGGTCCGGGGCGGGAGGAGGTCTACTGCGCCGAGGAGGGCTGCCTGGTCGTGATGAGAACGACGCCGTAGGAGGCGTCCGCTCCAAACCGTTGCAGGGCACCACGTCCCTTGAGGATCTCCACCGACGCCACCTGGCCGGCCGTGAGCGCCGGGACGACGTCGCGCGGCATGCGCACGCCGTCGACTACGTAAAGCAGGGGTAGCAAGGTGGCCGTATTGGCAACCGCGGCGGGGCGGGCGGCTCGCTCCGGGGCGACCATCCGCTCCGTCGTGCACGCCGTGGTCAGTGTCAGAACCGCCAGCGCGGTCATCAAACGAATCGTTGTCATGGCTACCCCCAGAGAAAAATGTACAGCTCATCTGTAGCATTCGGTATGCCACTCGGGTTAACCCTCTCCTGAGCGGGTTAACGACCGGCAGTCGCGGGATCAGGGCTTCCAATTCCCCTTCGCGACCTCCGGAACGTACCCATCGAGCCCGCGGGGCGGGAACTCCAGCGTCTGCCCTTTCTCCGCGCTCATGTAGGCCGCCATAAGGATCTGCATTACCTCGACTCCATCCTCGAACGTAAGCATCGGCTTCTCACCGCGGAGAAACGCGCGAGCGAAATGCCGGTTCTCTCCCAGGTACCCGTACGCCTCCGGCTCGTTGGAGATGACTGGCATGAGACCCATCTCGGCGTTCTGCTTCTCGACGAGATCCTCGCCCGCGCTTCCCTTCACTTCGCGGCTGAAGAAAAGCTTGAGGCCGCTGTCGAGCGTATTCCACGACATTGCGTACTCGGGCCCGAGTAGCTCGGCCGACAACCTGAGACCGGCGCCCACGAAGCTCCACGAGGTCGTCACTTCGCCGATCAGTGTCTCCCCGCCTTCACCCTCGTACTCGATGGTTGCACGCGCAAAGTCTTCCGAGGGGCGCTTGGTGTAATCGACGTCCTTGCCCATCGCCTTCGACAATTTTTTGGCGTACGCCGGCCGGGTCCACTTGAGAGAAGCGATGTGGGCGCTGATGCGTTTGGGCGTGATGGACGAGCGCGGCTCCCCGGGTTTGGTGAGAAGATGCCGGACGACTTCCACCGAGTGACACATCATGTCGTTGAGCACTCCGCCGCCCTGGAGCGATCCCTGCCAGAACCACGGCATGTGGGGCCCGCTGTGCTCCTCGGCGGCCCGCGCCAGGTACGGCCGGCCGGTCAGAGCCGCCCCGCGCGCCCAGATCAGCTCCTTGCCGCGGGTGATGTCGGGAGCGAAGAGCTGGTTCTCGAGGTAGCCGGTGTTGAGGCCGACGCTCTTCACGAGGCTGGCGACTTTTTTCGCTTCGGCGACGTTGCGCGCCAGCGGCTTCTCGCACGCGATGCCTTTCAGCTTTCCAACCCGATCGCGGACCGCCTTGACGATTTCCTCGATGTTCGCGATGCGCGCGTGGTTGGGGCCGCAGAGCCAGAGGGCATCGATCTCCGGATCCGCTACCATCTCGCGGATGGACTTGAATGGCCGCGCATCACCGACTCCGAGCTCTCGCGCGAACTTCGCCGTCGCCGCCGCATTCTTCAGATTAGGGCTCCAGACGCCGGTCACGTCGGCATCGCGGAGCCCGACGAAAGACTGAATGTGGAAGCGGGCGTTGAACCCGCTGCCGACGAACCCGACTCCCAGTCTTTCGCTGCTCATTCGTGTCCCCTCATGGTCAGGACTCCGCTGGCGGAGGAGTCAGTCGCTGCTGCTTGCGGTCGAACTTCGAGTAGGAGACGCCGAGCTTCCTGAGAGCCGCCGGCGGACACCCGTTCCATTCCGGCACGAAGACATTCCCCACGTACCGCAGGTCCTTTACGCCGATGCGGCTTGACCAGAACCCTGTAGCCGTGAGATCGCGAAAGCGATTGAAGAAGGTGACACCCGCTGCCATGGCGGCGGGTGCTCGCGCCGGCCAGGCGATGTCGTTCAGGATCGCTTCGCGCTCCGCCGTCGTCGCGTCGGTGAACGCTTTCGAGAAACGCGAAGTCGACTGGGCATCCATCCATCCCAGTCCCTCCCGCATCCATTGCTGGTTGTTGGGACGGTCGATCATCATGAAGTCCATGAACTCCGGCGTCCCCGCGTCGCTGGCACTCCCGGAGCGTTCGTCGCGCGGAATGATCATGTCGGCGAGGACCCGCACCGTTCTGAATTCCGCTGCCGTGAAGAATTTCGGCGCGAACGCGGCGCCTTGATCGAGCGCAGCGTCGACGAAAGCCCGGGCGCGCTCCTCGTCGGCCGCCGGGAGCGTGAAAAGCGTGACGAATGGAATCGCCCCGAGGAGCTGCACTGCTTCGCGCCGGCTCATCTCCTTCGCCGTCGCCGGGCGCACAGGCGTCACGTCGTCAACCGAGTCATCCGCTGTCATAATGCCCCCCGCTTTCGTTCCGCCGCGATGTAGTCGCTCGTCCTCATCGACAGGGCCATGATCGTCCAGGTGGGATTCTTGTCGGCCTGCGAGACGAACGGCCCACCATCCGCCACGAACAGATTCCTTACATCGTGCGCGCGGCAGTTCGCGTCGACCGCTGATTTGCCCGGGTCGCTGCCCATGCGAATCGTTCCGAGCTCGTGAATGATCTCGCCCCCTTTGGCGATGCCGTAGCCGGTATCCACCGTCGGCATGTTGCCGAAGACCTGGCCACCCATCTCCTCGATGAGAGCGCGAAAGGTCTGATTCATGTGGCGAACCTGGTTGTACTCATGCTCGGTCCACTTCCAGTGAAACCGGAGCACCGGGATTCCATAGCGGTCCTTGACGACGGGATCGATCTCGCAATAGCTGTGTTCGTTGGGGATCTGCTCGCCACGACCCGCAAAGCCTACGGTCGCGCCGTAATAACGGCGATAGTCTTCCTTCAGCTTTTTACCGTAGCCCCCTCCCGCGGGATAGCGCTGAATTCCGCCCATGACTCCATAGCCCGGAGGATCCTGCACCCCCCCTCCAACCTCGATGTGATATCCGCGCGGAAAATCGAGCTTCCTGTTGTCGAGCCACCAGGGCATGTAGATGTGACCGCCGCCCACGCCATCTTCGTTGTGCGTGACGTGGTCCATCATCTTCGGGATGAACCCCGAAACGCTGACGCCGGTGGTGTCAGTCAGATACTTGCCGACGACGCCGCTCGAGTTGGCGAGACCGTCGGGGAACCCCGAAGACTTCGAGTTGAGAAGCAGTCGCGCGGACTCGCAGGCACTCGCGGCGAGGACGACAACGCGCGCGTGCGCTTTTTTCTCCGTCCCGGTTGTCTTGTCGATGTACACGACCCCGGTCGCCAGCCCGCGATCGTTGACCGTGATCTCACGCGCCATCGCCTCGGTGACGAGCGTCAGCCGTCCCGTCCGAAGCGCCGGCGCGATCAGCACATCCGTGGAGGAGAAATTCGACTTCGTCATGCAGCCTCGGCCGCACTGGCCACAGTAATGACATGGCGCCCTTCCGTTGTGCGGCTTGGTGATGATCGATAACCGGGCGGACACGCAGGTTATGTTCAGCCTGTCCGCGGCATCCTTGATCATGAGCTCGTAGCAGCGCGGCTTCGGCGGCGGGTGGAAATAGCCACCCGGATGATTCGGGAGGTTGTCGTTGTTGCCGAAGATTCCAATCAGCTTGTCGATGCGGTCGTAGTACGGTGCCAGGTCCTGGTAGCCGATCGGCCAGTCATCGCCAAGCCCGTCCCTGCTCTTCGCCTTGAAATCGTCAGGACCGAAGCGAAGGGAGATACGGCCCCAGTGGTTGGTGCGACCTCCGACCATTCGGGCACGCCACCACATGAAATCGGTGCCTTCCGCCACGGTGAAGGGCTCGCCCTCGAGCTCCCATCCGCCGATGCACGCATCGAACTCTCCGAACGGCCGGTCGCGAGTGGATGCGCCGCGGCGGGGAGATTCGTAGGGCATCTTCATCATCGCCGAGTCGCGGGTATTGTCCCAGCTTTTCCCGGCTTCGATGAGGAGCACGTTTGCGCCGGCCCTGGTGAGGGTGTACGCGGCCATTCCCCCACCTGCCCCCGAGCCGACAATGCACACGTCGTACGTCTTCTGCTGCGGGACGAGATTCATGCGACCCGTCGTTGAGTGAGCGGAGAAAGTAAGCCGCGCCCGCGCGCTGCACTAGGGTGCTGACATCACCTTTGTGTGGTGTGTTTTCGGGTGGATTTTCCCCCGCGTAACGTCTTTTTTCGCGCGAAAACACGTGACGCAGGGCACCACGGATGAGTCTTGATTACGAGTCCAGACGTCCCCTTCAATCCCGTTCGCGCGAGAGCATGCAACAGACCGTCAGAGCCGCGAACCTGTACAGGATCGAGACCGCCCAGAGAGCGGTCACCCTCTCCATGATCGGCGGCGAGGAGCTGCGTGGCAGCGTCTTCATTCATTCCTCCTCGCGCCGTCCATTCCAGCTCGAGGACGTGTCCGAGCTGTTCAACTCGGGAGAGGAGTTCTTCCCACTGGAGCTCGAGACGGGCGAAGTGGTTCTCGTCTCCAAAGCGCGGGTCGCGGAGGTCGCGGGTTCCGCCGGTGAAGACGGCGATGACCGGCACATAGCGGAGACCAGGCTGCCAACGGCGCTCTTGCAGGTCGTGCTCATCGGCGGCGAAGTCCGCGTTGGCGCGATCTGTCTCGAGGGGCGGCCGGACCGCGCTCGCGTGCTCGACTACCTGAACCGGCTCAATGCACGGTTCCTGACTCTATATACCTCAACCGAAGCGCGACTGATCAATCGTTCCCTGATCGATCGCGTCCGGCCCCTAGACTAACCATGGCGCAGCTGGATCGCTTTCTCTCGCTTCTCGTTTCCAACAAAGCCACGGCGCTGGTAATGCCCGAAGGCGATGTTGCGACGCTTACCATCAAAGACTCCGCGCGCGCCGTGATGAAGCAGTCACTCACCAGCGCCCAGATCATGACCCTGGTGCGCGAGATCGCTCCACCCGATTCCCCACGTGTTCTCGACGCGAAAAGCGGAGTGCGCTTCACGTATGCATCGTCCGCTGGAACGTTCGACGTGTCGCTCGGGGAGATCGCGGGAAAGCTCTCGGCGCGCATAGAGCCGATGAATGGGAAAGCGCGGTCCACACCGTCAGCCGAAGTGGCCGCGACCAACGGGCACGCGCAACCGAAGGCGGAGCCGGGATCTCCAGGCGCGCCCCCCGCGCTAACCGAATCTGCCGCTCAGGCGGTCAGCCTGAACAACCGGGCTCTCGATAGAATCGAGGATCTGCTCCGCGCGCTCGTTGCCCGGAAAGCGTCCGACCTGCACCTCCGCGCCGGCTCGCCGCCGATGCTGCGGGCAAGTGGCGAAATCGCGCCGATTGCCGACACGGCCCCACTCAGCCAGGACGACATCGAGCAGATGCTGGCGGCTGTGATGCTCAAGCAGAACCGCGAGGAGTTCGCCGAGATCAACGATACCGATTTCGCCCACGAGATCGCCGGCGTCGGCCGATTCCGCGGCAACGCGCTGCGCGAGCGCAAGGGCACCGGCGCGGTGTTCCGCGCGATTCCCGCCGCCGTCGTCACCGTCGAGCAAATGGGCATCTCGCAGGAAGTGCAGCGCCTCTGCCAGCTCACCAAGGGTCTCGTGCTCGTGACCGGGCCGACGGGCTCCGGGAAATCGACGACGCTCTGCGCGCTGATCGACCTGATCAACCGCACCCGCAACGACCACGTCATCACGATCGAGGATCCGATCGAGTTCGTCCACGAAAGCAAGAAGTGCCTCATCACCCAGCGCCACGTCGGCGTTCACACGTCGTCGTTCAAGCACGCGCTGCGCGCGGCACTGCGCGAGGATCCGGACATCGTCCTCGTCGGCGAGCTTCGCGACCTGGAGACGGTTTCCATGGCGATCGAGACGGCTGAAACGGGTCACCTCGTGTTCGGCACCGTTCACACGTCGAGCGCTGTCAGCACCGTCGATCGCGTCATCGACCAGTTCCCGCCCGACCGGCAGGCTCAGATCCGCGTCATGCTCTCCGACTCCCTGAAGGGTGTCATCTCCCAGGTCCTCTGCAAAAGGATCGGAGGAGGCAGAGTCGCGGCGCGCGAGATCATGCTGTCCACACCTTCCGTGTCGAACCTGATTCGCGAAGGGAAGACGTTCCAGCTGCCGTCGGTTCTTCAGACTTCGCGCCGGCTTGGAATGGTGACCATGAACGACGCCCTGATCGAGCTCGTGGATGGCGATCTCGTCGAGCCGCAGGAAGCTTATCTGAAGGCGACCGACAAGGTGGGTATCGTCAACATGCTCAAGCAGCGCAACAAGGACGTCAGCTTCGTCGAGGCGCACGAAGTCGCGACCGGGGAGAACCCGCCGAAGCCCAGCGGGCGGGCCGCAACGGGTAGATAAACACCGCCAGCGCGTCGCGCCGGCAGCGCGACGTCAGTCAGGCTCGGCGTCCGCCGAATCGAGGCGGGCCTGACGGGCCGCGGCCGAATCGGCGCTCGTCATCGATTTCCTCACTGCCTTCGCGCCGGGTATCTGCGATCGGGCGAGAATGCTGTCTTTCTCCCGCTGCGTAAGATTCGCGCGCTCGTCCACGCCCGTGTTATCGCAGGCACCGATGCCCAGCGCGATGACACCCAACAATCCGGTACGCGCCCGTAAGATCATCCGCTGAGGTCTCCCCCTCGATCCGGTTGGTGTTGCGACCTTTACGGGGCGGTCCGAGCTTTGGCCACGTCGTGGACGGGCGCTTCCGGCCGGAACAAGAGCGCGAACAGGATGAAAACCACCATTGCCCCCGCCGCGGGAACCAGCCAGATCGAGCCCCAGTCGTGGCTGACCTTGACGCATTCCCGGGCCGCCGCCGCCGCGTCGCTGCACGCGGCATTGGCCGAAGCATACCTGTTGACTACGGCGCCCGAAGCGAATGCGCCGATGAAGTAGCCGAGGCCGTTCGTCACGAAATTGATCATGCCCTGGGCAGCGGCTCTGATCTTTTCCCCGGCCCGTTGATCCGTGTAGATCTGACCGCTGACGAAAAAGAAGTCATAGCAGACTCCGTGGAGGAGAATGCCCAGATAGATCAGCCACATCCCGCCCGCGGCGTCGCCCATTCCGAATGCGAGATAGCGGAGCGCCCACGCCAGCATTCCGGCCAGCATGATGATCTTGATGCCGAACCTGCGCAGCACCACCGGCAGCAGGAGCATGAAGACTATCTCCGACATCTGACCGAACGTCTGGATGAATGCGGGGTCAGGCGCGCCGATCTCGTTCAGAAAGGGATTCGCGAACGTGTAGTAGAACTGGAGGGGGATACAGAGGAGAAAAGAGCCGAGCACGAATATCAGGAAATCGCGGTTCCTGAGCAGCTGCAGCGCGTCGAGCCCGAGCGCATCGCGCGCACTGAACGCCGCGCCGGCCGCCTTGGGCGGCGTGTGTGGCAGCGCTAGCGAGTAGACCGCCATCACGATCGACGCGCCAGCCGCCAGTCTCATCGGCAGCGCCAGCGCGTCGGCCTTGAAAACCTTGCCGACGAGGATCCCGGCCACGATCCATCCTATAGTTCCCAGCACGCGGATCAGCGGGAAATCGCGCGCCGGGTCCTGCACGTGGTGAAACGATATCGAGTTCGTGAGGGACAGCGTCGGCATGTAGCAGAGCGCGTACAGGATCAGCAGCGGGTAGAAGCTGCCGAAAGTCGTCTGGGTCGACACCAGCCACATGACCACGCCGCCCGCCAAATGCAACAGAGCGAGAAGCTTCTCGCTCGAGAAGAACCGATCGGCGACGATGCCCATGAAGAACGGAGAAACGAGCGCCGCGATTGCGGTAGCGCCGTAGGCCAGGCCGATCTGCTGATCGGTGAACCTCAGCGTCTGGCCGAGGTAGGTGCCCATTGTGACGAACCAGACGCCCCAGATGAAATACTGGAGAAACATCATCACCGACAACCGCGACTTCACTCCGGTCATTTGAGCTCCCGGATCCTGACGTTGCGCAGAGTCAGGGTTCCTTCGTGGTCACCCTGGAATCCGATGTGTCCGCGTGCTGCTTTGCCATAGTTGGGGTACTCGACGAACTTGCTACCCTTCACCTTCGCCAGCCAATCGGCGTTGCCGATCTCGTACTCGACGAGCTTCTGTCCATTGAGCCAGTGCTGGGCTCGATTTCCCTGCACCACGATGAGCGTGGAGTTCCATTCGCCCGGCGGCTTGAGCGCGCCGGCCGGTGCCGGATACAGACCGTAATTCGCGCCAGTGGACGTCAGCCTGTTCCTTCCGTCGGCGTGCGCCGCGTCATCCAGAAGCTGGTACTCCGGCGCGCTCCAGTAGATGTGATCGTATTCTTCGGTGCCGCGGTAAAACACCCCGGCATTGCCCCCGGCGCTCAGCTTCCAGTCGAACGCCAGCTCGAAGTCGCCATACTGATTGGTGGTGATG